>Ga0187783_10000378_pt1 | contig 32725 bp, 32 predicted proteins | sample 1015_SJ02_MP02_2_FD_132471 | JGI IMG/M metagenome (GOLD analysis project Ga0187783, IMG submission 132471) | Tropical peat soil microbial communities from peatlands in Department of Meta, Colombia - 1015_SJ02_MP02_20_MG | ecosystem: Environmental > Terrestrial > Soil > Wetlands > Peat | place... | reverse complement strand
CGGTGCTGACGCGGGCGTAGATGGCGATTTTCATGATTTTACCTTTCGTGGTCTGCCGCCAAGCTTGCCGTTTGCGCGAGATGCTTTAGCTTTGGCTTTGGTTTTGATGCTGCCGAGATACCGCATAACGTCCGAGATGGTTTTCTTGTTCACTGTATTATCCTAGCCGATAGGTTATGGAAAGCCAAGCAACATCGGCAACCTCGCCCAAGCTTTAGATCGGCAAACTGCTGAGGGTTTAGACTTCTTTTGTCCATCCGCCCGATTCTGAAAAAGCGAAGGTCGGGCAGATGGTCGATATTGGAATGGTCGATTGGGAAATCGAAAAAAGAAGGTTCCAATCGGTTTTGGTCGAGCCCACCAGGTGTCCCTTCGGGTCCTGAATTTGCCGGTTAAGAACGGGGTAGCCGAAGAGACCCCTTAGCTTTCTGGTGGGGTAGCAGCAGGAGCCCCATTTTTGATGGTTTGGACACTGCAGGAGCCGTCCATTTCAGGGCAATAGTATGCTCTTCTGAAGATGATCTACCTCATCGGCGTGTCGCATAACGTTCAGGCCATAGCGCGGGATGCTCGCACCAGCGGCCATGATGAGTTCGAGCAACTCTTGCGAAAAGCGATCACGGACACAAAATCAACGTTCATCGCCGAGGAATACAGCGAAGAAGCTCTAGCCGAGATCAATGCCGTTTCTATTGCGAAGACTGTTGCCGATGAACTACAGATCGACCATGCGTTCTGTGATGCAGGCCGAGGCCAACGCGCTGCAATGGGCTACCGGGAATTTGGAGATCTCCAACAATCCGTTAACGATGATATCGATCTTACTTGGTCGATTACCGAGCCAGCGGAGCTAAAGAAGATAACTCTAGCGATTCAGATGGGTGTGTACCAGCCGAGACGAGAGAAATTCTGGTTCGAGCATTTACCAAATCACGCACGCCGAGACGGAATCTTCATTTGTGGAGATGCCCACGTTGACACCTTTGGAGCCTTGCTGACTGACAAAGGCGTCATGTCAAAGGCCTTGCATAGAGCAGTCGGAATGGCGGATTGGGAGAAAGACGAACAGGAAAAAATTCTTCAACATTTGGCCGAGAACCCGGAACTGAGGAACTGGATTCCACCGGAACTGAGGAACACTTCCACCGCCTGAATACCTCAATCCGGGATCGGGATGCGGTCGCCCGTCAGAACCAACGCTGGCGGAATTGATTGCGGGTGAGTTTGAGGAATTGACACGCTAGGACGTTACGTTTTTGGATTCATACTCAGCCATGCGTTGCTTTCAGGAACTGATCGATTTGGTCTTTGACAAGGCCACGAAGGTTTTTGGCAGTCGGATTTGTTTCCAAGAACATGGCAGACCAAGTGGTTACTGCCATAGCGCGTTTCCCGTTTCGCTCCAATCGTGCGTTCTGCCTTAGTTCGACTGCAATCGCAGCAGCGCAGCCGGCCACACTGACATCGACGTACAGATATGGATTTCCCGGATTGCTCAAACTTTGCTGTTCGGATAGGACGCGCACTCCGGCCAATCGCAGTTGGAGTTGAACATCCGTTTCGATGGTCTCCCTATCCAGACCCAGTGCCTTGGCATCGTAAGAAAGGTCTGGGACAATCAAGTAGACTGCCGCGATGCCTTTCTGCGCTCCCGCACTTTCCCCCGCTTTCCCCATCACTACGCGCAATGGCTCATCCGAGACTACCGTTGGCGAGCGTGAATCTGACGAATTTTGTCCGAACGCTCTACTCCCAATAAGCGATGAGATGATGAACAACACTGCACCTAGAACGGCGGTTACCGGTGCGCGCCTCATGGCTCGAACCTCCGATTTAACGGGATTGTCTATTACCTGCTCAGATAAAGTCCACGGATTTCCCGTGGTAGAATCCGGCCACTATGCCACATTCATCCAGCGATGAAGTTGTCCGTCAGGCCAGAGAACAGCGGCAGAAGCAGGTAGCTGAATGCGCTAAACGTGCTGCCAAGAAGATTTTGGCGAAGATGAAAGGTTCACGCCCGTCGGAAGCGACGCTGGCTGAATTGATTGCGGGTGAGTTTGAGGAATTGACGCGTTAGACCTAGCCTTACTAACCCCGACGTGCCGCCGTAGTTTCCGACCCTAAACGCATCAAGTCCACGTCTTTCTGATAGAATTCCCGCCTCTGCGCCACTACTTGACGTACTTCAAGGAAATTTGACCAGTGACCGTCCGTGGAAATATTGGAGAGATGCGATCGAGCATGAGGAGATACGTCCCTGGAGCCGCGATGTCTTGGTGAATCACGCACGAAGTGTCTCGTGGGCGACGCCGAGCACGCATTGCTTACTGCTTAGGATCGGGCCTGTAAACCGTAAAGTTGGCCTTGACATCGAAAAGTTTTGGGTCAGGTTCCTGGCCGATCTGAATGTCGTACTTCTCGGTTACCAGATGTTGAATCCGGGGGGCTTGCCCGTTGATGGGAAATGTGAATGTCGAGTCTGCTTTCAGGTCTAGGTCGTATTGATCCGAAAAGCAATGCCGACCGGCTGGGCTAGCAGCCCCTTCAGGTCCCAACTGGTACGTTGGAAACCAGGTACACACAAGTCCCTGCACTGACCCTTGCCCCAGGGCGTTTTGTGCCCGTGTACCGGAATTTACATTTTTCGGTATCGTGACGTTGGGCATGGAATCAACATAAGCATGGTGTTCCGTGTAATTCAAAAGATAGTGGACACCTTGCTCTTTGTCGTAGAGTCGCGCCCAGGCCATCTGGCCAACTGTGGGTTTTCCGTCGATTGTCGTCCATTGCTCTAGGATCGACCCTGCCGAATTCCGGAAGAAAACTGCTTCTCTCGTGTGGCTTGCGATCACCTTTCCGTCTTGCACAATTTCATCGGTTATGCGTTCCTTCGCTGTCACAGGAATGGATTGTCCAAACGCCGCGCTCGGATAAATAAGTACGACTAGCGCTAAACTGGCAACAGCGACTCTCGCATCCATTCGCTCCTCCCTTCGAATCGGAGCCTAGGCACAACTGCAACAAACCCCCGAATAATAGTAGAGTGTTAAACCGGAATCGGCGCAATATATTACGTACGCCCAATCATAGAGGCATCCCGGCGATGGGTCGTCGCAGCCACCGCCGATACACATCCGACCGGCAGAGACGCAATCAATTGCTCTTGCACTTTTAGGTGTCATTGAGAACGCGCACAGAAGCATTGTAGCAATGCAGAGCATCTTTTTCCAATTCATGCGCACCTCCGCCCCACGCGTTAACGAAGGTTGCATTCAATCACTCACCTTGGAAGGAATTGACTGCAAACTGGTGAAGGCTTATGAAACTGAGCAAGCGCACAGATTCGTCGGGTTTTGGGAGGAGGTGCAGTGCAAGATCGTTAAGTACATCTGCTTGTAATACGACGCAAGCGCCTCCGGCTATCAGCAACAGCACAAGAACTGTCCAGGGCGATGGTTGAGACGAACGAGGCTGCCAAAACATTCTCGATCTGCTGCGCCGTGAGGCGGGTACCGTGATTAAGTATGACCATCCGCTTCATCTCACCGATACCTATGTCTGCTAGGACAATCGGTTTTTCGTCCGAGCCGTTCTTATCAAGCATCGCTGCCGTTTGTTTTGCCCTCGATGCGCGAGCCTACCGGAGCACCCTCGTCAACGCAAGCAGCCGATGCGTGCTGAAAATGCGGAAATGCGCTTTGAGCGTGATCGAATCCGCCGACATTCCCACATTTCAACATAAATCCACAGGCCCCCATGCTCACCAATGTGCCGCCCGAACGTCCAATGCTGATTCTTCGCTGCTACGCCACGCCGCCCGGTTCAGCACGCTTCGACGGCTGGCAGTAAAATCGTATAGTTCGCTTCTCCCCTCCTTCGCCTGTGGAATTTGGTGCGTTTTGTAAATCGGCTACTCTTTTGGCTGCTCATTTGGCGACTGGTTTGGTGACCATTTTGGTGACCATATTTTGGGTTGATAGACCTAATTTTCAAAGGAAAAGCGAAAGAAAAGCCCAGCAAAACGTGCAAATTCAATCGGACTATAGCGTGGTGAGTAAATTACGAATCGGCTGCTCTACCAACTGAGCTACCTCGGCGGTATGAGGGACTCGACTCTAGCATCGTGGCGAAAAACGTGTCAAACGTCCAGAAGCATCCCTTCGTTAACTCTATTCAGTACGGATCGATACGTCATTCTTATGCGAGTGATCCTTCCCCATGGCATCGTTTTCACACAAGGAAAGAGTTAGAATGCGGGCGACCAGTTACGATCGAATCCCGTAGTTATAAAGGGGAGGATTCTTGTGGCGATTCACTTTACGTTGAATGGCAAGCCCACCACAGTGGACGTGAACCCGGACATGCCGTTGCTCTGGGCTTTGCGTGACTACTTGAATATGACGGGGACCAAATTTGGCTGTGGCATGGCGCTTTGTGGCGCGTGTACCGTGCACATCAATGGGGAGGCAACTCGTTCCTGTATCACGCCGGTTTCGAGCCTCGCCGGGAAGAAGGTGACGACGATCGAAGGACTTTCACCCGATGGCAGCAGCCACCCCGTCCAGAAGGCGTGGATAGAAATCGATGTTCCGCAATGCGGCTACTGCCAATCGGGCCAAATCATGGCCGCAGTCGCCTTGCTCGCCAAGACCCCGCACCCGACCGATGCTCAGATCGATGACGCGATGAGCGGTAATATTTGCCGTTGCGGCACGTACAACCAGATTCGCAAGGCCATTCGCCTCGCGGCGCAGTTGCAGACAGGCGGAAATAAATCGGCCCACTCAGGCGATCACGCCGCACCGGTTGAATCGGCTGAGCAGAACTTCCGCGTGCTCGCGGGAGGTGCGGAATGAGCTTTGTAACAACTGCGATCGATCGCCGCGCTTTTCTGAAAACGGGTTTGGCGGGCGCCACCGGCTTGATGGTCGGCTTCTATTTGCCAGGGCGCCGAGAGGTGTTTGCAGACGGCACAGAGCCCACGGTTTTGAACGCATTTATCAACGTGAGCCCGAACGACAAGATCACGATTCTTATCAGTAAGTCGGAGATGGGGCAGGGCGTGGTCACCTCGCTTTCCATGCTTGCGGCCGAAGAACTGGAATGTGATTGGAAACAAATTCGCACGGAATTTGCTCCGGCCGCGAAGGTGTACTTCGATCCCGTGTTCGGCATGCAAGGAACCGGAGGCAGCCAGAGCGTTCATTCGGGCTGGGTGCCGATGCGAACTGCCGGCGCGACGGCTCGCGAGATGCTGATTGCGGCGGCAGCTCAGAAATGGAGCGTCGAACCCTCGGAATGCCACGCGGAAAACGGAGCGGTCATTCACACGGCGACGAAGCGGCGGCTTACCTACGGCAGCCTCGCCGAAGCAGCGGGGAAACTAACTCCTCCCGCCAACGTGAAGCTCAAGGACCCCGGTGAGTTCAAAGTGATTGGCAAGCCAACAAAGAGGCTCGACACGCCGGACAAAGTCTGCGGCAAGGCGATGTTTGGCATCGATGCAAGGCGTCCGGGCATGCTTCACGCCGCCGTGCTGCGCTGTCCTGTTTTTGGCGGCAAAGTCGCAAGCTTCGATGCCTCCAAGGCCAAAGCGACCCCGGGGGTGAAGGACGTCATTCAGATTTCGTCCGGAATAGCCGTCGTTGCCGATAATACCTGGACGGCCTTCCAAGGGCGTAAGGCGCTCCAGGTAACGTGGGACGAAGGAGAGAACGTAGGGGTCACCACCGAGAGCATCTTCAAGACATTGGAGGAGCGAGCGCAGAAATCGGGTGTCGTTTCGCGCAAGGATGGCGATGCTGCTTCGGCGATGGCGGGTGCGACTCAGAAGATCGAAGCAGTCTATCGCGCTCCGTATGAGGCTCACGCCACGATGGAGCCAATGAACTGCCTGGCAGACGTCCAGGTCGACCGCGTGGACATCTGGGCTCCCACGCAGTTCCAGACCCCCGCGCAGGGAATTGCGGCGGGCATTGCCGGCGTGAAGCCGGACCAATCCTTCGTGCACACGACGTATCTGGGCGGGGGATTCGGGCGCCGCGGGTGGTCGGACTTCGTGACCGATGCTTGTGAAGTTTCCAAAGCGATGAAGGCCCCCGTGCAGGTCACCTGGTCACGCGAGGACGACATGCAGCACGATTATTATCGCCCGGCGTCGTATATCAAGATGGCCGCGGGACTGGATGCCAGCGGCGATCCGTCCGCGTTCACGGCGCGCGTTGCGTGTGACTCCATCATGAACTGGTTCTTCCCGGGTTCGGTGAAGAACGGGATGGATGCGAGCAGCGTCGAGGGCGTCTCCGATATTGCCTACGACATACCCAACATCCTGGTCGACTACCAACTGGTGTCGGGACCGATTCCGATGGGATTTTGGCGATCGGTCGGGGCGTCACAGAATGGATTCTTCAGTGAGTCGTTCATCGACGAACTGGCTGCAGCTGCGAAGAAGGATCCCTACGAGTATAGAAAGGCACTGCTCGGCAAAAAGCCACGGCACTTGGGAGTGCTGAATCTTGCGGCTCAAAAGGCTGGGTGGGGCAAGCCGCTTCCGCAGGGCGTGTACCGCGGCATTGCGGTGCTGGAAGCGTTTGCGACGTATGTAGCCGAGGTCGCCGAGATTTCCGTCGACAAGGACAATAATATCAAAGTGCATCGCATCGTCTGTGCCTTGGACTGCGGACGTGTCATCAATCCAAGCATCATCGAACAGCAAGCTATGAGTGCGATGGTTTACGGGCTCACCCAGACGCTTAAGGACGAAATCACTATCGACAAAGGCCGGGTCGTGCAGGCGAATTTCGATACCTATGAACCGCTGCGCATGATGGAGTGCCCCGCAATGGAAGTCTACATCATTCCCAGCACCGAGACTCCTACGGGAATGGGCGAGCCGGCGGTGCCGCCGGTTGCACCGGCCGTCTGCAACGCGATCTTCGCGGCGACGGGCAAGCGAATTCGCAAGTTGCCGGTTCACCCGAGCGATTTGGCGTAGTCCTGGCGCGAAACTGAGATCGGGACAATGGCATTAGCGTGAAAGAGGGTACATCAGCCAGGCGACTCCAACGCCGATGGCCAAGAACAGCAGAAAGCACCAGAGCGCGTACTTGAGGCGGGTGAGGATCGTGCGGCTTCCGGTGCATGCGAAGGCAACCGAAACCAGTAGCGCGAATAATATCATCGCGCCAAAGTGGCTCAGCTGGATGGGCGCGAAGGCCACGACCTAACCCCTACGTCCCCGCGCAATCCCGAACGCATCGATTACGCCCAGCAAATTCACGATTCCAGACGCGGCGATGAAGCGTGTGCCGTAGTCGCCCGAGACGCGCGAGAGGTCGGGACCGCTGGTTTCGAGCATCCGCGCCACGAAATAAAAGATTCCCGAGCCCAGATTAGCGATAAAGCCGAGTGCGCCAAATGGATCACCCGAGCGCGGGGAGAAAATCTCTCCTCGGAGCGCTATTCCCGCCAGAGCCAGTCCTCCCGATGCGAGGAAAAAACCCAGCGCGCGCCCCCAACGCCGCAGCAGCAAGTGTCCCAATCCTGGAACGATCCACGCAGCTATCGTGATGAGAGCCAGACCGACGGGATCCTGCCTGGCGGTGGATGTTGACAAGGAATCTTCAGTGGGCATCATCAGGCGAGCAGGGGCGAAATTTCCTGCTGGATGGCACCGGTGACGCGCGCGTCCCGTTCGCCGACGTAGACGTCGACCTCACTGCGGATGCCAAACTCGGGGAGATAAATCCCCGGCTCAATCGAAAAGCAGGTGCGCGGGATAATTCGGCGACTGTCGCGGGTCTCGAGGCCGTCGATATTTGCCCCGCTGCCGTGGACTTCCTGTCCGATACTATGGCCGGTGCGATGAACGAAGTATTTCGCGTAGCCCGCTTTGCCGATCACCCCCCGCGCCATGTTATCGACCTCCCAGCCATGCAGGGTGCGGCCTCGCGCCGCCGATTCGACGACGTAGCTGATCGCGCGATCCCTCGCTTCGCGCACAATGCGGAAAATCTTCGCGTACGCCTCTGGGACACGCTCGCCTAAATAGCCCGTCCACGTAATGTCGTAGTAGACGCTGCCGGGGCGATCGAATTTCGCCCATATGTCGAGCAAGAGCAAGTCTCCGGCGCGAATCGGTCGCGGCTGGTTCGCTCTAGGCTCATAGTGAGGATTGCCGTTGTTCGGCTGCACGGCGGCGATGGGAGGTTCGGCGGTCGTAAGACCATTGGCACGAAATTGTTTCAGAATCCACTGCTGCAGCTCAAACTCTGTGACGGGTTGACTGCTGCGAACGTTCGCCGCCGCCTGTTCGAACGCGGACTGCCTGATCTGGTCAATGAGTTTGCCAGCTTCGAGATGTGAGACCAGCTGCTCGGGCGTCCAGGTGGCCTCGAATTTCTGGACCAGGTCTGCGGAGGTGATCACTTTTTTCTTGAACTTGCGCACCAACTCGACCGTACCCGCATCGACTAGACCGATGTAAGGAATATTGTTCTCTGGCGAGTACTGCATGGCGACCGTTCGGCTTCCGGAGAGCAGTTTTCCGAGCCCCTCACGGAGTTCTTCCCATCCTGAATACACGTACTTGTGACCCGCGAGGGAATCAAGGGTAGTTGCCTCGATCCGGTGCACGAGCTTGCGTGGCCTGCCTCGCGACGGGATGAAATAGAACCAGCGACGGGTCGCCATCCCATTTGGACCAAGCCCGAGCACGCGATGCGCGATCGGATCACGATGATGGTGATCGTAAAACAGCCACCCGTCGATCTTGCTGGCTCGCAATTCAGCCTGGATGGCGCGGATGTCGGGCATGTTGGCGGTCATAGCGTTGCTCCGCGACGCCTGCGATCTCGACATGCTTGGTCCTGCTCTATTGACCTGCCACGATTCTAACAGCCGATACACGCACGTTCAAACACTCGGCCAAAGGGTCCCGTAGCGAATCGTTGGCGTGGTCATCGATAGGTGCTGCCGTGAGCCGAATCCTCGACGCTCCGCAGTATTGGCCTTCGATCGCGTCGGCCTGAAGAGGGCGCCAGGCGAGCGGAAAAAAGTCTTGGCAACTTTCTCTAGCGGGGTCTGTGATGCTCATCGCGCTCGAGCGAGCCAAAGATCACCAAGGCGCCAGTTCGCGGGAATCGCTTGCAAGGAATCCACCATGTTCGTACAATGCGTCGCTCTGCGGCTTCCTTCATGTCGTCAACTCCGCTGACCACTGAATCGACAGCCACCCCGGCCGGAATGAGGCTCACGCCCAATCAGGTACGCGGCTTCTGGGCCTCGTGGGGCGGCTGGGCGCTCGATGGGATGGACTCTTTCATCTATGCGCTCGTGCTCGTGCCAGCGCTGGGCGAGCTCCTGCCGAAGTCGGAAATACCCGCAACGGCTGGCAACATCGGCTTCTACGGCGGTCTTCTGTTCGCGGTGTTTCTCGTCGGGTGGGGACTGGCGCTGGTTTGGGGACCTATCGCGGACCGAATCGGCCGCGTCCGAACGCTCATGCTGACAATCCTTTGCTATTCGCTTTTCACATTTCTGGCGGGCTTTGGAGAAAACGTCTGGGAAGTGGCCGTCTGCCGGTTGCTTGCGGGCGTCGGGATCGGCGGCGAATGGGCTATGGGCGGGACCTTCGTGGCCGAGGAGTGGCCCGAAGGGCGCCGCAAAATGGGAGCCGCCTGGATGCATACCGGGTACTATTTCGGATTCTTTCTCGCGGCCCTAGCGAACCACTTCGTCGGGGAGACCCACGGCTGGCGCCCGATGTTCTGGCTTGGCGGAGCGCCCGCGTTGCTGGTGGGACTCATCCTGTACGGCGTGAACGAATCGAGTCGTTGGAAGGCGCATAGGCAGAAGGTCTCCAGCCCCTTCAGGACCATCTTCCGGCCGGAGTTTCGCCGTCGGACTCTGTTCAATTCCGTATTTGTACTGATTTCGATTATCGGGCTGTGGGCAGGTACGGTCTACGTGCCGACAGCTGTCTCGGAGATTGTCGGGCGTCAGCACTTGCCGCTGGCGCTCGGCCGGCGACTCGGAACCTACGCCACCATGCTGCTTTCGGTCGGTACGATTCTGGGATGCCTGCCGCTGCCGTGGGTTGCCGAACGGGTCGGCCGCCGAAAAACGCTCGCCATGTATTTCTTGGTGATGGCCGTGTCGATCGCGTTCAGCTTTGGGATCGCATTCTATTTCGCGCAGGATGCCCTGAAGTGGTTTTTCGTGGGGCTCTTCTTCCTCGGCATCGGCGGCGCGAACTTTGCTGTATACACGCTGTGGTTACCGGAGCAGTATCCAACCAGGTGCCGGGGCAGCGCCTTCGCATTTGCGACTTCGGCCGGGCGGTTTGTTGGCGCGGGGTTTAGCTTCCTGGTGGGCGCGGGAGTTTCGCGCTTTCATACTATTGGAATTCCCGTTGCGCTCACGGCGATCCCGTTCGCCTTGGGCCTGCTATTGACGCCGTTTGGCCTGGAAACCACCGGACGGCCTTTGCCGGATTAGGATTCGTCTCTCGACCGGTTCAGCAACTTCGAGGCCCGTCAGTGAAACTGGAATTTGCGGCGTCGCGTAAACTTCGCAAAGCAGGGGAATTCCGCCATCAGGGTTTCGCTTGAGCGCGCTCGCCAAACAGTGCCGTGCCCACGCGAACTTCGTTCGCGCCTTCTTCGATGGCGATTTCGAAATCGGTGCTCATGCCCATCGATAGAACTGGCAACGGCAGTCCGAGTTGTGCACACAAACCGTCGCGCAGTTCGCGCAGCCTGCGAAAATAGAACCGGGCATTTTCGGGATCGTCCGAGTAGGGAGGTATGGCCATGAGGCCTCGCAGCTGCAGGCGCGGCAATTCCTGAATGCTCGCCGCGAGCGCCGACAGGGCGCCTTCTCTGGCACCACTTTTCGTTTCTTCATCGCTGAGCCGTACCTCGATCAGAACCCCCAACATCTTCGCTTCGGTTGTGGCTGCGACATCGAGCTTGTGGGCAAGCGAAATACTGTCGACCGAATCGATGCGATCGAACAAATGGACCGCGCGATTGGCTTTGTTGCTTTGCAAATGCCCGATGAAATGCCAGATTAGGTCGGAAAAGCCCACCAGCGTCTCGTGTTTGGCCTCGAACTCCTGAATACGGTTCTCGCCAAAGTGCCGCAGCCCCGTGTCATAGGCCGCACGGATCGTTTCAGTCGGAAAGCCTTTGGAAACGGCGACGATCGTAATGTCATCCTCCCGGCGCCCTGCGCGCTTTGCCGCGCGTTGGATCCTCTGGGTCACTCGCTCGAGGTTCGCTGCAACCGAGTTTGTGTCAACCGCCATCAGCGGAATTCTAGCACGCGGCAGAATTTCACTGGCCGGCGAGACCGCTCATCGATCCGGGGAAGGTCGTGCCTCCGAAGCTACCGACAGTCCCGTGCTACACTGAACGTCACGGCGATGCTTGCCCGCGGAAGATTCATCGTTCTGGAAGGGATTGACGGATCGGGTAAACGCACGCAGCTTGACGCGCTCGGACTGGCCTTGGCGCGCCGCGGAGCGCCTTTCTCGCAGATCAGCTTTCCCAACTACCGTGGTTTCTTTGGCAAGCTGGTCGCGCAATATCTTAACGGCGCTTTCGGGCCTCTGGCGGCGATCGACCCACACTTCTCCGCTCTACTGTATGCGGGTGATCGCCTCGAATCGAAGCCGCTGATCGAGGCAGCGCTCGCGGCCGGGAAGACGCTTCTCGCAGACCGTTACATCGGCTCAAATCTGGCGCATCAGGGTGCTCGTGTGCCGCGCCAGGAGCGCGAAGCGTTTCTCGGCTGGCTCCGAGAACTCGAATATGGCGTCTACGCTCTACCGGCTGAGGACCTCGTCGTCTATCTGCGAGTGCCGGTTGCCTATGCTCATGGCTTGATCGGCCAGAAGGCTGCCCGCAGTTACACGCACATGCGCCATGATTTGCACGAAGCGGACCTGGCACACCTGGAGGCGGCCGCCGAGGTCTACGACGAGCTTGCCCGGCAGTCCCATTGGTTAAAGATTGATTGCTATGACGCTGCGGCCCGGGTCCTGCGCGCGCCTGCTGAGATTCATGAGGAGATCTGGGCCGCTGTCGAAGCGCGGATGTCCTCGGCCCTGACAGGGAAAGGCTAGCACGGTGGGCTGGAACGAATTCCTCGGCAACCAACGCATCGTCAGCGCCCTCAGCGGCATGTTGCGTCGCGACAGGGTGCCGAGCGGCTTGCTTTTTACTGGCCCACGTGGGGTCGGAAAATACACACTGGCTCGAATGTTCGCTCAAGCCGCGAATTGCGAGCGTCTGAAGGATGATTTCTGCGGCGAATGCAGCTCCTGCCGCCGCATCGAGGGACTGGCGAATCCTGGTCCGCTGATCCAAGCCGGCCTCGCCGAGCGCGGCGAGAGTGCCGACGCGGCTACTGTCGAGCGTGCGCCTCTTATTTTGGAGAACCATCCCGACGTTTGGGTCCTCGTCCCGGATCCGGTGCGCTTGCGCACGCCCGTCGCCCGGCCCATGATCCGTGTCGGGCAGCTGCGGGCCGTGCAGCGCGCGGCCTACTTTAAGCCACAAAGTCGCCGCCGGGTCTTTATTCTGGACGGCGCCGACACGATGCGCTGGACCGACGCCGATGTGTTCCTAAAAATCCTCGAAGAACCTCCCGAATCGGCTACCCTCATTCTGCTAGCACCGATTCCGGATTCGCTGCTGCCCACGATTCGCTCGCGCTGCCTACAATTTCATTTCGCGCCGGTAGCGACCGAACAGGTCGAACGGTTTCTCGCCGAACACGGAACCGGTCGAAGGCCCAGCGAGCGAAAGCTCGCCGCACAGCTTTCCGGCGGCAGCCCGGGAGTGGCGCTTTCCCTCAATGTGGAAGACTCGACTCGCTTACGGAAGAACATTTTGCGCCTGTTGGACCGCGCGATCGCTGGCCACGACTGGGCCGACGTCTTCGCCGCCACGGCTCAGCTTTCCAAGCAGGAGCAAGAATCATTTGAAAATATTCTGCAGCTGATCTATAGTGTGCTCACGGACCTGCTAGAATCCTCCCAGGGTCTACGGAGGATCCTCCCTCGCAACCCCGACCTGCGGCGGGAAATCGAGACCTTGGGTCAGAAGATTGATGTGGAGTGGATTCTGCGAGCTACGCGCGGCCTTGATCAGCTGGAGGGCCGCCTACGCCGCAATGTAGGCCGCCAACTGGGTCTGGATGCCCTGGTGGCATCCTTGACCGATCGTTGAGCGCTGGGCTCACCCATAGGTTGTAAACAAAAACTTGCAACCGAGAAGCCTCTTTCATAGTCATAAGAATTAGCGAACCGAGGAGCAATTATGGTAAACCGCAAGTTGTTCCGTCCTAGTCTTGCTGAACCGAAAGAATACGTTCCACGGCCTTCCCAACCCGCCGCTCCCCAGCCAACATCGGCGCCCAGGAAGAAACCGGCCCCGCCGGACCAGACGTTCGCCGAGAACTTCTATTACGTGAAGCAGATGCAGTCGCGCACCCCAGTGGCGGTCGTCTTGGATGGTGGAGAGGTCCTTCACGGAACGGTAGAATGGTACGATCGAGACTGCATCAAGCTGACGCGCTATGGTAGCCCGAACCTGCTGATTTATAAGCACGCCATCCGCTATATGTACAAGGACGGCGACGAAGCCGCTCATGGCGGCAACAACGGCCAATAGCAGGCATGAGAGATAGCAGGTTCACCTTCGGGTAAGACCTGGCGCCCCGCGAACCGGCGACTGCTCCCACCCCATGCGAATCGGGATCACCTGCTATCCAACCTATGGCGGTTCGGGCGTGGTGGCTACCGAGCTTGGGCTCGAGCTGGCGGCGCGGGGTCACGAAGTTCACTTCATTAGCTATGCGATGCCGATTCGCCTGACCGGCGGAAACGATCGCATCTGGTTCCATGAAGTCGAAGTCACGAATTATCCGCTTTTCGACCATCCGCCCTACACTCTGGCTCTCGCCACGAAAATGACGGAGGTCGCCGAAAGCGCTGTGCTTGACCTCCTGCATGTTCACTACGCGATTCCGCACTCGGTGAGCGCGCTGCTCGCCCGCATGATGGCGATGCCGCGGCGGCTGCCCTTTATCACAACCTTGCATGGCACCGATATTACCCTCGTCGGTAATGACCGGAGTTACCTGCCCATTACACGCTTTTCCATTGAGCAGAGCGACGGCGTCACAGCGATCTCGAATTACCTGCGGAAACGGACGCTGAAGGAATTCGAAATCAAGCGGCCCATCGAAGTGATTCCGAATTTTGTCAACTGTGACCTGTACCAGCGGTCGAATGATTTGAAGGGGCGCGCGAAATGGGCTCCGAATGGTGAGCCGATCCTTGTGCATCTTTCGAATTTCAGGCCTGTCAAGCGCACCACGGACGTGGTCGAGATATTCGCGCGTGTTCGCGAGAAAATTCCCGCGAAACTAGTCATGATCGGCGACGGTCCTGATCGTGGTGCCGCCGAATATGTGGTGCGCAAAAAGCGTCTTTCCAAGGATGTTTTCTTTCTAGGCAAGCAGCTCACTGTGCAGGATAAGCTCGGGCTTGCGGATCTTTTCTTGCTGCCAAGCGACGAGGAGTCGTTTGGCCTTGCCGCACTGGAAGCAATGGCCTGCGAAGTTCCGGTGATCGCGACGGACGTCGGCGGCATTCCTGAGGTGGTCACGCACGGAGTCGACGGCTATCTGTTTGAGCCCCGCGATGTCGCCTCCGCGGCCAGATACGCATTGCAGATTCTGACGCAAGCCGATCGCGGGCGCGCGATGGGCGAGATGGCGCGCGTCAATGCGCGCCGCCAATACTGTTCCAACGACATCATTCCGCGCTACGAGGCGTATTATGACCGGGTCCTGAACACGCCCCAACCGTTCGTCGCCGTCGGCAAATAAGGCAGGTGATGTGAACGCAGCAAGCGAAACTGGGCTGGTCAAAAACAGAAGGCCCGCCTTGCGACGGGCCTTCCAGCGGGAGAAAGCCCTACGGCCAATGCGCGGATGGCCACAGAACCCTTCCTCGACGGCAGTCTAGTGGGCAGTACTGGGGATGTCAAGGGGGAAAGCCGAAATCTGTCTGGATCCAAGTCTATTGATTTCAGCGAAATATGCGCAGGGCGATGCGATCGGGCAAGTTTTTATCCACCGGGGTACCGCCCGCGAGCGTACCCACCGAGCCGTAGAAGTCCTCTGCATTGATGGGCTTACTGGCTAGGCCAAGCTGCAAAACTTGCAATTGCGTGCCCCGGTCGAACACCTTGCCCGGCAACATCCGTTTGATGAATAGGCGGAATCCCCCAAACGCCAGGCCGGCGACCAGAGCGAAGACGCATATGATGCCGGTTCCCAAAATCGCTCCAACCACCATCATCTCAATGCTGGGCTCCTTGAATTGAAAGGTAGGCTCGTCCCAGGTCAGCTGTGTTCCGGATTGAACCTGATTGAGTAGAGCCTCGGCCTCGACCTTGGTGGGGGCGCCCGAGACGAGGGCGAGCAATGTCAGGTTGCGTCGGGCAAACAGAGGCGGGGAACCGCTGTCCGGCTTCGAGCCGTTGACGTTAAATTGCTTTTGCAGCTCTGCCAGTTGCTCGGTCGCGAAGCCCGGCGTAGGGAAATCAGCTATGAGGAGTGTGACTTCACGACCTGCCACATGGTAACGGGCAAGCTCGGCTTCGGCACCCTTGGAGAATCCGATCGCATCGCCCAGATTCCCTGGGAAAAGTTGATTCAAGGTTTGGGGACCAAGAACGTAGCGATCAGACCGCTCGATGAGCCCCTGTCGCGGCAGATGCTGCCAAAGCGTCGGCAACGGTCCGTCTTGCGCCCGAGCCGAGACGGCCCCAAGCAACGATTTAATCTGCGCGTCAAGCTTGTTTAAGTCTTTCCCTTCGACATCCAACACAAGATTGCCGGTAAGAACCAAAGCGCGGTCACGGGATCGGGAGGAGTGTTCGCTGAAATCGCCCGGGGCCATATCCGGTGCGCGCAGAAAGGAATACAGTCCATAGGCGCCGCTTGGATCCTTCATCTGAAAGACCGTTGCTTGGACGCGATCAGAAACGCTTTCGGCTCCCGCGTTGTAGAGGACCGATTCGGTAGCGCTCACGCCGTATTCCGCTAACACGGATTGCAATGTGGCGACCGGAACGAGGCGAGAGAACCCGGATGGATCAGGATTGATCGTCGCAGGCCATGGCCCAAGGGAATGCGGCAAGATCCGCTGCGCCCCGACTGGATAGGCAGCAAGCAGGCAGACGCCCAGCAGGAATGTGCATACGCGGCTCATCGGCAATTCAATTGGATGCTTTGATTCTACTTGGGGTTCCCGGTCGGTGCCACTGCTCCGATATCAATTCGGGTCTCTGCGGGATGATTGTCGGAAATGAGTTTCTGCTTGTTGTTGGACAGGCTGTTTAAATTGCCCAAGTAGTTTGTGATGCCCCGGTATAGGCCCTCGGCGATTCGCTGGCGCTGTTCGGGTTTGCGGAGCAGGCGTTCGTCGTAGGGATTGCTGACGAATGAGATCTCCGAAAGCACCGACGGCATGTTGGCTCCGATCAGCACAATGAAAGGCGCCTTCTTGACGCCGCGATTTCTTTCGCTAACGCTTACCAGCTGCAGCCGCTGCGAAAGCGTACCCTGAATGTCGCCGGCGAGCTCCTTCGATTCCTCCACCTTTTCGTTACGCGCGATTTTCTGGATGATATCTTGCAGGTCGTGCAGCGACTCCTGCGAGTTGGCGTTTTCTCGCGCGGCCACTTCCATTGATTCCGAAGAGGTTGCAAAGTTCAGGTAGTAGGTTTCGACGCCACGTGCCGTCGGATCCGGGCTCGAATTTGCGTGAATCGAAATGAACAGGTCCGCCTTCGCTTCGTTGGCTATTTTGGTGCGTTCTTCAAGGGGAATGAACGTGTCATCCCTACGCGTGTAGATCACTTCGGCACCCGGAAGCTTTTGCTGGATCAGGGCGCCGAGACGGAACGCTACGTCAAGGCAAAGATCCTTTTCCATCAGACCATGCGGGCCAACAGTGCCTGTGTCGTGACCGCCGTGGCCGGCATCAATGACGATCCGGCTGATCTTCAGCCCGAGCGCCCGGGTGAGCGAACGATCTCCGTCCCGCATAGGTTTTGGTTCGGTCGGCGGTATGGGTGCCGTAGCCTTGGATGCCGGGGAGTCCTTCGAGAGCGAAGAGGCCGACTTCGGCGTCGCGGTCGCTAGCGTCTTAGTATGAGCAGGGGGCGCTAGGGCAGACGCGGCTGCCGCCGGCGAGCCAACCGCCGCTGGTTCATGTGCTAAGGCCACCGGATGCTCGGTCTCGACTACGTCGGAAGTTCGCGCCGCATCGGTTCCAGCAGGCGGGGCCGAAGGCAGAACAGCATTCCTTGCTGTCGTTCCGTTGGCTGCACGTACGTCGATCACCAGCCGGTAAGGGTTTGCAACCAAGAAGGCGGAATAGTCCCTCGCGCCGTCTACGTCCAGTACCAAGCGCACGACACCTGGCTTATTGGGCGCGATACGGATAGATTTCAGCAACCCGCCGGCGTCCAGCGGCTTGGCGGAAACCGTGGGAGGTAACTTCGCTTTGTAGATGTCGAAGTAGATGCGATCGGGAGAGGCGATGCGCGCCGCGTCGTATTGGACCGTATCGTCGAGTGTGACAACGATGCGAGTCGAGTTCTGGGCGTTCCAAACTCGGACCTCCCGTACGCTGGCGGTTTTCTGATCATCGGCCCGTGGTTCGATGTGAGGGCCGCTTTCCGGGGGTGGCTGATTGTCAGCGTTTTCCGCTACCTGGCTCGCCAACGGAGCGCGCTGGGCGGCAATGTCCTTCAACCCCTCCCGTGCCTCGCCGACGTTCTGCGAGTGCGGGAAAAGCTTCAAATACTCCTTGTAGGTGGCTTCGGCATCGTCCGGCTCGCCGAGATCGTCTTTTTCAATCCGAGCGACGGCAAGCATCGCGGACCCGCGGTAACGGCTGCCCGGATACTGGGTGAGCAAAAAGTTGTAAGCGTCGATGGAAGACTTAAAATACTTGGGATCGAATAACCGGCCCATCTCTTGATACAACTCGGCCTCAGCGATGAGAGAAGGGGTGACCTCGTCGGCCGTGACCGAAATTAGGTAGACCTTGCGATACGCCGCCACCGTCTGTTTGTAGTTGGCAAGCGTGCGATCCTTTTCAAGATAGCCTTCGAGCGTCGTGCGCATCTTCACCGCGCGCGCGAATTGCTCCCGGGCATCGGATTTTCTATCGGCGTGGGAGGGTACGCCCAGGCAAACCAGGAGTGCGACCGCGGTTGCGATCCGAAATGCGAGCCTCGTAGCGAACAACGCCCCCAGAGAAACCAATCGCTTCATTCGTTCGTGAAAACAATCCTGCCGCTCGAATCGATTTCCCGGCGCACAGGAGGTTTGGGCGGGCTCCAGAGATTGGGATTTCGACCTGAGCCGGGTTGGAAGTAAGCGTTTGTAACCTTTCGTACGTACCTTTGCGTTTCGGGAATCGCTGGCACCCCACCATTTAGATCCACGGTGCGTTCGCCTGCGTTGTACGCCGCCAACGACCGCGTGAGATCGCCCTTGTACCTGACAAGCAACGCCTTCAGATATCTGCTTCCCCCCTCAATGTTTTGAGCAGGGTCGAAAGAATTGTTTACGCCGTATCGCTGCGCCGTCTGTGGAATCAACTGCATCAATCCCACGGCTCCTTTCGGCGAAACAGCATTCGGATCCCAACCCGACTCGGTGCTAATCACGGCTTTGACCAGCGCCGGGTCCAAGTTGTTCCTCTCGGCTGCCTCGCGCACGATGCGGTCCATGCGGCCCTCCGGCTGGGCCGGTTGATCACCCGGCGAGGGTGCAGCCGATTCAAGCTCCCGAGCGGTCGATGGCACCGCCGACGCTGGCAGTGCTGGCCACGCCGGATGTGCAGGCGACGCGATCCGCTCAGCCGATACAGCCGCCGAGGGGGAACTAATAGTACTCCCATTCCGCCCTGCCCGGGAGTCTGCGTTTATGAACACGAGCCTACCGCCTGGGTCGACGGTGGTTGTGATTTGGGCGGTCAAAGGGGCGGCAAGCCACAGCCATCCAACCGCTGCCAAAGCTGCGATCGATGGTGTGGGCTTGGTCATGATCGTTCCCGCTCAGTTCCGACCCTTGGGGGAAGGCAAGGTGCCACGATGCTGGACTGAAATGCCGCTGCACCGCTAAGACAGAGCTCTAGCGGCGTAAGACTCTGGCGCGATGGGAATTATAACAACCGCTCTACGAGGGGGTATATGGAACCAAGGGCCTTTTCTATGCCGAATGTGTCTTTTCCGCCAGCCTCTGCCAAGTCGGGCCTTCCCCCGCCCGAGCCGCCTACGAACTTGGCAAGCTCCTGCACGATTTTCCCGGCGTGAAGCTTGGGGGTCAGGTCCTTCGTAACTGCCGTAATTAGAGCAACTTTGCCGTCCTCGGCGGAAGCTAGAACGATGACGCCAGTGCCGAGCTTCTGGCGAAGGAAATCTGAAAGGCTCCGTAGGCCTTCACGGTCGAGGCCGCCGACCTGGGCCGCAACCACGCGTACGCCCTTGATCTGCCGAGCCTCGTCGATCAGTCGCTGCGCCTCGGAGCCGGCTGCTTTCCGTTTTCGCGCTTCGAGCTCCTTCTCGAGGGCCTTCAGGTGGTCAATTTGGCGTTCTAGGGCGGCTAGCAGCTGGTCTTCGGAGGCATTGAGCAGGCCCGCGGCCATGCGCAGGGTCGTCAGCGCACGCTGGTAGTCAGCCAAGGCATGGTCGCCGGAGATGGCGTCAATGCGGCGGACCCCTGCGGCGATAGACTGCTCGGCAACAATCTTGAAAACGCCGATCGCACCCGTGCGCGAAACATGTGTGCCTCCGCAGAGCTCCTTGCTGTAGAAGCCGCGCGGCGATCCAGGGTCTGGGATGGTGACGACCCGAACATGGGTTTCCGGGTACTTGTCGCCAAAAAAGGCGAGCGCGCCCGATGCCAGCGCATCGTCGATATTCATCAGGTCTGTGCAGATTTCCAGATCCTTGCGAATTTCCTCATTGACCTGCTGCTCGATTTCGGCAAGCTCGCCGGGGTCCACGGCTGCGAAATGAGTGAAATCAAAACGGAGATGATCGGGGGCGACCAGCGAGCCGGACTGCTTGACGTGCATGCCGAGGATGTTTCTGAGCGCGGCGTTCATCAGATGTGTTGCCGTGTGGTTGCGCATGTTGCGCGCGCGGCGTTCCGGGTCCGCGATCGTAGCGACGCGATCCCCTAGGTGCAAGTCCTGCTTGGCGAGAACGCGGTGCGCGATCAGCCCGGTCACCGGATAATAGGCGCCGCGGACTTCGGCGACCTCCAACGACTCGGAATTGTCATAAAAGCCGCCCGTGTCGGCGACTTGCCCACCGGATTCGGAGTAAATCGATGTTCGGTCGAGAACGATTTCGGCTTCGGTTCCGCTCCGGATCTCGTTGACCGGACCACGCTCGGTAAGGATGGCTTGGATCGAGGCATCGTGGGTTTTCGTCCCGAAATAGAAGTCTGGGGCCGTCTGGAAGGTTCGCGCCAGTTTTGAGTATGCGGGGTTGGCGACATCTTTGCCGACGCCTTTCCAGGAAGCCTTGGCACGCCTCCGCTGCTCTTCCAGGGCTCGATCGAAACCCTGTTGATCGAGACTCAGGCCCTGATCGCGTAGCACATCGGTGATGAAGTCGACCGGCAGGCCAAAGGTGTCATAGAGCTTGAAGGCTTTTTCCCCCGCAAGAAGGCGAGGTTGGCTGGGGTGTTCACGCCCGGCGGAAATCAATGCGGAGATGTCTTCATCGAGTTTCTCAAGTCCCATCTCCACCGTACGCTGGAAGGCCCGCTCTTCCTGGCGAACGACCTTGGGAATGTGTGCGCCGGCCGAACCCATCAGCTCGGGATAGGTGTCGGCCATCAATTCGCGTACAGCAAGCACCAGGTCTGAAAAAAAAGGGGGCTTTTCCGGCTCGAGCAAACGGATGTGCGTCAGAGCCCGGCGCATGATCTTTCGCAAAACATAGCCGCGGCCTTCATTCGAGGGCATTACGCCGTCGCCGATCAGGAATGTCGTCGCCCGTGCGTGGTCGGCCACGATTCGGAACGATGGGTCCGTTTTCTGATTTTGGCCGTAGCGGGCGGCCGTAAATTCCTCAGCCTTGTGGATCAGCGGCATGAACAGGTCGGTATCGAAGTTGGAAATCTTGCCTTGCAACACGGCGGCGACGCGTTCCAGGCCCATGCCGGTGTCGACCGAGGGTTTCGGCAAGGGCCTGAGCTCACCGCCCCCGTCGCGGTTAAACTGCATGAAAACGAGGTTCCAGATTTCGACGTAGCGGCCGCACTCGCAGCCGAACGTACAATCCTTGTGTCCTTGATCGGAAGCCGAAGCGCCCATGTCGTAGTGGATTTCACTCGAAGGACCGCAAGGGCCCGTGTCTCCCATCGCCCAGAAATTCTCCTTAAGGCCAGGAACCTCGATGATGCGGTCTCGCGGAGCGCCGACTTTGGCCCAGAACAAGGCCGCCTCACGATCGGCCTCCAGCTGGCCGCCGCGCGAGACCTCCGCACCCCCGAAAACAGTAAAGTAGAGTCGGTCGAGAGGAATGCCAAACCACGCGGGCGAGGTAACAAGGTCCATCGCATAGGCGATGGCCTGCTCCTTGAAGTAATCGCCGAAGGAAAAATTGCCGAGCATCTCAAAGAACGTGTGATGGCGATTCGTGAAACCGACATTTTCAAGGTCATTATGTTTGCCGCCGGCACGGACGCACTTCTGGCAGGACGTGGCGCGACGATAGTCGCGCTGCTCGAGACCAAGGAAAACGTCCTTGAACTGGTTCATGCCGGCGTTGGTGAAAAGCAATGTGGGATCATTCGCCGGGACCAGCGAGGAGCTGGGCACGACACGGTGACCGCGCTCGTCGAAAAAACGCAGAAAGGTCTTCCGGATTGCGTTACTTGTCAAGTAGCCCTCAGTGCTTCCCATCATTATACCTGCAAGATCGGTTCACGCGGGACGTCAGGAAATCAGACCTCCTGCGATCAAGCAGCGACTCAATCGCAAGATGCCATCGTTTTCCGCAGGCCTGCTGGCTAAGACAATCGATCAGTTCTGCGACGGACGCGGCGCCGCTCCCGGCTCACCCCGCTCGTGCTGGGCGGTCCAGGGCGGGACGACGCCGTTGATGCGCGCATAGGCGACGGACTGGCCTAGGTGTTCGTGGGCGTGCGCGACGATGTGAAGGACGATGTCTCCGACACTGGTGAACTGCTGGAACTTTATCGGCTTGAGCAGATCGGCATCGTCGAGGTGGCTGATGCCGGTTTGCGCATACTCGAATGACTCGTTGAGCTGTTAGATGATCTGAGCCTTGTCGGTGGTCGATTTTTCGTAACCCTGGAACTTGAAAGCAGGCCACGGAGGAACACCGGCACACCTTCGGCCGGCCGCCAGGTGTGCTTTTCCTGCGGCACGGCTTCTGCGAGGCTGACGATCTGCGGCTGGATCCCCTTGAGCTCAACGACAGCGCGTTGCCGAAAGCCGTAGCACGTCGGCTTGTTGGGGGGGAGCCAGAGTATCGAGGCACGCGTCGCGCACATGGGGCGATTTCCTCCAGAACGCGCCCTTGCGGGGGCGATCGCGCCTGATTGTCTCTCATTCCCTGTTTTGCGAGAACGGTTTTTCGACTGCCAGACTAGTCCTGCGATTTCTTTTGCGACATCTGAGCAGCGGCAGTCCAGGGCGGGACGATGCCTTTGATGCGCGCGTAGGCGATCATCTGGCCGAGGTGCTCATGGGTGTGCATGACGATGATGTAGACCATGTCGCCTGCGTTTGCCTCGGGACCAAACTTGGGCATCGGCCTTTTGAAATCAATGTTTGCCATCTTGTCGATGGCGGCACGAGCGTAGTCGAACGATTGATTCAACTGGTCGACGATTTTGGCCTTGTCCGTAGTGGATCGTTCATAGTCCTTCGGCAGCTCGCGAGCCGGCACGGTCTCTAGAACCGACGCGTATCGGAAGTTTTCGCCGGCGACATGCAGGCAAATCTCGGCGACCGAACGGACGCCCGGGGCGGGCCGCCAGCTGAATTGATCAGCCGGAAAGGCCTCAGCCAGGCTCGCGAACTTCTTGTGCATGTCATCGAGATCTTCCAGAGACTGCGGCTTCATGTCATAGCTCGGTGGAGTCTTATCGACCGGGTTGGCACCGGCCTGGGCGCCCGCTGCGCGCGCCGCGAAGTTTCCAGCTGCTAGACCGAGCGCCAACAGGAAAACCGAGACTTTTCGTTTTCGCAAGGGAAATCTCCTTTCAAGGCAAGTGATGTGTGAGACGCGGCCGAGATGCTTTGCGCCATGCCTTATGGACGGCGCCGAAAGGAAAACGTTATTCCCGCATAGAGTGGAATAGCGGCAATAGGTGGGGGAGCGGGTAAGCGAGTGACCCAAGACCGATGCCCCAAGCTCAGCCCCCGGCTGGTTCCGGCAACGACTCGGTTAGCTGACTTTGCGGCGAGGTTTCTTCGAAGCCTCAGCGGCTGCTTGATCGCTCTTGGGAACGACACGCAAGAGCGCCTTCCTTTCAGTGTGCGGACGTTTTTGCGTAAGGCTTTGCTTGAGCGCGGCTAGAAGGTCGGGTGGTGCTGCCCGCGACAGGGGGGGCGCGACAATGACTTCCTGCCCTTGAGCCTTCGCCTCGATCAGGGTTCGCAGGCTTTCCTGGTATTCATCATGATACTTTTCTGGCTGGAAGGGAGCGGCAAGGCTTTCGACCAGCTGCGCAGCCAAAGCGCGTTCCTGTTCTTTGATTTCGAATTTATCAGCGCGCGTTTCCAGAGGCTGACGAATTTCATTCTGGTAAAACATAGTGTGCACGGTAAGCCCCTCGTCACGCGCACGAATGATGACAATGTATTCGCGGCTGTGCATGCTTACTTTGGCGATCCCGGCATGGCCCGACTTCTGCATGGCCTCCAGCAGTAGGCGGTAACCTTTGGCGCTGGCGGGCTCCGGCGTCGCAAAATAAGAGGCGTCGAAATAAAGCGGGTCTATTTCGTCAAGCTTGACGAATTCCAGAATCTCCATCGTGCGTGCCGATTCGGGTTCGATCTTGTCCAACTCCTCTTCGGTGAACAAAAGATATTGATCCTTTTCGTATTCGTAACCCTTCTCCACTTCATTTCGCTCCACCATGCGGTTGCAGGTAGGACAAAACAGCGGCTGCTTCAGGCGCGAGTGGCAAACCTTGTGGAGCTGATTGAAACTAATGCGCTCGGTGCGAGCTGCCGGTGACAGCTGGATTTGTACCGAAACAAGACCGAAGGAGAGAGACCCTTTCCATGTGGCAGCCATAAACCTACCTTCCTTTCGCCGAAGACTCCGAATGTTACGGCTTCCCGCCGGTGCCAGGCAACCGAAGAAACCGATGTGACACCCATCCTGATAGGCGAACAAACAGCGAAGGTGGCCTCCTGGCTTGGGCTATTCGCCCTCTGGGCCGGGAGAATCGGGAAGGTCGACGCGGGCGGTCTTGCGGAGCTCGCCGTAAATGACATCGGAGGAAAAGCCTGCACGCAGAAGGCTCCGGTAGAGCGATCGAGCCTTTCTCTCGTTGAGGGTGCCGCGAAGCTGGGCCAGATGGCGCTTGAGGCGCGCGCGAACCAGCGCGGTCTCATCGGTTTCGGCGAAGACGCTCTTTAGGGCGGCGTCGATGTGGTCGTCCGCGACGCCTCGAGCACGCAGTTCGCCTGTGATCCGAAAGCGTCCCTGGCGGCGCGCCTGCGCCTGGTGCCGGGCATAGTCGATCGCATAGCGGGCGTCGTTGAGGTAGTCTTGTGTGCGCAGGCGCGCGATCACAGCGGAAACTTGTGCCGGGCCTTCGGCGCGGCGCTCCAAATAGCGACGCATCTCGTGAATGGAATGGGCACGACGCGTAAGCGCCCGAACCGCCAAGGCGTAAAGCTGCTGCTCCGTCGAGAGTTTCTCAGCCGAAGAACCGGGGCGCACGAGCAAAGCATAGAGGCAACCGGACCGCGAAGCAAGGCGAGGAAGGCCGGCCTGCGGCCGGGATGGGGTCGTCAGCGTTTGCCCAGGCGCTCGAACTCGTTCATGGCGCGCTCCATGTCTTCGCGGGCCGCATCGGCCGAGGAACGTATGCCCTGGACGCGGAGGTGGAAATCGTCCGGATTCGAGGCGCGCATCAGAGCTTCTTCCAGTGTAATGAGGTTTCGTGAGTAGAGATCGAACAGCGATTGATCGAAGGTCTGCATGCCGTATTGGCTTGTGCCGGCGGCGATTGCGTCACGGATCATCCGGGTCTTGTCAGGATTGATGATGCTGTCACGGATATAGCCTGTCGAGATCATGATCTCGACCGCGGGAACGCGACCGGCGCCATCGCTGCGGCGGACCAGACGTTGGCTGATGACGGCTTTCAGTGTTGAGGCCAGCTGCAAGCGAATCTGCTTTTGTTCCGGCGGCGGGAACACGGCAATGATCCGCTGGATCGTTTCGGTGGCATCCAGTGTGTGTAGGGTCGACAGAACCAAATGTCCGGTTTCGGCTGCCAGCAGGGCCGTGGCGATGGTTTCGAGGTCGCGCATTTCGCCGACGAGGACGACGTCCGGGTCCTGGCGGAGTGCGGCGCGAAGGGCAGTCGAAAACGAAGAAGTGTCCACCTCGACCTCGCGTTGGTTGATAAAGCCCTTCTTGTCGCGGTGCAGATATTCGATCGGATCTTCGATGGTGATAATGTGTTCGGCGCGCAGCGAGTTGATGCGATCAATCATCGCTGCGAGAGTGGTCGATTTACCGGAACCGGTCGTTCCGGTGCAGAGAATCAGGCCGCGCTGCTCCTCACAGACTTGACCGAGAATCCGGGGAAGCTCCAATTCTTCGATCGTGCGAATCTTCGTGGGGATGACACGAAGCACCATGCCGACGTTGCCGCGCTGTTGAAAGACATTGACGCGAAACCGGCCCAGACCCGCCACGCCGTAGGCCATGTCCAGCTCGGCAGTTTCCTTGAATTTCTGCTTCTGCCGGTTCGTCATCATGCTGAAGGCCATCGATAGCATTTCTTCCGGCGTAATGCGGGGAACATCTGCCAGGGCACTGAGCAAACCGTCCACGCGAAGGTAGGGATGGTTGCCGACTTTCAAATGCAAGTCGGACGCACGATTTTCGACGGCACGACGCAACAGATCGTCGATATTGATGGCCATCTAAGAATGCCCCGTTAAAGAAGCTCGAAGCCACGCTAGCATGCGGCCCCAGGGGTCGCAACACTGCCGGACCGGAGGTTTCTAAGGGCGCAACCTGTACTTTGGGACGAGGGGCTGAAGCACAAATCTCTAGGGGCTTCGCTGTCGGAGAAAGATTCGATCGTAGATGACACTGGCCAGTACCCCGCCAAACAACGGTCCGACCCAATACACGCCATGATTGGTCCAGTGACCCGAGGCCAGAGCGGGACCGAATGCTCGAGCTGGATTCATCGCGGCGCCCGTGAAGGGATACGCAAGCAGCGTGCCCATCGCCACGGCCAACCCCATGGCAAAAACAGCGATCCTCTCAGAAGCACCCTTTGTGTCTACAACGGTCGCGAAGAAGACCAACACCCAGAGGAACGTCGTCACACCTTCCAGAGCCATACCGTGCGTGCGGGAGAAGTCAGGCGCGAGCGCAGGTGTGCCGAGTGCGACCGGCTCCCAGAACGAATCAGACACGATCGCCTTGACGGTGTAGGCGCCTGCCATGGCCCCCAAAAGCTGTGCGGCCCAATAGAGAATCGTTGCGAGCGAGCCCAAGCGCCGGGTCACCCACAGGCCGATCGTAACCGCCGGATTAAAATGCCCTCCGGAAATGCGTCCAATTGCCGTCACCATGCCCCCGACAGCCATTCCGGCTGCAACCGCGATACCCAGTGTCCCGAGATTGGGTTTTCCCGTGACCGCTAAATACTGATCTGCACAGATTGAGCCCGTGCTGATCAGTACAATGGTGAAGGTCCCAAGAAATTCGGCGATGAGCTTCTCGGCGAGGTTGTACATGGGCAGCCTTGAAACGCGCGGATTCTACTGGAACCGGAAGGAGCAGTCAAAAAAAGGGGTGGCTCCCATCTGCTGGAGAAAGGGAATTCTCAGCGCACGGGGGCACTGCTGGGAACGTCGACGTGCGAAAGCCAGCCGTGACGGTCCGACACTGCGCCGCCGGTAATTGCGAAGAACTCTTCCTGGACACTCTTGGCAACTGTGCCGCGCGAGCCGGTTCCAATTTTGATCCGGTCGATCGAACGGATGGGCGTGATTTCGGCAGCAGTCCCGCACAGGAACACTTCCTCGGCGATGTAAAGCATCTCGCGAGGGATCATTTGCTCGACCACGGGGAAGCCGAGCTCTCGGCATAAGGTCATCACCGAATCGCGCGTTATACCCGGCAGCGCGGAATTGGCGAAGGGCGGCGTGTAGATCGTGCCGTTCATCACCACGAAAATGTTTTCACCCGAACCTTCGCTCACATAACCGTTCACGTCGAGAGCGATGCCTTCGGAGTAGCCGTTAATCTTTGCTTCCATACGAATCAATTGCGAGTTCATGTAGTTCGCGGCAGCCTTAGCCATTTGCGGAAGCGTGTTGGGTGCCGGACGATTCCATGAACTGATGCAGACGTCCACGCCACTGCTCATCCCGTCTTCGCCGAGATATTTTCCCCACTCCCAGCACGCGATATAGACGTCCACCGGGCAATTCCTAGGGTCGACTCCCGCGTCACCATAGCCACGGAGTACGATCGGGCGGATGTAGCAGGCGTTGATCTTGTTTTCACGCACCAGGTCGAGCGCTGCCTGGCACAGGACGTCGAGCGAAAAGGAGATCTCCATCCGGTATATGTGTGCCGAATTCAGCAGGCGCTGCATGTGCTCGCGAAGACGAAAAATGGCGGGGCCCCGTCCGGTCTCATAGCAGCGCACGCCTTCAAAGACCGCGGACCCGTAGTTCACGACATGGGAAAGGACGTGGATTTTCGCGTCGTCCCAGGGGATAAACTTGCCGTTACACCAGATTTTTTCCGTCTTCGGCAGGCTCATCGCGCATCTCCAAGGCTCCTAAAATCCTCTTTATGCGATTACAAAAGGAAGTATATCACACGGCTTTTCGCGTCCCGGGCGAGGGTCGGCAGCAACCGTCGGTGGCGAGCTGCCAATTTGGACCGAGCACGCAGCAACTGCTAGTCGGCGTGGTCGTCGGGCTCGCCGGGGCCTGTCATCGTTAATCCTGAGACTCGGCCCCAGGCACTCGTGCGCCAGTTGTCTGTAATCTCAGTTGCAAGAATCCAAGGAGGAACTTCCATATAGAGGTAGGCGGAGAGAGCCTGCAAATAGGGCTCGTACATGGCTCGCAGCTGGGTCAGTCTGTCGCGGGCGGCCTGATCATTTCGTAACACGAAACCAGCTTCGGTCAACGTGGCCCGGAGGCGCTCGAAATCCTGTGGCGGCAGGCGTTCGCTCGAATGGGCTGGCGGTGCTTCCCCAAAGAGCTGGGCCAAATCGACGACGGTGTGGCGGCACATGGCAAAGGTCAGGCGAGCCTGTCGTAGAGAGGTATTTTCAACGTAGGACAGCAGAAGACTGCAGGTGTCGAGAATCGCCGCCAGCGCGGCGAGCCACGACTCATTGGTGTGTTGCGAACGGAAATAACTGACAGCCGGATAGGAGACGTGACTTTCCAACATGTCCGCCGAGGAGTGCTCCCAGTCATGAAGCAGTCGCTTGAGAGGTTCGGCGCCCTCGCTTCCCGAATGCCGTCGCAAGAGCTCGGCTGCCGTGGGAGGAGATCCGGCGCGAGCGTCCAGCAACACGATGTTCACCTCACGCCTGGAGAAAGCCTGATAAATCACGGGTAGGTAGCTAAGGATCAGCGCCAGGAAGCCGAAGCCCAGGCCGCTTTCAATCACAGCTAAGAAGCGCTCCCGCCACGTATGAGGGATCACGTCTCCTAGGCCGAGCGTGAACATGGTGGTGCCACTTAAATAGATACAGGTTTCCAGCGTCGGATGAGTTGAGTCCTCGGTCGAGCCGCTGTAATAAAGCAGCCCGAATCCGACAATGATGAGCGCTGCCCAAACGGCAAAAAGAATCGGCAGGGAAAGAGGTCCATAAAAACTCAGGAAAGTCTCGCGGGATTTGGACTTTCGGAAACCTCGCGCTACCGCCTTCCAAAGAAACCAAGTACTCCGGTAGACCAATCTCGTGAGACGAAAGCGGCGTGCCACACGGCGAGGCAAGACAACCGTTTCGAAGGCCTCCCATAAAATCACAGCAACGATGAGGGCCCCGAAAATGGCGGCAAGCATAAGGCGCCGGCTCCTTAGATTCCTACGGGACCAGGACAATCTTGCCGTAGGAGCCAGATTCCATGACCAAGACATGTGCGCGCGCCGCTTCGGCAAGCGGAATTTCCTGGCCGATGATCGGCCGAAGCGATCTGTTCTCAAGCCCAGCTACCAGCGCGGCGTGAATGCTCGTGAGTTCTTGGGGAGTGGCATTCCACAGGCTCATGGCTAGGATCGAGCCATCCCGTGTCATGATGTCGCGGGCGTTGATCTCCGCCGTGCCCCGATTGCCGACGACCACGACGCGTCCCCTGGTAGCCAAGATGCCCAGATCGCGCCCCAGATTCACGTTGGCCAGCATTTCGAGAATGATGTCGTAGCCGCGGCCAGCGGTGGCTGCGACGGCTTCCTCGAAATGGTTCGCCGATTGGTGATCGAGAACCTGGTGAGCACCTTCGGCGAGAACCAGTTGCTTGCCGCGAGCCGATCCAGCCGTGCCAATCACGCGCAGACCCGCGGCTCGCGCCAGCTGAACGGCGGCAATACCGACGCCTCCACTGGCGCCGTGAACTAATACAGTCTCGGCGGCCTGGGCCTGCGCGCGATGGAACAGCGCGCGGAATGCCGTGGCATACGGGATGTGCATCGCCGCACCTTGTGCGAAGGAAACATGGTCCGGCAGCGGGAATACTAGGGTTGCATCGCACAGGGCTTGTTCGGCATAGGCGCCCGATAGCGTGGTGGCGGTATAGATACGATCGCCCGCTCGGAAGCGGGTCACGCCGACGCCGACCGACTCGACCGTTCCACTGGCGTCGGTGCCCGGCGTGTAGGGAAGCGCCGGCTTCCGTGGGTAGGTGCCGGCGCGCATGTAGGTGTCGACAGGATTCACTCCAACCGCGCGAACCTTCACCGTGACCTGGCCCGGGCCCGGTTTCAGATCCGGTACCTGCTCGAGCTTCAAGACTTCAGGGCCGCCGAATTCCTTGACGCGAATTGCTCTCATCTAACCCCTCCAGGCGATCGCCAGAATCCCTCAGTCGCCGGATGCGTTCTTTGAAAAAGCCGATTCCAATTTCGATGAAACTGCCGTGTCGCCGGATTCCGACAAGACCTGGTGCCGACTCGCCAGGCTTAGTGCGGACTCGGGGATGGCGTCAGCATCACGCTTCGGTTGAGCCTTTCGAAATTGCGGTTGACTCGGTGCAAACGGGTACCCGCAATGTTCTCCCAAGCGCCGAACAGCAAGAACGGCACCAATGCGAACAGCGCCCAGAGCTTTGCCCGCCGGGGCACTCGGGCCTCGGGTTCCCAGCGGAACAGGTGGCGCGAGATCTCGAACGCGACGAAACAACCCAAGGCCAGGGCCGCGACATCCTCCAAAACCTCGGCACCGGTCGCCATATTGGTTGTCGCTGCTTCTAGGCCGGTGGCCAGATACTGCCCTGGAATAAACAGCGCGATGCGCTGGAGCCACATCGGAAAAATCGCCAGCGGCACGGTAGCACCGGTCAGAAACAGGAAGCCCATCCACAGCAGGTTATTGATCATCTGGGTCTCCTGCATGGTGTTGGTTACGCTCGCCACGATCAGTCCCAGTGCAGAGAAGGTTGCTGATCCGACCGTCACCAGCAGGAGCACGGCCCAGAGGTTTCCCCAGGTATGCATATGGAATGCCCAGCGGCACACCAGGAACTCAAACACCACAACGGGTAGAGCCATGAAGTAATTCGACAGAATGCTGGATGCCAAAATCGGCCCCGCGCCGACCGGGGCCAGCCGGAAGCGCCGCAGAATGCCCTGCTCGCGGAAGCTGACCAGCTGTACGCTCAATCCCCAGAAGCTTCCCATGACGGTGGTCGTCAGTACAGCGCCCAGAACGTATGGGATCCATTCAACCGATTCTCGCCTTAGAAAAAGGGCGGCTCCGAACAGGAAAATCATCGGCATCACCAGGCTGAAGAAGAAAAAGGCGCGGTTGCGCATGGCCAGGCGCCATCGAATTTTCGTCAAGGTCCATGTGCGGTTCACTGTTTTCATTTCACTCTCTGAGGCGCCTTCCGGTCAATTCGATAAACACATCTTCGAGCGACGGCGAAAACATCTCGAGACTCTGGAGCTCGTTATTCTCGGCCTCCAGTTGCTTGACCAGGGCAACGATCGTCTGGGGGGGGCGCGCCGAGTAGAGCACGTAGACACCTTCCGATTCTCGGCAATCCGACACACCCTCGAGACTGGACAGCGAGCCGTTCGCCGCAGGTCGGGCGAGCCGGACCTCCAGTCGTGTAGTCCCGGCCGACTTTTGCTTCAACTCCCGCGGCGTTCCCAGAGCCATAATCCTTCCGTGATCCACGATGGCGACGCGGTCACACAACCGCTCCGCCTCTTCGATATAATGCGTGGTTAGTAGGACGGTTTTTTTACCGCGCCGCAGCTCTTCGATGATGTCGTAGATCTCGCGACGGACCTGCGGGTCAAGCCCCGCCGTCGGCTCGTCGAGGAAAACAACCGTGGGATCGTTCACGAGCGACAGGGCGAGCGCCAGCCTCTGTTTTTGTCCCCCGGAAAGCTCGCTGTAAAAAGCCTGGGCTTTCTCTTCCAGCTGGAAGCGCCGCAGAAGCTGATCGACATCGGCGCGATTCGGATAGAAGTTTGCGAACAGATCCAATGCCTCCTTGACGCGCAGCTTGGCCGGCAGGGCGGTCGCTTGGAGAACAGCACCGATTCGTTCCTTTAAACTCTCGCCCGCACTTTCCGGGTCGAGGCCGCAGACTTCGGCCGTTCCGCGGTCAGCTGTTCGCAGTCCCTCAAGAATTTCGACCGTGGTTGTCTTTCCCGCCCCGTTGGGTCCCAACAAGCCGAAGACTTCGCCGGCGTACACGTCAAAGCTCACCCCCGCTAGCGCTTGGACCGTCCCGTAACTCTTGAAGAGATCCTTCACGCGGATAATCGGTTCGCCCACGAAATCGACCCTTTCCGATCAAGTGCCATACTTCTATCACAATGGCAACAGGTGTGCGATCGAACGCTTCCTAGCGGGCTTCGGTCCTTCGAGAGGAAGGGGGTGACCAACCATAGCGCTTCAGATCGATCGCGACACCAGCGGTTCGAACGCCTTCGCTCTCGAGCAATTTGCGCTGCAGGGCCGCGTAGCGTTCGGGAACGCGAATCCGTCCGCCGGCACCCACGACACGATGCCAGGGAATTCCTCTGCCGGCTGGCGTGGCGGCCAAAGCGTAGCCCACGGCCCGCGCACCGCCGGGGAGCCGGAGCGCCCGAGCGACCTCTCCATAGGTGGTGACGCGTCCGCGCGGGATCCTCTTCACAAGCCGATACACCGGTTCCCAAGACAT
>Ga0187783_10000377_pt1 | contig 32750 bp, 31 predicted proteins | sample 1015_SJ02_MP02_2_FD_132471 | JGI IMG/M metagenome (GOLD analysis project Ga0187783, IMG submission 132471) | Tropical peat soil microbial communities from peatlands in Department of Meta, Colombia - 1015_SJ02_MP02_20_MG | ecosystem: Environmental > Terrestrial > Soil > Wetlands > Peat | place... | reverse complement strand
TTTGCCATCCGCGGTTTCCATCACGTGACCCTGTCTGAGAACGGCTATGAAAGGACGGCGTCGTTGCTCACCGATACTTTGGGCTTTCGGCGTATCCAGGAGCACGGAGCTCGCTTTCGCTATGCCGCGGGCACGGGTTTGCCGGGGACGATGGTTGATTTGGTCTGTGCTCCTGAGGGTCGCCCCGGCCGGGTTTCGGTTGGCACGGTACATCACGTTGCTTGGCGCACCCCCACGGACGCGCAGCAAGTCGAATGGCGTCAGACGGTGAAGGACTTACTGTACAACGTGACGCCGATGATCGACCGGACATACTTCCATTCCATCTACTTTCGCGAGCCCGGCGGAGTCCTGTTCGAGATTGCCACCGATCCTCCGGGCTTCGCGGTCGACGAACCCGCCAACGATCTCGGCTGTTCGTTGGTACTTCCGCGCTGGCTGGAAGACGAGCGCTCAGAGCTGGAACGAATTCTTCCCCCGGTCCGCCTGCCGAAACTAGCTGGAGGTCACGCTGATGCCGCCGACTGACGATTTGGATTTCGTTCACAAGTTCGTGCCTGCTCGACCAACGGTTCCTCATCCCGTGACCCTGCTTCTGCTGCATGGTACGGGAGGAGATGAGAACGATCTTTTGCCGTTGGGGGATGAACTGTGGCCAGGCGCCGCTCTCCTCAGCGTTCGCGGCAAAGTCTCGGAGAATGGCATGCCCCGCTTTTTTCGCCGATTTGCCGAAGGAGTCTTTGATATCGAGGACCTTAAGTTTCGAACCGACGAGCTGGTGCGGTTCATTGACGCGGCTTCTGCGCGATACGATTTCACAACTAAGAAGTTAATCGCGGTTGGCTATTCCAACGGAGCCAACATCGCGGCCAGTCTGATCTTGCTGCATCCCCATTACCTCGCAGCTGCCGTGCTGTTCCGGGCGATGGTGCCGTTCACGCCCGACATCATTCGAGATTTTAGGAATCTTTCCATTTTCATCGGTGCGGCTGATCAAGACCCTATCGTTCCCCGAAGCCAGCCCGAGGAACTGGCGGCGATTTTCGAAAGCGGTGGCGCAGAGGTAACGCTGTCTTGGCGTCGTGGGGGACACGAACTCGGCACCGACGATATTGACGCCGCGAAGCGGTGGTTATCCGAAGACAGAGTCCGAAAGAGAGTGGCGGCATAACCCGGATCGCTCTCTGCCGGAAGACTCGCGGTTTTTGGTGAAGGATACGAAAGGGAGAGAAACCGCATGACAAAAAATCGATTGACTGTAGTTGGCCTTGGAGGGTCACTCGCCCAGCGCTCTAGCAGCCTGGCTGCCCTAAGAATCGCATTGGAAGGAGCGACGGAGGCAGGTGCCACGACGGAGCTTCTTGACATCAAGCAGCTTTCTCTTCCCATGTATGATCCTGCCGAAGAAAATCCTCCGGACTCTGTCCGAAGGATGTGTGATGCAATTTACAGGTCGGACGGCCTCATCTGGAGTAGTCCCATGTACAACGGCACGATCAGCGGTTCCTTCAAAAACGCCTTGGATTGGCTGAAGCTGCTGGGCGACCGCAATCCGCCTTACCTGACGGACAAAGTGGTCGGCCTCATCAGTACGGCCGGCGGCGTGCAAGGCCTCCAGGCCGTCAACACCATGGAGTTCGTTGTGCGCGCTCTCCGTGGCTGGTCCGTGCCCCTGGTAATGCCGATCGCGCAGGCATGGAAGGCCTTTAACGAGCAGGGTATTCCGCGGGACAACCAGTTGACGGAGCAACTGCATGCCTTGGGGAGGGAAGTGACGCGGGGTTCTTGTCAATTCGCGCTGCAACCACCCACCAAAGAGGATGCAGCTCGAGCCGAGGCGGAGATTAGTCCGCTCAATGAAAGCGAAGCTAAGTCGGCATAGCTATGCCACGGTAACGAAGTTACTTGCTCTGGCAATAAAGTCGAGTCATCTAGCGCGAAACGTCGATCCTGCCTACGTGCGGGCGGTAAGTGACGGTTACTGCAACCAGCAAGACGAAGGCTTTGTAGACGCTACTGGCGTCGGCCACGGATTCCAACCTGCCGAGTTGAAGTTTCCCATTTTGGTCCTCCCTTTACGGGCCCGTACGGCCACAAGCGTGCTGGAACAAAAGTCAGCAGATTTTCACAAAGAATTAACGCCCCTGTAATATTTCGCGACTGATCGCGACTAATACTGTACTGGCTCTGGAGGCTTTTCGATGAAAGCAAAGAGGCTATTGCGGGCGGGAGTTGCGGTAGCGGTCGTGCTGTTGTCCTCGACACAAGGCATAGCGACGGAAAACAAGGGTGTGGGTTCGGGCAAAATCAAGCATGTGCTGCTACTGAGCATCGATGGCATGCACGCCGTGGATTTCTATAACTGCGCCAACGGAATTGCGGGTATGCCGTACTGCCCGAACCTTGCCGCGTTGAGCGCGACGGCGATCAATTATGTCAACGCGGAGTCCTCCAAACCTTCGGACTCGTTCCCTGGGATGGCAGCACTGGCCTCCGGGGGCACCCCGAAGTCCACCGGCCTCTATTACGATGTCGCCTTTGACCGGTCGCTCGCTCCGCCCACCATTAAGACGGGGAGTGGTCTGGCGGGTGGGCCATGCGTTCCTTATGCGACGCCGACTGGCACCACGACAGACAACGACCAGGGAATTGACATCGACGACACCAAACTGAACGGCGGCGCACCCGGCCACAGCCTGACCGATGGAGGCATTGCGTCGATCGATCACTTGAAGCTGGAACGCAACCCGGCGACAGGCTGCACTCCGGTTTATCCCTGGAACTTCATCCGCATCAACACGGCTTTTGGCGTGATTCACGCCGCGGGGGGATATACCGCCTGGATTGACAAGCACCCGTCATACTCCTTTGTGGGCGGACCGGGCGGCAAGGGGCTGGATGACTACTATTCGCCCGAAGTCAGCTCTAACGTGGTCCGCTTGCCCGGGGTAACGACGATACCCATTCCTCCCGAGCTTCAAGGCGTACCTTGCGATCCCATACGCGACACGACCCAGCCCAGCGGCTGGAACAGCAGCTTTGCCAACATTCAGTGCTATGACGCGATCAAGGTGTACGCGCTGATCAACGAAATCAACGGCAAGACGCACCTGGGCGCGCCGGCTCGGGTTCCCGCAGTCTTTGGCATGAACTTTCAATCGGTGTACGTGGGCGAATCGGTGAACGAGGGGCCGCCCGTGGGCGCGGGCGGTTACGAGAATGCGGCGGCACTGCCGAGTCCGGAGTTGTTTTCCGAAATCCAGTATGTGGATGCGGCGATCGGCCTAATCGTCAGCGAGCTCAAGAAAGCTGGCATCTACAACAACACACTGCTCATCATCACGGCGAAGCATGGGGATTCACCGATTGACCCGACTCGCTATGTGGCCGATGGCACCGACACGCCAGCAACGCTGCTCGGCGATATGATTCCATACTCCGAATCGCCGCTCAACACCACCGGCGTTGGCGCAACCGAAGACGATGTGTCGGTGCTTTGGCTGAAGAAAGGCGTGAATGTTGACACCGCCGTCAGCATGCTGGAAAACGATGCGAAAGAAATCGGACTCGGGGAGATTTACTACGGAGCCACTCTCGCCCTGAACTACAATGTGGGCGGGTGGGAGGCCGGCGAAGACCCACGTACGCCCGACATTATTGTGACTCCGAACGAGGGCGTGACTTACTCGAGCAGCACGGCGATGATCGGCGATCACGGCGGTTTCGCGCATGACGACACCAATGTCATCATGTTGGTAGCGAATCCCAATTTCACGGCTCAGACAGTCTCCACTAAGACCACGACCACGCAGGTCGCACCGACGATTGTCCAAGCCCTGGGGCTGAACCCAAACTTGCTCGACGCCGTGCAAATCGAAGGCACGGCGGTGCTGCCGGAGGTCTTTGCGCAACTGGGCAAGTAGTTGCGAACCTGGGTTGGCTACCGAACGGACGACGGCTTTCTAGAGTTATGCCCGCTGCTACCGAAGCTACTCTTGGAGAAAATTGCTAGCGCCAGACTGCGTTCGCCTGGCCGGAAAGGGCCCGGTCCAGGTAGGTGGCGGCGCTGATCAGCGCCAGGTGGGTGAAAGCCTGGGGAAAATTGCCTAAGTGCCGTCCGTTTGAGCCCAATTGCTCCGAATAGAGCCCGAGATGGTTGGCGTAGCCCAAGAGCTTCTCAAATAACAATTGCGCCTTCTCCAGTTCGCCCGCGCGCGCCAAGCATTCGATGTACCAGAACGAGCACGCGGTGAAACTGCCCTCTCCTCCGGAGAGCCCGTCTATGTGCGTTCGCTCCGCCTCATAGCGGTAGACCAGAGTATCTTCGACCAGTCGTCCTTCGATCGCCTTCATGGTGGATAGCCACATCGGATCTACCGGGCTGATGAACCGCATCAGCGGCATCAGCAATGTAGACGCATCCAGATCTTTTGTGCCCTTCGACTGCACAAAGGACCGCAATTCATCATTCCAGAAATTCGTAAAGATGTCGTCTTGAATCTTGTCGCGGGTATGCCGCCAGGACTCGAGCGGTCCCGCCAGCGAGCGTTTCTGAACAAGCCGTATGGCCCGGTCGAAAGCCACCCAGCACATCAACCGGGAGTGCAGGAATTCTCGTGCGCCGCCACGAACCTCCCATATGCCTTCATCGGGCCGATGCCAATTCTTGCCCAACCAGTCCAACATGCGCTGGACATCCAGCCACTCATCGTGCGAAATGGCGTCTCCGTACTTGTTTGCCAGATAGATTGAGTCCATCATTTCGCCGTAAATATCCAATTGCAGCTGTTGATACGCCGCATTCCCGATACGCACCGGCCGCGAATGCTCGTACCCCTTCAGATGATCAAGCGTCACCTCGTCGAGTTTTCGCCTGCCATCGGACCCGTACATTACCTGCAACGGGCCCCGCTCTGCATCATCGCCCATCCCTGCTCTCAGGGTTCGAAGCCAATCGATGAAAGCCTCGGTTTCCGACACAAAGCCCAAGCGGATCAGTGCGTAAAGGGTGAAGGTCGCATCGCGCAACCAGGTGAAGCGATAGTCCCAGTTGCGCATTCCGCCGATTTGTTCCGGCAATGAGAACGTAGGCGCTGCAATCAGTGATCCATAACGCCGGCTAATGAGCAGCTTCAAAACGAGGGCCGAACGGTTGACCATTTCCCGCCACCGGCCCTTATAGTTTGATTTCGCAATCCAGCCCTTCCAAAAGTGAGCGGTTTGCTGGAAGCGCTGTTCGAGAAGCTCCATCTCCGGTTGCTCTCCGCTGAGACGAATCGCGCCGAGAACGAATGCTGCCTTCTCGCCAGCCCGAAGGGTGAACGCCGACACCGCACCTTGGGATTCTTTCCGCAGGGGGATGGTGGAATAGAGCGCCAAAGGCGGGATGTTGGCATTCACGGGCAGGAAAATAGCGCTCCGATCTGCCAGCTTCAAAGCATGCTCGCAGGTCGCATACTGGAACCGCGGTTGACACTTCATCTTGAAATCGACCTGGCCTCGGATCACGCTTACGGTTCGGATAATCTCATTCGGTTGCTCGCCGTTCGACGCGATGGGCATGTAGTCGGTCAGCTCGGCCACGCCCTGCTCGCCAAGGAACCGCGTGAGCAGAATATTCGTGTCGGGCAAATAGAGTTGCCGCACCCGCCACTCCTGGAGTTGCGGTTGAATCTGAAACGAGCCACCTCGTTCGTCGTCGAGCAAGGCTGCGAAAACAGTGGGAGAATCGAAGTCGGGAAAACAGAGAAAATCGATCGAGCCATTCCTCCCCACAAGCGCCGTCGAGCGCATGTTGCCGATCACGCCATAATCTTCGATCGGTTCAAAGCTCATACGATTCGGTCGGATCTCGCGGCTTGAAAGCGAACCTAAGGGCCCGCTCGGCGGCGATACCTTCGGCAGAGCCTCTCCAAATGCTCGGTGAGCCTATCATGAACGATCAATGTCGCGCCACGGTGGGTGCAATCGGTGATTGGCGATCACCATGTCTTGCCCGGCTCGATGCGAAAAATACGGGCATTTGCTGTCTTGCGTGTCACCGGTCGGGGAAACCACGATTTTGGATTCGGAGTCAAGACCGCTCCGATCAACCCGGACTGGACCTCAGTTGCGGGGTCAACCGTCCCGCTGTAACTTTTTGAGAGCCTAGGAATCAAATATAGGGTTAAAGTTCAGGTTGAATTGTAATCCAAGGTTCCAGCAGCCCTTTCCTGACCTAAGCAGGAAAGAGCGAGGAACGCAGGGCGGACGAAGCGATGCTGATCTACTTGCTGGCCTTTATTGGCGGTGTGCTGACGATTCTTAGTCCTTGCATTCTTCCCGTGTTGCCATTTGTATTTGCCCGTGCGGACCAGCCTTTTCGCCGTGCCGGATTACCTTTACTCGTGGGGATGGCCTTAACCTTTTCCGTAGTGGCGGTCGCAGCCGCGTTCGGCGGACATTGGGTTGTACGCCTGAATCAGGGAGGTCGTTATCTGGCAATGCTGATCTTCCTGGTTTTGGGAGTGAGCCTTCTATTTCCCTCTGTCGCGGAGATCTTGGCTCGTCCTTTGGTGCGCTCGGGGAACCGGCTTCAGACGAACCCGGTGTCAGGGAACGGTGTTGGAAAGTCCTTGGTGCTGGGAGTCTCGACCGGACTGCTGTGGGCTCCGTGCGCCGGCCCAATCCTGGGATTAATCCTGACGGGGGCGGCTTTGCAAGGCCCGGGAGCTCGTTCTTCATTCTTATTGTTATCCTTTGCCTTGGGTGCCGCGACTTCTCTGGGAATTGCGCTGCTTGCCGGCAACAGGGTGTTCTCTGCTATGAAGCGGTCCTTGTGGTTCGAGGTGTGGATCCGTCGTGCCTTAGGCTTCGCCGTGATCATGGGAGTGGTGGCTATTGCACTGGGCTGGGACACAAACCTGCTCACCAAGTTCTCTTTCGTCAATACCGCAAAAGCGGAAGAGCATTTGATTGGCGCGCTCGAACCGGCGGTTCTGACAACCAGTGCAGGCGAGCCACAGCCTGCTCTTGACGATGAAGGACCTATGCCCGAGCTGGACGGTGCCGCAGGTTGGCTGAATTCGCCGCCGTTGAGCAAGAAGTCTCTTCGAGGCAAGATCGTACTGATCGACTTTTGGACCTACTCCTGCATCAATTGCCTGCGGGCATTGCCCTACGTGGAGGGTTGGGCGGCAAAGTATAAGGACGCCGGCGTGGTCGTCATTGGGGTGCACACACCGGAGTTTGCCTTCGAGAAAGAGCGGGCGAACGTGGAAAAGGCTCTGCGAGACTTGAAGGTCACGTATCCCGTTGCCCTCGACAACGACTACAAAATTTGGCAGGCATTCAACAACCGATATTGGCCGGCCCACTATTTCATCGACGGGAAAGGCCGAATTCGTCATCACCACTTCGGCGAAGGGGAATACGCCGAGTCGGAGCGTGTGATTCAAGAGCTTCTCAAGCAAAACGGGGCGCAACTGATCGCGGCGAACACGGTTACGGTGTCGGGGATCGGTGCGGAGGCGCCTGCCGATAATGCCAACATCGGTTCGCCGGAGACATACGTCGGTTATCATCGGGCGGAAAACTTTGCCTCCCAGGAGTCAATCGCGAAGGATTCCCGCAAAACGTATACTTTGCGCCCAAGGCTCTCGCTCAACCAATGGGCCCTGAGTGGGAGCTGGAATGTCGGCGAAGAGAGCGCCGTGTTGCAGAAGGCGCCAGGGAAGATTGCCTTTCGTTTTCATGCACGTGATCTCCATCTGGTGCTGGGAAACACGAAAGAGGGCAAACCGGTCCGATTCACGGTGACGGTAGATGGCGCACCGCCCGGGGAAGATCATGGTGCGGATACGGATGCCAGCGGTTCTGGCACGGTGCAAGGTCATCGGCTTTATCAGCTCATTCGGCAAAAGGGTTCGGTGGAGGACCGCACCTTCGAGATCGAGTTCCTCGATCCCGGTGTGCAGGCTTTTGCATTTACGTTTGGTTGATAGCCACATGGGCTAACCCGGTCCTGCCGCGCCGAGGCCATGGCCGTTGCCCCCAAGATTTGAACAGCCAAATTGGGCTTGACGGCTTCACGGCCGGCGGGTAGATTCTTCCTCGTCGTCTCCAAATCCAGCTAGCAGAGCGGAACGGCTGGTATCAGCGAGCTCTGTGAGTGAGGCGTGATGTTGGGAAGAGAACGCCGCGGGAACCGTATCTCACCCGCACAACGGCGGCGGATCATCGAACTCGTTGCCCAGGGACTTAAGAATGGGGATGTCGCCAGGGAACTTGGAACCACGGAACACGTCGTGAAAAACTGCCTGCGTGCAATCTACGATGAACTCGGGTTATGGAATCGGGTCGAACTGGCACTTTGGTATGAGGCACGCCAGCGCGAGCGCGTACGTGAAGCCCGAGCTGATGGAAAGGTAGCCTGATCAGCGGTCAGCTTGACGTCGGTGGCCACCCGGAGGGCGGGTTTGCCAACCAGGAGTTCGTGGTTGCCGTTCGCCTACTCTTAGGTTTCCCCTTGGAACTGCCCCGATCCCCCAATCGGCATAGGCCAGCCAGCTGCCTGCGAAGGCGTCGGAGAGGCCGTACTCCGACTTCTTATAGAACAAGGCCGCGCATTGACCGTTATCCTGTCGCCGACTGAACCACAGGTGAATGGTTCCGCGAGCTTTTTGTGCTACCGTGACAAGACGGGCACTAGGAAGCGCGCGGCGAGGAGCGCGCGCTGTGACGCCGGTGGCCGATCGCAGCCATACCGGAGCATCGGAAGCCATGACAGGCAGACTCGTTAAATTAATCCTCCAAAAGCTGTGTTCCCATCGTTTCTCTTGGCCCCATTGCGGCGTGGATGGGCAGGATTATCAGGTATGCCTTATTTGTGGGGCGACCTACGAGTACGACCTGGTCACGATGCGCCGCGTCCGGAGGCTCGAATCCCCACCCCCAGCCGCACCCGAATCAAAAACCAGCGCGGGCCTTACGATTAGCTAGAGAGGAAGTTGGAACGGGACTTCAAGACTTCAAGGTACCTCGAGCCCCCCTCAATGGTTCCCATCGTTCTCGATGGCGCTGGCCTGCAACTGGAATTGCTCACCAAGGTTCTTAACCACCGCGCTCAATCCCGCTGCCAGCGTGGTCCGCCAACGCTCGAGAGAAAGCTTGGCCAGATCTTCCATCGACCGCTCGAAGACTCGCGAGGCATCCTCAGCCTGGCTTTTTAGAGATTCGGAGACTGAGGCAACAATTCCTTTCTCGATAATCTTCATGTTCCGGCAGGCATCCTCGAGCTGATTGTCGAGGGCTTGGACGTTCCGTGTTGTCGAATTCTTGAGAATCGTATCCGCTGCACTCTCGAGTTCGCCGCGCATGTTCCTGACGGTGTTGCTGGCCATTTCACTCAGGCGTTTGTCGAGGCCGGACTCCAAAGTGCGCGCGGACTGGTCTAAGTCCGTGATGCGCCGGTTCAGATGTTCGACCCGCTCTTGCAGACGCGACGACTCGGATGCGACCGCGGCTCGAACTTGTTCTAACTCCGCGCGTCGGGTGTTGTGTTGCTCGTTCAGGCTGTGTTGCAGAGATTGCAGGAGTTCGTCGCTGAGCCGCTTGAGACGGCTGCCTCCGTCCACGACGTTCTGCTGAAAATCCTCCACGCTGCTGCGCAAGTGCTCCTGCAAATTCTCGAGAATCTTTGCCGAGTTGTCTTGCGCTCGCTGTTCGACCGCCTGAAGCTCTTCTCCCACCCGGCGCACAAAATCCTGATAGGCTTGGTTGGTCCTCTGCTCAATCGAGGCCCTGGCTGCCGCCAGCAATTGTGTGGACTGCTGGCGTGTCTCATCCAGAACCTTGGGCCCGAGGTCCTTTTTCACCTTCAGCTCCAGCTGCTCTTCGAGCTCTGGGGGAATGCTCGAAAGCGAGACCTCGAAACGGCTGCGTTTCGCTTCTTTGTGCGTAAGGTTCTCTTTGAGCGCTGCGAGTTCGGCCTGGAGTGGGCGGACGGATTCCGCAATAATCCTCTTCACGTCTTCACCCGACATTCCCGGACGAGTGGTCTTTACGCTGGTTGCCGCTCGGGTCTGTGAAAGCCTGGCTGAGTCCGATCCGACCGGGAGTGTGAGCCAATCCTTGGGACAATTCGGCAGACCCCAGAAATTCTCCGGTCGATCGAGCCTTGCTCCCAGCCTCCAGCTCTCGTTGTTCGACCCGACCGGCTGGCAGGAGACCACCTGCGCGGTGGTCTCGCGACCATCCTTGCTGTGAAGATGTAAGGTTGTGCCGGTGTCGAGTTTCACTCGGGATTGCATGGCACAGCCATGGGCATTGACCACCGAGGTTTCACAGACCTCGGAAAAGTGTATCCCCGGCTCTAAACTGGTAACCATGATCGGTACCGCGACGGGCACCCTAGAACTGCGACGAGGCGTAGGTGATACATTCAGATTCTGCATGCACTTTGCCTTATCTAGCGAAGAATGAGTGTCGATTCGTGTCCCATGAGTCGAGCAAACTACTAGCTCCCACAATAACTCTGAGTCGGTCGATAGTGACGACTCCGAGGTATCGGAATTAGGATGTCCCTCAGGACAGTATCTGACCGAGCGTTGGTAACCACTTCGCCCAACCCTCTCTTCGTCGATCGGCAGAGCGGATGATCCTGTGCCCTTCATTCTTCCCGTTCGATCGAGTCGGCTCGATCTTCGTCAAGGGAGGAGTTCGATCGTGGGTGAAACCTATGGTCGAGCACCCCATGCTATCGAAGGTTTGCTCCTTGGGACGGCATAAAAGGAGGCGGTGCGCGCCCAAACATAATCCCGGTCTCCACCTCGACGGGCTCTCCATCTCTGAGGTATGGGTTGAATTTCCACTGCAGGAGAGCATCCGTGATCACTTTTTCCTGATCGGGATAAGCGCTGAGAAAGTGAATGTGTTTTACCTTGCCAGTTTTGTCCATGATGATCCGGACCGGAACCGGACTGAACTTGTGATCGGTCAAGATCGGGTCAACCCGCGCGATCAAGTTCTCGTCCTTGGCGTAATCCTTGATGCATACCGGGAAGGCACTGCCGCCCTCCCTCCCGGAGGAAATGACTTCTGCGGGCAACTGCATCCGGTTCATGTCCGCGACCAGGCTCTCAAGTAGTTTAGTGTCGCGGCTGGTCAGGATGAACTCCACTGTGTGGCAGCGGATTTCCATTGCCAGAACGTACCAGTGCAGTTGGGCTACGGGGGACCAATAGGCAAAGAAAGTAAAAGCTCGGCCGGCGATCACAGTCTGCTTGGGTGCCACTTCCAATTTGTAATCGCTCTGCAAATTGTCCTTCTGGTAGGCAACGAGTTCGAGAGCGTTTTTGGTGGGCAGTGGCGTAAAGAACATGTCTTGGGCCGTAACTAAGATGTGACCTTGAGCTGCGCCGGTCGGTGTGTGCGGTGGCTGGATCTGGGCCAAGACGTAGCGACCGCTGTCAGACGGCGGCGGTCCTTGGTAGTTTTCCGTCCAATCTTTCGGCGCAGCATAAGTTATTCCAAAATACTCGTCGTTGAACACATTGCCGGTCACACTCCCGCCTTCCGGCAGGGGAGTCGTGGAGTCACTGGCGCTCGCCCAGGCTCCTTTGACCAGGATCACTCCAGGCGGAACTTTCGTCATGGCATGAGGGTTCTCGGGAACGGCGCCATTTTGGGGAGAACTTTGTCCTGCGGAGCTTTGGCCCGAGGCGGCTGACACTAGGAAAAAGGCGAAGACGAGCAAGGAACATGTGGAGCGAGAGCGCATATATCCTACGGATCTAACCATGCAGTGGGGATTGAACCCGGAGTATCAGTCGCGGGTCATTTCTACACTGGGAAAAGGCTGACGAGACATCGTAGGGTGTCTCGCCAGCACACCTGAATGAAACGATTACAGTGAGCGCAGAAAGTCCAAAATCTCTTGCTGCTGGGTGGCCGTGAGACTGAACCAATTCTGCACCACATTGTTTGCCTCGCTGCCATTGCTCGCGTGGGCCACGATCGCCGTGACCAGGTTCGTGGTACGGCCATCGTGCAACAGGAAGATCCGCTGCCCCAGACCCCACAGGGGAGCGGTGCGGAACTGATCGCCCCCTGCGCCGCCTTGGGACACGTTGTCTGCAAGACCTGTGCCCATGTGATGGATTTCAATGTCGGAGTATGCCGGTACCGACACTTGGCTGAGTGCGGGAACAAAATCCGATACCTGGGTTGTGCCTGGAGTTGGGTTGTGGCAGGTGGCGCAACCGATTGCGCTGAACAAGGCGCTGCCCGCACTGATCGCCGTTTGGGACACAGATTGTCCGTTCAACGCCACCGGGCCCGAGGAAGGCGGAGCCAGGAAGCGCATGAAGTTGGCAAACTGCGATACATCATCCATCACCGCTGCGTTCGTGGTCTGAGTGGGATTGGAGGTGTCTTCCGGATATCCCATTCCACTCAGATTGAGACAGTTCTGAGGCAACCCGGTGCCTAGCTGATCTTCTTCCGGCAGCGGGCGATCCTGGGGGAACAGCTCGTTGCTGATTCCCATTTCTACGTTGTAGGCTTCGCCGGCGAAAATGTGCAGCGACTTGTTCTGCGCCTTCCAGCCGAAGCGCGAGATGGTGCCGTCGTTGCCGTTGTGATTGAATTTCCCGGCGATGCCGAACTGGTTGTTGAGATTCGCCTGCTGGTTCTTGAGCAGGGTGGAATCATCCAGGTTCTCGATCAATCCCAGACCGAAGGTGGGCGTGGGAATTCTGAAGATGACGTTGTTCGCAGCCAATGCCAGCGCGAACGGCGGCTGGTTCAGTTGGCAGCTACCGGCGTCGGAGCGTCCTGTTACCGTGAACAGATCTTCCACTCCCCCATTGGGAGCGCTGGTGTTGACCGTACCGTTCGAGTTAAAGAAGAACGGGAACCGGGCTTCACGGGTTGGGCCATTGGCGGTGATGAAAGGCGGAGTGGTGTTGCCCGGCGCTACACCGGAGCTAACAAATTCAAATTGAGGATTCACCGCAGGTCCTGATCCGCCAGCCGCAGGTTGAGCGTGACAGGAAACGCAAGAGTTGGAGTTGAACCTAGGCCCGAGTCCATTGTTGGCTGAGCCACTCACTGTCTCGACGGTTTGAAAGCGGGCTAATCCGTCGTTGAAAAACGACATGAAGTCGTTCGGGTCGCTGCTGCCACCGTTCGGGTCGCCGCTGCCGATGATGGTTGCGCCTGTACCACGCTCGGATTGTACTCCGGGGTCCGTGGCGCCGCCACCACTAGGTGGGTGCGGATTGGGCGAGGTAGGCCGCCCCGGATGCGGGAACGGAAAGCCCTGGGATGGGAACTGCGAGGATCCCTGACCTATCTGGCCTGGCCCCTGCGCGCGTACACTCGGCAGTGGCAACAACGAAATCACTAGAGCGAGTGCGAACAACCGAAAAGCTCTGCGGTGGATCGGATCGCCGCCGGCAACAGAATTCGTGATTCTCCAGGCTTTCCATTTTCGAGCGGCATGCTTCCTTACTGGTAACTTCATGGTGAGTGTCCTCTCTCTGGTGCTCGTGCTCCCAGTTTCTTTTCTGTCACGAGGCATTTGCTTTCGCCGGCGCGATGCCTGTCTTCTAGCTGTCGGCTGCAGGACAAGTGGGGGAATCCAGCGACCGCTTGAATTTGGTTTTAGAGTGGCGTGATGTTCGCAATCGTAGGCCGCGAGCGGATGAAGAACAACGAGAAAAGGGTGGCGTTTGTTGCTTTTCGGTGGCGGGAGTTGCTAGTCCGCGCGCGAGGTTTCCCGGCGGGCGCGGAACGTCGTGGGAGCGCAACCGCGAAATTTCTTGAACTCGCGGCTGAACTGGCTGCGATCCTCGAAACCCAGACTGGCGGCAATTTCTTTCACGCTGAGGAACGATTCGTTCAGCAATTGTTCCGCGTGCTCCATCTTGAGGTTAAGCACGTATTGCTTGGGGGAGAACGAGGTCTCGGCTTTGAACAGGCGGATGAAGTGCCAGCGAGAAAGGTGCACCTCGGATGCCAGTTCACGCACGGGCAGATTGCGATGTAATCCCTGCCGCATGATTCCTATAGCAGTCTCGATTCGTCGATCCATCCATTCCCTATTCGGAACCACATGGCTTGCTCGTTCACGACTTGGACATGGGACATGCATCAAGAGACAACGCTCGAGCTGATTTTATCTTTGCGGACCGTAATCCCTTACGACAGCAGGCGGAACCGCAGCCCACAAAGCACAGTGCAAAACGCGCTACCATCGTTGGGCTTATCCAGCCGCTCGATGAGCCGTCGAACGCCCACACTTGGGCCAGGCGCGACCCAGGGGCGGGCTACCGTGTCGAGTCAAGAAAGCATACGAATTGCACGCACTGTATTCGGTGGCCGATGCGAAGTCAAGATGTCCTGAAGTACACTGTGTCCCACCCGAAATGCCAAGCTGGATGGGCATTTCGGAGGGCAACAGGTAACCAACCAGGACCCGTCATAGGAGCATCCTTCTTGGCTTGCTCGCGGGATCGGTGGCAGGTAGCATCGCTGTGGCTACGAGAGAAACGCGGTGCCTTCTCGAAGTATCTTCGAGGCACTGCCTTTTCTGCGGGCACCGCGGGCAGGCACTAGGAGTGCCGCCTGAGATGGAGCGTCGACAGAAACATTATCATCAAGCCGTGTTCCTCACTATGCCGTTCTCTCATGATGCCAGACTGATGGTAACCTTTACCTCGCGCGGGGATCGGACAGGCTGATGCGCGTGACTTGGCCTACGACCTCGTGCGCCGAGAGTACAAGTTCTGAGGTTGGGGACCTCTCTTAATGAGTCAACTCGGAGCAGAGACAGAGCAGGCATGGGGAGCAGGCCTCTCGCAGGGAGAACTGCTACACCGCATGCGTTGGACGATCTGCGCCATGCTCTTTGCGGCGACCTCGATCAACTACATGGATCGACAGGTGATCGGCCTGCTTAAGCCAACCCTCGAACAGAGCATCGGCCTGACGGAGGTCAATTACGGCTATATCGTCGCTGCCTTTCAAGTCGCTTACGCTGTTGGATTGATGATCGCAGGCCGTTTGGTTGATCGGTTGGGAACTCGAGCTGGCTACATGCTGTTCATGGCGGTATGGAGTGTATCCGGCATGGCGCATGCCCTGGTTCGCTCCGCTCTAGGATTCGGCATAGCGCGCTTCTTTCTAGGCCTGGGTGAAGCTGGCAACTTCCCTGCGGCAGTCAAGACTGTGGCGGACTGGTTTCCACAAGGCGAGCGCTCGCTCGCCATCGGGATCTTCAACTCTGGCGCCAACGTGGGTGCTCTCGTTGCTCCGGCCGTCATTCCCTGGATCACCCTGAATTTCGGTTGGCGTGCCGCATTTCTTGCTACCGGTCTGCTCGGCGTCCCGTGGATGGTTTGGTGGATCAAGAACTACCACACGCCCTCAGCGCAGCTGAGGTTGGCCGACGCCGGGTTCGATACCTTCAAGCGAAACAGGGACGTGCAGGCAGAGCGCGACATCCCGTGGCTGATGCTCCTCACCTACCGGCAGACTTGGGCATTCTCGATCGCCAAGTTTCTCACCGATCCGATCTGGTGGTTTTATCTCTTCTGGTTGCCGTCTTTCTTTGATTCCCGTTTTCACCTTGGCCTGTCGCATCTCGGCTTGCCCTTGATCATTGTCTACACCATATCCGCGCTGGGGAGCATTGGTGGAGGCTGGCTTCCTGTGCTGTTTCGCCGAGCGTCTTTGGACCAAGCGAAGGCCCGCATGTCCGCCATGCTCATCTGTGCGGGCATGGCGCTTCCCGTTTTTGTCGCAGGCGGTGTGAACTCCAAGTGGGCTGCCATTGGAGTGGTTAGCGTTGCGGCGGCCGCACACCAAGGATGGTCGGCGAATCTCTTCACGATTCCTTCTGACATGTTCCCGCGCGGGGCTATTGGCGCAGTGGTAGGCATCGGCGGGATGGCCGGTTCTGTCGGCGGCGTGCTCTTCTCCGTCAGCGCAGGAAAGATTCTCGAGTTGACCCACAGCTATGGGGTGCTGTTTGCCATTTCCGCCAGTGCCTATTTGATATCGTTGGCTGTTCTTCACCTGCTGGCTCCTGGTCTGAAGAAAGTGGATTTCACCGCATGAGTCTTTATGTAGCGCAAGGCAGTCCCGACTTGGAGATTTCCCCTGCGGAGATGCAGAGCCTGCTGTTTGAAGCGCTGGGCAAGCTCGGTGAGCGTCGCCATGTGCTCGCCGTGCCGCCTGATCTGACCCGCAGAGAGTCTCGCGCCGGCGAATTGACGCACTGTGCCTATGACTATTACGGTGGCCGGCTCGAAGCGGTCCTGCCGGCTCTGGGCACCCACGCCGCGATGTCGCCCACCCAACTGGCCAGCATGTTCGGCAAAATGCCCAACGAGCTGTTCCGCGTTCATAACTGGCGTACTGACACCGAGACACTCGGGGAGGTGCCGGCAACCTTCATTCAAGAGCAATCCGAGGGTAGGTTGAACTACCCATGGCCTGCGCAGGTGAATCGCCTGATTCGAGGCGGTGGCTTCGACCTTGTGCTCTCTCTGGGGCAGGTCGTGCCCCACGAAGTGAGCGGAATGGCGAACTACAACAAGAACATCCTGATTGGGACGGGAGGACGTGACAGCATCAACCGCAGTCACTACCTCGGCGCGGTCTACGGGATGGAGCGCATGATGGGCCGTGCGGAAAACCCGGTGCGCTGTGTTCTCAACTATGCCTCCGAGCACTTTCTGAGGCAAATCCCCATTGTTTATGTGCTTACCGTAGTCGGGGTCAGCGCGAGCGGCGGTTCCGTCCTGCACGGCCTCTTCATTGGCGACGATATCGAGTGCTTCCAGCGCGCCGCCGAGCTAAGCCTGAGGGTCAACTTCGAGATGCTCGACCGCCCAATTCGCAAGGCGGTCGTCTATCTCGACCCCCGGGAATATCACAGCACCTGGCTGGGCAACAAGGCCGTCTATCGCACCCGCATGGCGTTGGCCGACGGCGGTGAACTTCTCATCCTCGCTCCCGGGGTGAAGGAGTTCGGCGAAGACCGCGGCATCGACATGCTAATTCGCAAGTATGGATACCGGGGCACACCGCGAACCCTGGCCAGTGTCGAGGCCCATGGCGACCTGGCAAACGACCTGAGCGCCGCGGCACATCTCATTCATGGCTCTTCCGAAGGGCGCTTCTCGATCACCTGGTGTCCCGGGCATCTTTCTCGCGAAGAAATAGAAGGGGTTGGCTTTGCTTACAGCGACCTGAACACGATGCTGGCGCGTTACGATCCTGCCAGGCTGTCGCCCGGCAAGAATATGGTTGACGGTGAGGAAATTTTCTTTATTGCGAATCCCGGTCTCGGGTTGTGGGCCTATCGAGGAAGATTCCTGAATCGAGGTGGATGTGACTAGCCGGCGGTTGAGCCTTGAGCGATTTTCAGTGGGAGTCGGAGATCGCTTTCTGCATCAGGCGGAGGCACAACTTGCAGCGTGCGTCGAGGCTTCGCGGGCGGGAGTCGAAGTCGTTCCGGTGTGGAATAAATCGAACCGGGAGCACGACCTGATCGGCTCGGAACCCGCTTCAACACGGGCCGCCGCGGATGCGGCCGTGAAGGCTGTTGCGTGGCACCGGCCATACTACTGCGATGCGGATCACATCAACCTGCAAACCGTTCGACGGTTTCTCCCCTGCTGCGACTTCTACACCATCGACGTGGCAGATTTCATAGCCAGCCAAGCCGAGCCGTCGGCGATCGATGCTTTCCTGCGGCGGCACCGCGAGCTTGTCGGTGAGGTCAGGCTTGACGGCATCGAAACCAGCTTCGCGATCACACCTGCACTCCTGGCGCAGGTCGCCAGCAAGTTTCTCTCTGCCGTCGAGCATGCTGGCGCCGTATACCGCAAGATCGAATCGGCAAGAGGGAAGGACAATTTCGTTTGTGAAGTATCCCTGGATGAGACTGATCGGGCTCAAACTCCGCTTGAACTTCTCATCATTCTGGCGGCGGTTGCGGATGAAGGCATTCCTTTGCAAACCATAGCGCCCAAGTTCAGTGGGCGTTTCAACAAGGGAGTGGACTACGTGGGCGATGTCTCGCAATTTGCCCGCGAAATGGAGCTCGATCTGGCTGCCATCCGCTATGCGGTACGGCAATTCGGATTGGCCGAGAACCTGAAGCTCAGCATCCACTCAGGCAGTGACAAATTTTCCCTTTATCCAGCAATTCACTCCGCTTTGAAGAAGTTCAAGGCTGGGATTCACCTGAAGACGGCTGGGACGACATGGCTCGAGGAGCTGATCGGTCTTGCCGAAGCCGGAGGGGACGGCCTGGCACTCGCCAAGCAGATTTATGCCGAGGCCTGCGCCCGCCGCCAGCAACTGTGCCGGCCGTACGCGACCGTGGTTGACATCGACACCAGCAGGCTTCCCCCGCCTGCCGAAGTTATGCGTTGGTCGTCTAAGGATTTCACCTCCGCACTCCGGCATGACCCCACATCCGACTCTTACAACAGCAGCCTTCGCCAGTTACTCCACGTCGCCTTCCCCATCGCCGCAAGAATGGGACACCGCTACCTCGATCTGCTCGAGAAAAATCGGGAAGGGATCGCCAAGAATGTGACCCACAATCTCTATCGACGCCATATTAGGCCGGTGTTTATTGATGGCGGCGAGGGAACGGGTTCATGATTTTGATTCTTTGCGGCGTGAGCGGCGTCGGCAAGACCACGATCGGACGCCTGCTCTCCGAGCGATTGGGCTGGCGTTTCGAGGATGGCGACGATTACCACTCAGCGGCGAACCGGCAGAAGATGCAGTCGGGCTCTCCGCTGACCGATGAAGATCGCAAGCCCTGGCTGACTGCCTTGCATCAGCGCATCGGGGAGTTCATCGATGGCGGGGAAAATGCTATCTTGGCCTGCTCCGCTCTCAAGCAAAAGTATCGCGACATGCTGGTGACGGGTTTCAAGGCCGAGAAGTTTCGCTTTGCGCTGCTCGACGGCCCGCGCAGCCTGCTGCGAGAACGCCTGCTGCAACGGCATCATCCGTACATGAATTCCAACTTGCTGGACAGTCAATTGGCTGCGCTTGAAGTGCCGACCGAGGGATGGCGTATCTCGGTGTGTGGCACCAAGGAAGAAGTAGTCGAACAACTGCTCGGAAAACTCAAGGTGGTTGAAGAACGGCAGGTCAGCCAAAAGCCAAGCGGCAGAGCGGGATGAACTGAACGAAGGCGTAGATAGAAACCGACTTTTTGTGGCCTAAACTGCGGTGTGGGCGGGAGAGCTGCGCTGCGACGTGCAACCATGAACTGGAGTAGCCGCTTGCGAGGATCACCGTGGAATTAAAAGTATTCGCCGACAAAACCTCCCTCGGCCAGGCAGCAGCCGAGCAGGCGGCCGCGGCCATTCGGCGGGCGATTGCCGAGCACGGACGCGCTCGCATTGTGGTGGCCACGGGCACTTCCCAAATCGATTTTCTTGAAGCGCTCACCAAAGCCGATGCCATCGACTGGAGCCGAGTTGAGATCTTCCATTTGGATGAGTACATCGGCCTGCCGATCACCCACCCGGCCAGCTTTCGCAAATACCTCCTGGAACGGCTGATTGAGAGAACGGGAAGTCCTCACTATCACTTCCTCGATGGGGATATGCCGGACCCCGTACAGGTGGCGCAGCGGATCGGAGCCAAGCTAGTCGCCGCACCGATCGACGTAGCCTTTGTGGGCATTGGAGAGAATGGGCACCTGGCCTTCAACGATCCACCCGCCGACTTCGAAACAGAACAACCGTACCTGATCGTTAATCTGGATGAATCTTGCCGGAGACAGCAGGTCGGTGAGGGGTGGTTTCGCGATCTTTCGGAAGTGCCTCGGCAAGCGATCTCCATGTCGGTCCGCCAAATACTGAAAGCCAAAGAGATCGTCGCGGTCGTCCCCGAGGCGCGAAAAGCCAGCGCGGTCAAGGCTTGTCTGGAAGGCGCGGTCAGTGCACTTACACCGGCCTCGATCCTGCGCACCCACGCGAATGCCACAATATATTTAGATCGAGGTTCTGCGAGCTTGTTAAGCCAACCCGGGCAATTCTCTACCTAATGGAACGGCTACCCGCGAACAAGAATCGGGCAATTTATGAGTTCAGCCACCGCCAACGCCTCTCGCTTTCCGAAAATCTCCAGGAACTTTGATCCATGCTTACTATTTCACCCGCTGACCGCTTGTTCATTCTTACGGGGGCCGGAGTGAGCGCGGAAAGTGGTATTCCTACCTTCCGGGGCGTTGGTGGCTTATGGCGAGATTACCGGATCGAAGAGGTCGCTTCACCTCAGGCTTGGCGTCGGGATCGGCGGTTGGTATGGGAGTTCTACTCCATGCGTCGGCGCGTGGCGTCCGCGGCCAAACCGAATCGAGCGCACCTCGCCTTGGCGAGATTGGAGCGCGAACTCAAAGAACGGCTGTTCCTCTGTACCCAGAACGTGGACGATCTTCACGAACAGGCAGGTTCTAGCAACGTCGTGCACATGCATGGGGAGCTTTTCAAGAGTCGTTGTGATCGTTGCAGCCGCCCGCCATTCGGGGATACAAATCTCTACGAACCTCCGGTCGAGATTCCCCGCTGTGAATGCGGCGGTTGGATTCGTCCTCACATTTGCTGGTTTGGAGAAGTGCCGTTCAACTTGGATGGCATTTACCTAGCACTGGACCAGTGCACTCTGTTCGTGGCCATTGGAACCTCCGGTGCCGTTGAACCTGCGGCCAGTTTTGTGGCTTACGTTGTTGGCCGTGCACGAACTGTCTATCTCGGGCCGGAAGAACCTTCGAACGCGTCCGTCTTCACGGAATGCTATTTCGGCAAAGCCGGCGAGATGCTGCCTGGGCTGTTCTCGATCTTGCGGTAAGCTCGCAGGTCAATGCCCTGGTGGCAATACTTGGCCGGCCGGCGGGAGCCAAACCGACCCATGGAAATTCGCCTGAACTTTCCGTTCTCTACGGCACGGCATTCTCGAGCGCCTTAGTACCGGATTAACGGAGTGTCTGGAGAGTCGTATTGGGGAATGCACCGCCTCGGAAATTGAAATCCGTGCGCTCTCCCGCCTTCTTCCCCGGGGCAGGTATCAGCCTCGCGGTGAGCGGTTTGTGCCACTCGAAAGCCAGGCTCGCCATATCCCCGATGATTCTTTCCAGCTGTTGTTGGGAAACATCTCCAGGTAAGGCAACTGTGTCCAGCCCGGTGCCACACACCGCTGAGTAGGCGAGCAGAGAATCCAGGTCAAAACTGCCTTCGCCCCACCTTTCGGCGAGCACCGGGTCTTCGAGCACCGGCAGCATGAGACCGGAGAAGCCGACCCTCTTGACCGAGATGGAATGCTCGGCTTCCGTGATCACGGCGGCGGCCGAGAGCGTGCCCATCGAGCCGAACTTGGCTCGGGTCAGAGTTTCCAGGGCCGCGCCTATCGAGGAATCGGTGAGCGGGGCAGGCGTAGGGTCAAGCCCCATGTATTTCCAGGTCGATTGGTTCTCCACTTGCCGGGCAATCGCGTCGACTGCCCGGGCTTGCCGCTCGAATTCGGTGGCAAGAATTTCCTTCGCCAGTTGCATATCTCCATTCGCTCCGGCCACGACATCGGAAACAAAGGCTCCCGCTTCCCAGCCGACCGAAAATTCATGTCCAGCACCGTCGTGATTGGATGCAGGGAAGAACGGCGTGTTGGGCGGCACCATCGCGACCGCCGCAAAATCAAAGTTATTTGCCCCGTTTGGACTATGGTCTTCGAGATACTTGATCACCTGGGCGGCGGCTCGGACCGCAGTCCACTGTACGCCGCCTTCGTCTGCCACGACCAGGCTCGCATTGACCTTTGTCGTTGCCAAAGCTTGCCTGAGCAACTCCAGCCTTGTGGCATCCCGCAAGTCTGTAGGAATCAGGGGCCCGATGTTCAGCAGGAACGCATCCTGACGCGACATTTCGTCCAGACTCTTGATCAACTTGAGAGCTTCCGTAGGGGATCGGCCGCCTACGTATTGAACAAAGGGTTGGGTTGTAACGCGGGTGGTTTGGACTTCGTAGCCGCCGTTTTCAAATGCGGCTTTTGCCTGACGAAGCATGCTCACGGCTGGCTCAATCTGGGAGCGGGGTTCGGAAGGTTGAATGCGAACAAAGGCTGTGATGGTGCGGATCCGCGGTTTGCGATACGCACCGGCACCCAGAAGGGGCGCCAGCCCAGAGCCCATGAAGAAGGATGCGACGACGAGGGTTCGAAGCGAGGGTGAGCGCCACCGGTAAAGCCATCGATCCATGCATGCACTCCTTCCTCAAACGTCAGAACCAGCAAGTCGAAGCTAAAGCGCCACCTGCACGCCCTGGGGCTAACCAATGGTGAAACCGGCGGCCAGATAAAGCCTGCCATGAAGGTGATGCAATGAGGACAGATGCTCACCGCGAGGAAGCCTGAGTTACACCCGGGGATGGCGACCGAATCACGGCACTCCCTACTCGTTGGAGCAACAACCGTGTCTCCCTGGACAGCGTGGAGCTACGCTGCAGCCGATTTGCCTTCGTAAAGAGGCTTGAATCGCTGCTCTACGAATGTTTCGTAAGAAGTCGGGGTTGTGTTTTGTGCGGAACGTGGCTCCAATGCCCGCATGTAGCCTGAGTTCAAGGCGGCTGACATCTCCAGGATGAGATGCGCCATGCTGGACGACATGCCCAGCCGAATGAGCGCTGCCTGCACTTGGTCTTCAGGTGCCTGAGAATATCGAAGACTGGGCTTGCCGATCGACTTTCCGATAATCTGGGCGACTTCGTTCATGCTGATATCTCGCTGACCTTGCAGCTCGCGTGTGTTTTTCTGGTGGAATTCCAGACGCAACAGTGCATCGGCGGCAACCGCTCCGATGTCCTGCGCTGCGATCATCGAGAGTTTCAGATCAGGACGCAGCGGGCCGAGAGACATGCCCATGTTTTGAATGACGCCAACCTGCCCCAGTGTGTTCTCCATAAAGTAGCCGGCGCGCAAGTGGAGCACGTGCAGGCCGTTAATATGGTTGAGCTGCTCCTCGAGGTACCGCAAGCCTAAGACGGGACCAGTTCGATCTGGCTTATCTGCCCCAATGCTGCTCAACGTGACCGCATGGGTGATTCCGGCGCTGCGCAGAGCTGCCGCAATCGTTTCGGCCACGCGATCTTGGAAGGCCCGATAGTCCGGAGCGGTAGGATCAGGAGGCACCATGATGTAGGCGGCCTTAGCCCCGTTGAAAGCCCTGGCCAAGTTCGAGACATCGGTGAGATCCGTGACAAACGACTCTGCCCCTTTCGCAACAAGAGCTTGCAAACGATCGGTGTTTCGGCCAATCACCCGAACTTTTGCGCCCTTTGTCAGCAGAGTTCTTGCGACGACCTTGCCCGTCTGGCCCGTTGCACCTGTGACGACGTACATTCGAACCTCCTTCGCTAGTTCGATTCGCGCGCAAGTCGTGGAGCTTCAATAATTCTGCTATCGGTCGTCGGCAAACGAAGTCTTTCGGAGTCCCAAACACCCATCGTCTGAAGGAATTGCTGCGTCATCAATGCCGAATGTGCCGGAAGGTCAGGTTAATGCGGGACTGGGTAAAACCGCGCTCCTTGGGAATCTCGTGCTTGAAGTTCTTCTGGGTTAGGCCCGCCATGATCAACAGGCTTCCGTGAGGCAGTCGTTCGGAAAATGCCAGGGTTCCGTTTTTTTGCTTCAGCAGGAAGAGGCGGGCCGCACCGAGACTGAGGGAAGCGATCACCGGCCCCATTTCCGGCTCGGCATCGGCGTGCAGGCCGACACTGTCATTCCCATCCCGATAGAGGTTGCACAGCACGGCATTGTAGCCGATGTACGGCAAGCTCGAATTGGCATAAGCCGCCGGCGGCGTAGCCTGTTCGACACGGGCTTTCAGGGCAAGCAGTTCGGGCAACCAAGCAATGGGACGGTACTCGCGCCTCGAGTAGGTGTACTGCGTTCCGGGCTCGCCGTAGTAGGCCTCGTCGCGAGGGACCACCCGGCCAAACGATGCCCTGCGCCGTTCCCAAGAGCATTGCTTGAGCAGCGTGTCGAACCAATGCGTTGCCTCTTCGGCAGACAGAAACTGTCCCTCATAGTAGACTTCAGCGCCGGGAATTGGGATCAATTTCGTCGCAGCGCCCTCGGAGGCTAGGATAGTACACCCTGTCGAAGGTTGCGCGCTTTCAATTTGGATCGATCGTGATGATTTGCCATCCTGTTTTTTGGGCGCGCATATACTGATTGGAAGGTCGGGAGAAACCGATAGACGGTTCGTCATCCGCACTGAGAGAATGTTAGGCCTCAATGAGCACGGTTATCACTCCGATATTGCGGAACGCGCTTTCACAGGCGCACTGGGACGAGGCTGCCGAGCTGCTGCGGAGTTCTGACGGCATTGCGGCGGCTGCGGCATTGGACGAGCTCCCCTTCGAACAGCAACAACTGCTCTTCCGCCACTTACCTCTGGATCTGGCGGCATTGATGCTCCCTCACTTTCCCTACTACGACCAATATGTCTTGTTGCACTCCCGGTCGAAAGAAGAGATGCGCGCCATCGTTGACCTGATGAGCCCGGACGCTCGGTTGCACTTCCTCGACGAGCTTCCCGAGGAAGCCTGGCAGCGCTTAATGGACGAGCTTTCCGGAGCCGAGCCCGCGCAAGTCAGCGAACCGCCCGGAGCCTTGCCCAAGGTCGAGCGCCCCGCCGAGCCGCAGCCGGAGAAGGCCCGAGAACCCATCATCGAGGCGCGCCAGGTAGAAAAATCGTATGCCCAGACCGATGGCAACCAAATCCAGATTATCGCTCCCCTGGACCTTACGGTGGATTCAGAGACGATTTGTGCTCTTCTTGGACCCTCTGGTTCGGGGAAATCAACCCTGTTACGAATTCTGTCGGGACTGATACCGCCATCCCAGGGGACCCTGCTGTGGCACGGCCAGCCCCTGGACCATACGGGCGCAAATGTCGGCATCGTGTTCCAAAGCTTCGCCCTCTTCCCTTGGCTGACCGTTTTGGAAAACGTGGAGGTTCCCCTGGCGGCGCGGGGCTTGGAGCACGCGGTTCGCCATCGTGAAGCGCTGGATGCACTCGCCGTCGTCGGACTCAAGGGCTTCGAAAACGCTTATCCGAAGGAGCTTTCGGGCGGGATGAAGCAGCGTGTCGGGTTTGCGCGTGCGTTGGCAGTCAAGCCCGAAGTGCTGTTTATGGATGAACCGTTCAGTGCCTTAGATGTGCTGACCGCGGAGAATCTTCGCGGCGAGCTCATGGGACTCTGGACTAAGAACCAGATCCCTACGAAGAGCATTTTTCTGGTCACCCATAACATCGAAGAGGCAGTGTTGCTCGCCGATCGGATCGTCGTTCTGGGAGCCCACCCGGCGACTATCCGGGCTGATTTTTACATTTCCTTGCCGCAACCCCGAGACCGCAAGTCCGCTGAATTTCTCGTGTATGTGGACTACATCTATAAAGTAATGACCCAACCGGAGCAGAAGCTTGGCCCTTTCACCAAGTTGCCGTCCTTGCGCAAGCCTTCGTTTCAAATCCTGCCTCACGCCACGGCTGGAGGAATGGCTGGCCTGCTGGAGTTTCTGGACGATCGTGGAGGCAAGGAGGACTTGTACCACCTGGCTGATGAATTGCTGATGGAGGTGGACGATCTGTTTCCGATCGTTGACGCCGCGGTCCTATTAGGTTTTGCTGATTCGGCCCAAGGAGATGTGCGCATCACCGTTTCGGGAAAACAATTTGCTACGGCCGACATCGTCGCCCGCAAGAAACTCTTCCGCAAGGCCGTTCTCAGCAGTGTCACCCTCATCCAGCAGATTCGCAATGCTCTCGAGCGAAAATCAGATCGGGCGGTTCCATTGGAGTTCTTCCGGGACATCTTGGACGAGCACCTTCCCGAGGAAGAGGCGCAGCGCCAGATCGAGACGGTGCTGAACTGGGGAAGATACGCTGAGATTTTCACCTACGATTCCGCAAGCGATAGGTTGCTGCTCGATGAACCCTCGGGCAACGCGAGTTCCCCGGAAAGGATTCCTCTGCACTGATGCTCGAGCCCCTCGACAGGACTGCCTCCCGCGCATTGCCTTGGGGCATCGTTCCGGCAAGGGCAACCTCGCTCGCTCGGGAGTTACCGATCGTGCTGGGAGGAATTGGCCTGTTTTACAGCCTGCTTGCGTTTGCCCGCTATTGGTCGGGTCCGGTTGGCGCGGAAGCGGCAATCAGCCTTCGTGCCACGGCATTGCCGAAGTACGCGTTGTTTTCCGTCCTGCGCATTGCCATCGCCTATGTCTTCAGCTTCCTCTTCACTCTCGTCTATGGATATGCGGCCGCGTCCAGCCCCAAGGCAGAACAGCTCATGATTCCTCTGCTCGACACCCTGCAGTCGATTCCGGTTCTCAGTTTTCTGCCAGGTGTCATGATCTCCATGGTTGCCTTGTTTCCAAGCCGGCAGTTAGGCGTAGAACTCGGGTCGATACTGTTGATTTTCACCGGTCAAGTCTGGAATATGGCGTTCAGTTTTTATGCCTCTCTAAAGAGCATTCCGGTCGAGATGCGGGAAGCAGCCCAGGCCTATCGTTTGAACTGGTGGCAGCGGTTTTGGAAACTCGAACTGCCGTGGTCGGCCATCGGCCTAATCTGGAACTCGATGATGTCGGTTGCCGGCGGCTGGTTCTTCTTGATGGCGTGTGAAATGTTTGTTCTGGGAAATCGCGACTTTCGTTTGCCGGGCCTGGGTTCGTATCTCCAGACCGCCGCCAACGCAGGCGACACCCGCGCCATCGTCTTGGGATTGATAACCATGATCGGCGTGATTGTGGTGATCGACCAGGTTGTTTGGCGTCCAGTGATTGCCTGGGCCGAAAAGTTCAAGTTCGAGCAGGTAGGATCCGCGACTCTGCCTTCTTCGCCAGTGTTAACTTTTCTGCGCAGTTCGAAGCTGGTTCCGCTCGTGATGCAGTCCCTCCTGTTTCCGCTTCGCGAGCGGCTGAACTTGCACTTTGCGAGAGAGCGGGAGACTTCGTCCGCGCACGTCAGCAAGCGGACGCGGGTGTGGGTTCTGCGCCTAGCCGCGGTGGTTGTTCTGGGCGGGATCGCATATGCCATGGTGAAGATGTTCGCGATCCTTGCGGCCGTGTCGTCGGGAGAACTGCAGCATATTGTTTGGGGAGCGGGAGCCACATTCGTAAGGGTGCAAGCCGTTCTTTTTCTGGCTGCGCTCTGGGCTGTTCCGGTGGGAGTGCTCGTCGGATTGCGGCCAAGGTTGTCCGCCGTGGCCCAGCCGATCGCTCAGATCGCTGCCTCGGTACCGGCGACTGCATTGTTTCCCATCATTCTGCTGGGGTTGGTTCGCGCCGGAGGCGGCCTCGGAATCGGTTCCATTCTGCTGCTGCTGCTCGGAACGCAGTGGTATGTCTTGTTCAATGTGATTGCCGGTGCGACGGCCATACCGGCGGATTTGAAGGAGGTTTGTACGGTCTACCAGCTGAGCTCAGCTGAGCGCTGGCGCAGGCTGTTTCTACCGGCGATCTTTCCTTACTTGATCACCGGTCTTGTCACTGCCTCCGGAGGAGCGTGGAATGCCAGCATCGTGGCCGAATACGTCCGCTTCCGCGGTCAAACCATCTCGACGACCGGGCTAGGAGCGATCATCAGCCAGGCGACGGACGCCGGCAATTTTCGTCTTCTCCTGACCGCGACGGTGGTGATGGTGGTGACGGTAGTGATCATGAACCGCCTGGTGTGGCGACGGCTCTATGCGCTGGCGACAACCAAGTTCCGACTCGAATGTTGACCCCTGGGTTCGATTGGGATACCCGTCTTTTGCACACCTTCAACCCCCTTCGAACAGGCTGATTGCCAGTGGATCCATTCGACCCCTCCACCCGGATTTCTCCCAGGTCTTCGACTCTCTTTAATCGAGAATGGAAGGGTGGAAGTACATCAGCCCCAACCTGTCACAGAAGAGTTTCTTGTCTAGCGATGTTACATGCTGGGCTCACTCAAGTTGTCAGCAGCAGCCATTTGAAAGGAACCGAGAGGTTGAGAGGTTGTACAATCGTGGCGTTTCGTGACGATGAGCAATCTCAGCAATCACGACGACAGAGGTGCATCGTCTGCGGGCAGGATGGGTCCGCGATACCCCAATCAGGTCGACGCCGCGAAGATGAACCGGGTGGTTTTTCTCCTCGGGCTCTCCGTTTTCATAAACTACATCGATCGGAGCAATCTGTCGATTGCAGCACCCCTGCTGAAGGACGAACTCGGGCTGACTGCTGTACAACTGGGCACTCTCCTTTCCGCTTTCTTCTGGACCTATGGCCTCATGCAGGTACCTGCGGGGTGGCTAGTCGATCACTTGGACGTGAAATGGGTATTCGCCGCGGGTTTCTTAGTTTGGTCGGTGGCAACCGCCATTACGGGAACGCTTCATGGATTCATGGCCCTGATCATCGTCCGGGTGATTCTCGGCCTGGGAGAGTCGGTCGCATTTCCTTCCTATTGCAAGGTGCTGAGCACCTACGTCACAGAACGCAGCCGCGGCTTTATGAACGCGGTGCTCATGGCCGGCCTTTCTCTGGGTCCGGCAGTAGGCATACTGGTGGGTGGAACGGTGGTGGGACACTTTGGATGGCGTCCGTTTTTCCTTGGTTTGGGGATCGGAGGTTTGCTGTGGTTGGGGCCATGGCTCCTATGGATGCCGCGCAGGGTCAGCCGATCTGGCGAACCTTCTGCCCAGGGGATCGGAATTCTTCCGATCTTGCGGTGCCGTTCGGCCTGGGGCACGTGTGTGGGACAGTTCTCGATTAACTACTACCTGTATTTTCTCGTCACCTGGTTGCCGTTCTATCTGGTGCGCAGCCGGCACCTTTCTCTCGAGGGTATGGCGAAAGTAGGCGGCCTGGTGTTCTTCATGTCGGCGGTTGCTGCCCTGATCTGGGGAAAGCTCACCGATCGCTTAATTCACGCCGGGGCCACACCGACTTTGGTACGCAAAGGCTCTATGGTTTTGGGACATGTCGGTGTGGGGATCTCTCTCATACTGGCCGCCATCGCGCAGGGCCCGTCGTTTGTAGGCATGCTGGCGCTGACCGGAACATTTTTGGGAATCAGCGTCTCGAACGGCTGGGCCATCACGCAGACATTGGCCGGGCCCCTGGCCGCAGGACGATGGACCGGAGTGCAGAACTTTATCGGCAATTTAGCGGGATGGGTGTCGCCGTACCTTACCGGACAACTTGTCGAGCGGACCGGCCACTTTTATGCGCCATTCTTCATCACCGCGATCGTTGCCTGGATTGGAGCCGTGAGCTGGGGAGTGGGGGTTGGCGCTTTGGAGCAAGTGAACTGGGACAGGCTCAAAGCGCCAGAAATTGTGCCTGCCCCAGCCGCCGAAATTCCGCCGCCCTAGGCAACTCTCGCTCCGGTTGCCTCGAGCTTCAGCAGGAGCCAAGGCAAGCTGACCCTAGAATCAATCTCTTAAGGTGTGCGCGCTAAAGTTATGACAGCGAGCCATTTAGCATCTTTCGCCCGCTCCATCATGGTAAGCCGATCTTGCAGATTCTCAACCCGCATGATTAAGCCCTCGATGGCGTGCTTGGAGTTTTCTATTGCGTCGCCTTTCCGCAGGTCTGGAGACTGCTGGCCGATAGATTTTGCACTCGTGTTCCCGCCGTTCGGGATCGTCCGGACCCGGTTATAAACGTCTTGGAGAATGTCCTCAAAATCCTTGGGCACGTTTGCCCCTCGAGAAGCGCCGAGTTATAGCTTTTAACCAGACGTTTATGGGGGATCGGCAGCACCCGCCGGTCTGCCATTGCGATAAGGATTCAGGCGGACTGAGCCAAACCGTCTGGGGCCTAAGGTTACTGATGTGATTAGTCGAAAGCTGCCGATGCTTGTAGATTCACTCTGGCGAGTGTTGCCGCTTGAGAGCGAGCGGTTCCTCTACACATGGTTGGGCGAATGGGCGTCAAGTACCGAGCAATTGCATCCGTGCTGGGAGGGTTACGACTTAGATCGGCGGGCGCGGTCGGAATCAGAGGAATGTCTCCCCACAATGTGCAGCCTTTCATCGACCAACATGCCTCTCTGTTCGCAGCAGTCTTTCCCGTTTATTTTGTTGCGCTGTGGCTTGTAATAGGGGCAATCATTAGCTCGCTGGGTGGCTGGCTTTCGTTATCAAAACTCTATCGCATGCAAATTGAGTTCGGCGGAGCAAAATGGGGACGACAAAGCGGCCGGATGCGCTGGCTCACGAACTACAATAACGTGCTCACGCTCGGTGCCAGCCGGGATGGCTTGTACTTAGCTATGAATTTCCTGTTTCGCTTCATGCATCCTCCATTGCTGATCCCGTGGGCAGAAATCAAGGTGCGAAAGAGCAAAGGCTGGTTCTTCGAGTATGTAACTTTCACCATGGGACGTGAAATGGAAATTCCCCTCCGCATTCGTGCGAAGCTAGCCGACCTCATCAAGAACGAGGCTGGTAACAACTGGCCTGTCGAAGAGACCTGAGGCAGTCGCGAACCGCAAAAACTCGACGAAGAACCAAGGAAGGGCAGGGAAGCGATGGCGGGGTGTTTGGCTGAATTGCAATGCCTCCCGCAGGATTCTGAGCAGCTGGACGGTCCTGGCGCGAGTAGAAGGGCGGGCCAGGACTCGAGCGGCCTGGAGCACTTCAGGCAGCGGCGATGCGGCGAATCAGATCTTCCTGCTCTGCCTTATTCTCGGCACCGATCGTAAAGGCATCGAGGAGGCCAAGCGAGAGAGCGTACTTGATCGCTTCATTCTGACGATGGCGAAGCTGGCCCTGGCCGAGAATCTTCATTCCGACTACGGCTTTTCCCGCAGCCTTCATCTCCCGCAGGACACTGACCACGGTTTCAGGATCGGCATCCATATAAGCGCCTATCGGATTGATGCGGGCCAGATCGACTTCGACCCAAGGAGATTTCGCCGCCGCCCGCAGGGCGTCAATGCTGTGGCAAGAGCATCCATGGGCGCGAATTGTGCCCTTTTGTTTGGCTTCGGCGAGTACATCCATCACTGCTTTGAATTGTGCGGTCCAATCGGGCTCGGTCAAGCAGTGCATGAGGCAGATGTCAAGGTAATCGGTGCCCAGTTCACGGCGGAAACGATCGAGATCGGCTCGCGCCGTACCGGCGTCCCGCGCCCAGGTTTTTGTCAGAATGGTGACTTTGTCACGTTCGAGGTGCTTCAGCGCCGCGGCAACGTGCGGGTGACTTCCATAAGAATCGGCGGCGTCGAAGAACCGAAGGCCGTGGTCGTAACCGTTGAGCAGGAGGTCGGAGAGTCCTTGCATGCCCAGCGCGGTTTGATGGGACTGATGGCCTGAGCCGACCGTGCCAGTTCCCATGGCGAGGCGGCTGGTTTTGATTCCTGTCTTGCCCAGCAGGACCGTATCGGAGGCGCTGAACTTGCTGGCAAGGGGTTGAGTTGCGACCACGGCCAGCAAATTTGTTGGGTTCAGCCAACCGGCTCCAAGGGCCATAGCGGACCGGGCTAGGAACTCTCGTCGGCGCAATTTCTTCTCCCCCAGTGGACGCTACCGAGGTTAACCGAGAACCGGAGAGAGGTCATAAAGAGGCGTCCGTCCTGGGACAGACCCGAGGTGACCTCTCCAGTCTTCCTTCCAGTCATGCTACGGGCGATTGGGCATCCAACCTCTCCCGTTCCTGACAGCGTGCTCACCTCGCCGACATCACGAGCAAGAGAACAATCAGCATGGCCATCACGAAGGTTGTAATCAGGGAAAATGTGCCATGCAGGGGGTGACTGTGGAAATAGCGTTCATTATGGATTCGAAAGTGCAGCAGGGGTTTCATACCACCCTCCTCGCCAGGAGCCGCAAGCAGCCATCGGCGCCATGTATCAGAGACTCAATCTCCTGAAAATTGCAGTGATGCTCAAAATCAGGGCAATCCAGGGTTGCCTCGAACAGAGGATTCGGGTCAGCTCTTTTTGCTGGTTACGGCATAGAAGGCTGCTGCCTCCTGCTCTACATTCTTGCTGCCGCAATGCGGACAAGTGAGCTTTTCCTGGTCGTGCTCCTCGAGGGTGAGGATGGTCTCGAAGACCTTTTGACAATCGTTGCAGATGTAGTCGTATACGGGCATGGGACACCTCGCAGGGAGACTATGATCCAATTGTAGCGCGATTTGGTCCAGACCAGCTCAAACTCCGACGGCAATTTGTCCCATCCCCAACGCCAACTTGCTCCGCCGATGGGGACACGATGGTAAGATTGTTCGCTTTTCCGAACTTCCATGGCGATGCAAGAAAAGAACTACTGGCTCGAAACCGTAAGAATTCCCCTAGGTGAAGCTCGCCCCTTGCCAGAGAACGTTGACGTTGCCGTCGTCGGAAGCGGTGTCACTGGTCTCTCCGCTGCGAGGGTATTGGCCAAGCGCGGCCTCTCGGTGGCAGTGTTAGAAGGCGAGACCTTTGGCTGGGGAGCCAGCTCGCGCAACGGCGGCATGGTGCTGACGGGGCTGAAGCTCCCGGTACCTCAGTTGATGGCACGTTACGGACGAGAGCCGGTTCGGCGCATGTACGCGGCCTCCCTCGCCTCGATTGATTGTGTCGAACGGGTTGTACGGGAAGAGCAGATCGACTGCTATTTCTCGCGCTGTGGTCACCTGGAGGTCGCGTGCAAGCAGGCTCACTTTAAAGGCTACGCGGAATCAGCCGCACTCATCGCACGCGAATTCCACCACAA
>Ga0187783_10000376_pt1 | contig 32762 bp, 23 predicted proteins | sample 1015_SJ02_MP02_2_FD_132471 | JGI IMG/M metagenome (GOLD analysis project Ga0187783, IMG submission 132471) | Tropical peat soil microbial communities from peatlands in Department of Meta, Colombia - 1015_SJ02_MP02_20_MG | ecosystem: Environmental > Terrestrial > Soil > Wetlands > Peat | place... | reverse complement strand
GCGTTCTTGTCCGTGTGCGGCCGCCGTGACAAACTTATCTCCATGCGGATCCCGGTAGCGTTTCTCGTCCTCCTTGCCTCGCCAGCGTTGGTCGCCCCGCAGCTGAGCGCACCAGATTCGCCCTCCATCCCCGACAATCTCAAACCGCCTGCAGGTGCGACGAAGATTCTCGAGGCGCACGCTGCCGGAGCTCAGATCTACATCTGTGAAGGTTCAACATGGGTCTTCTCGCGCCCCGAGGCGAAGCTTTTCGATGAGTCGGGAAAGCAAATCGGTTCGCACTTCGCGGGCCCAACGTGGGAGTCGAGCGATGGAAGCCGCGTAACGGCGAAAGCGATTGCCAACGCGACGCCCGATCCTCAATCCATTCCCTGGCTCCTTTTGCAGGCAAAGGGGCACGAAAGAACCGGCCTGCTGAGCGGCGTGAGTATGATTCAGCGGATCGACACGAAAGGCGGTATGGCCCCGGCGGAAGGGTGCGACGCTGCACACAAAGGACAGGAGGCGCGCGCCCACTACACCGCCGTCTATGTCTTCTACGCAGGTTCCTGAAGGCTCGCTTTCCTGGCCAAGGGTTGAAGCGGCTCGACTCGCTCCCATCGCTGCACCTTGGTCAGGCGGCCTCGATTAAACTAGACCAAGGGGCTCAGCTCATCCCCTCCGCGACAGATTGCATCATTTGCTGTCCGAGGCGGGCATCGATCGTGCCGTCGAAGCTATCCGTATCGCGCAGATGCGAGCAGAGACAACCTTAAAGGAGAATCACAGAGCCAATGGCCAAAATTGCAAAAACCGGCGACCGCAAAAAGATCATGGACACGACGAAGTCGACTGACTGTCCAAAATGCTCAAAGCCCACGCGCATCGTCAAACGCGTAAAAGACCGTGAACGCGGCGTTCCGGGAGGAGTCTATATCTCTTGTTCCGCGTGCGATTTCTACGAGAAACTATAAGCGGCGTCTCAAAAACCTGCCGGGAAGAGGCCCAGCCCGAAGTTGGGCTTTTTTCATGAAATCTGTCAGTTCATTGCATTCGCCATTTCCTTAATGATCGCCTGCGCGGCTTCTGCCGGGTTTGTCGCCTGACTGATCGGCCTGCCCACAACGAGGAAACTCGCGCCAGCTCGAATCGCCTCAGCGGGCGTGGCGACGCGCTTCTGGTCTCCGATTTTGCTCCTCGCGGGCCGGATGCCGGGAACGACCAGGACGCCCTCTGGCCCCGTCAGACTGCGTAGCGCAGCGACGTCTTCCGGCGAACAAACGAAACCGCGTATCCCTGCCCTCAATCCCATCCTGGCGAGTAACTCGGCCTGTTTTGCCGGAGCCCGTGTCAAACCCGCCGCCTTCAACTGCGCGGCATCCATGCTGGTCAGCACGGTCACGGCCAGCAATTGAGGAGGGTTGGAAACTCCCGCCAACGCCTCACGCGCTGCTTCCAGCATCGCCGGCCCTCCTGAGGCATGAACCGTCAGCATCCGGGCGCCCAGGTTCGCCGCGGAGCGCACGGCACCCGCAACCGTGTTGGGAATGTCGTGAAATTTCAGATCGAGGAAGATCGAGTGTCCACTCGCCGCCAATTTTTCGACGATCGCAGGCCCGGCAGCAGTGAAAAGCTCCAGTCCCACCTTGAACCACCGGCAGGTGTCATCCAGCTTCTCGAACAGTTCGGTTGCAGCGTCCGCATTCGCCACATCGAGAGCCACGATCAGGCGGTCACTTGCTTTTTCAGCAAGGGCACCGCTCCCTGCCGAGCCGATTGCGGGATTCAGCCGTTCAACGACGGGCATGAATCCATGCTAATCGATATCTCCTCGCCAGAAGACATGGGGCCGCATGCGGAGTCCTTACTCGAGTGACTTGAGCCCCTGAAGAAGCGGCTGACGAACGCCAGGCTATTCGGCTTCAGAAACCACCGGCAGCGACGCGGACTCCCACGCTGCCATTCCGCCCGCAATCTCGACAAGATTGGTGATGCCATGTTTTTGCAGGATGCTGGCCGCAATGGAGGAACGATAGCCGCCGGCGCAATGGATATAGATGCGGCAGTCGCGCGGGAGCTCTTCAATGCGCTCTTGCAGCTGATTCAACTGGATATTCGAGCTGCCTGCGATGTGCTTGGCGGTCCACTCGCGAGATGTGCGCACATCGAGCAACAGCCCCTGAGACTTTGTCACCTCGTCTGCCGCGACAAGGACACTGATTCGCTCGGTAAAACAAACCAGATCGGGCCTGCCCGCAAGTGCCTCCATACCTCCCGGCAGATAGCCATGGACGTGATCGAACCCAATCCGGCCGAGGCGCAAAACTGCCTCCTCTTCTTGTCCTGGTTCGCCGATAATTACAATCGGCCGGGCACGGTCGAGCACGGTGCCCGCCCATGTGGCAAACTGGCCGCCCAGCCCGATATTGATACTGCCAGCCAGATGTCCTTTGGCATACTCGGCGGGATCACGCACATCCAGAAACTGAGCTCCCTTCTCGCCAATGCTGAGGACCTCGCCAAGTTCGACAGGGCGGTGCACATCGGCCAGGTTCTTGTCGAGAGTAGCGCGCTCACGCGTATTCAGAATCGCGTCGTAAGTAAAGTAGGGCGGCGCATCCGGCTGATCTGCTGTCACCAGGCGAACAAATTCCTCTTTGGTCATGGGCTGTAATGCATAATTCAGGCGCCGTTGATCTCCCAGCCTGGAGACGGTGTCAGAGGAGAGCTGCTTGCCGCATAGAGAGCCTGCTCCATGCGCAGGGTAAACAAGCACGTCGTCATCAAGCGCCAGCAGCTTGTCATGAAGCGAATCGTAGAGGTGCGCACCCAGGTCGGCAGCACTCCATCCCAGCGACGCGCGCAGGTCCGGACGGCCAACATCGCCAATGAAGAGCGTATCGCCGGTGAGGACTGCGTGAGGGGCCGACCTGTCTTTGGCTAGGTCGAACACCAGGATGCAGATCGATTCGATGGTGTGTCCTGGCGTTTCGAGAACCTGCAGTCGGAGTCCCGGAAGTTCGAGCGCATCGCCGTCTTTCATGGTTGCCAACGCATACTCGGCTTGGGCTTTGGATCCCATATGAATGGCCGCACCGCACCGGTCGCGCAACTCCAGATGGCCTGCCACAAAGTCTGCATGGAAATGCGTCAGGAATACATGGCGAATGCGCAGGCCAAGCCCTTCAGCGTCAGCCAGGTATCCGGCAATGTCTCTTTGCGGATCAACGACGATCGCGGTCGCGCTATCCTCGTCTCCCAACAGGTACGAAGCATGCGCCAGGCAGGGGAGGTAGTACTGTTTCAGGATCATGGTTTGGCAAATTTACTGCGACTCCTGAGTCAGTTTATTCCCTGAAGTCATAAACTTGTCGATAGCTTCTTGTGTACCGGTCGACCTGCCGGGAGTTTGACCTGCAATCGTCACGCCGTGAACTGCGTTTTCGGCTATTGCTCGAGGCCGGGCGTTTATCGTACAACCTATGCCGGAAGCCGAAGAAGTGCAACACAGCCTGAGGAATCGGACGGCTCGCATCGCAAGCGTGGGTCATGCAGTCTTTGCGGTCACCATGATCGGACTGGGAATTATGGGCCTGGTCCAGGGCAATTTCGACCCCGTTTGGGATCCGGTATTTGAAAGAATGCCCGCACGCGAGTTGCTGGTTTATCTGATCGCGCTTATCTCCCTCGCCTGCGGCATTGGACTGCTGTGGAACCGCACAGCCGCTGTTGCCGCGCGTCTGCTGCTCATGAGTCAATTGGCTTGGCTGCTGTTTTTGAGAGTCCCGGGCATCTTCATTTCGCCCGTTGTGGATTATTGGTGGGCAACTTGCATGACCGCGGTGATGGTGGCGAGCTCGTGGGTGCTCTATGTCTGGTTCGCTGATGACTGGGACAAGCGGCATCTCGGCTTTGCGAGCGGCGACAGAGGTCTGCGCATCGCGAGATCGCTCTATGGCCTGGCTCTGATCCCCTTCGGCATTTCCCATTTTCTCTATCTCAAACACACTGCCGAGCTTGTGCCTGGCTGGCTGCCATGGCATGTCGGCTGGGCCTACTTCACCGGCTGGGCCTTCATCACGGCTGGCGTTGCAATGCTCGTCGGCGTCTGGGCTCGTCTGGCCGCCGCACTCTCAGCACTCGAGATCGGCATCTTCCTGCTGCTGGTGTGGGTACCCATCGTGGCGGCGGGCTCCAAAGACGCCTTTCAGTGGAGCGAGACCATCGTCTCCTGGGCGCTCCTGGCCGGCGCCTGGGTGGTTGCCGATTCCTACCGCGGCATGTCTTGGTTCGCCGTACGCAAGCTCTAATCCGGAATCCAACTCGTCGCGGGCTCGTCATCATCGAAGAGTCCCGCATCGGAAACCATATAGGGTCTTCTCAAGCCCGTAGCGTGACCAGGCCCCAAAAATGGAGCGGCGAACTACGAAGGTTGCCACAGTTCGATGGGATTCCCCTCAGGGTCGTGCAGCCGAGCGAAGCGCCCATTGGGATAGGTTTGCGAGTCAACCTTCACTTCAATTCCCGCCTTTTGTAACTGAGCCGCTATTTTATCGAGGTCACGCACCCGAAAGTTCACCATCCAGACCTTCGCTGGATCCCCGAAATAGCGAGTCGTTTCGGGAAAGGGACTGAAAACGGTCGGTCCGGCCTCTTGTTGCCAAACTGGGGAGTCTATCTTCGTTGGTGTGAGCGCGATCCCCAGGTGTTCGAGGTACCATCGCCCCAGCGCTTGCGGATCGTGAGCTCGGAAGAACAAGCCCCCAATTCCAACCACTTTTTCTGTTTGCGTGCTCCCCGATTCTTGTTGAACAGCTGCCTTCGCAGGTGCAGCAGGACTGGCCGGCTGTGCCGGGTTCTGCGCAGCAAGGGCGAATTCATTCCGGGGCAGAATGAAGCTGGACCCGAATGCACAAGACAAGACTCGAAGTAATCTGCGCCTTTGAAAACTCATTCCAATCTCCTTCCGAGAGCCTCTGATTCACTTTCGCACGCCCCGGCCAAACTGAACAGCGGGTTCGGGGCTTTCTGCATCGACGGAATCAGTGAGCCGGCTCGCGTACTTCGCTGACGACTTCCTTCACCGCTTCGACGATGGAATCCGGTTCTTCCGCATCGTCTGAGGCCACGAGCTTCCCGCGCGTCGAGAGTCTTGCCAAACGCTGTTGGCCCGCGGTTTAAATTGGTGAGTGGGTTGAATTCGACCTGGGCGGGTTCGACATGCGTCTATCGGGAATCGTAATTCTGGCAATTGTGCTCGCAAGCGCCTCCTCGGCCGAAACCGTCCACACCAACCCCATGAATTACGATGCGCAAGTGCGTGCCGCCTACGACGCCTATTACAACTTGAATTTCCCGGTCGCTGTTGCGCGTTTCGAGCAATTCCGTGCAGCCCATGCTGGCGATCCGCAGGCCACAGCTTATCTGCTCGACGCACTGATCTTTGAAGAACTCTACCGGAAGGACTTGCTCGACACCACCTTCTACGCAAACGATGGTTTCCTCAGTGGCAAGCACGCCACGGAAGAGGATCCCAACAAGCGCAACCAGATTTTCAATCTGGCTGACGATGCGGTCCGTGAAGCTGACTGGCGCCTTAGCAAGAACCCCAACGATGTCGATGCGCTGTTTGCCCGCGCCTGGGTCCGCGCCCTGCGATGCACCTATGTGGCCATGGTCGAGCGCGCATTCGGCGCCGGTTTCAGGCTGGCCACAAAAGCCAAGGACGATGCAGCCCACGCGCTCCAGCTAGATCCCTACTACGTCGACGCCAAGCTCATTACCGGCGTTTACGAGTACGTGGTGGGAGCACTGCCCTGGCCGTTCAAGCTCATGATCGGGTTCGCTGGAATTACCGGCTCCAAATCCACAGGTCTCGCGATGCTCTGGGATGCAGGCAACCATGGTGTCATTACCAGCCTCGAGGCTCGCACGGCCATTGCGCTCTTCCTGCGCCGCGAAGCTCGTTATCGCGAGGCCATCGAAGTCATTCGCAAGCTGAAGAATCAATATCCCCACGATTTTCTATTCTGTCTTGAAGAAGCCAACCTCGAAAAGGACGCCGGTGAAGGGATGGTCGCGGTTGACACTTACCGGCGTGTCCTTGTCGACAGCGCCCAGCCGGGATACTTCGCCGAGGCGAACCTTGAGCTGGCCGACTTCGGCCTCGGAGATGCCCTGCGCGGCCAGCGGCACTACGAAGATGCGGCCCTTGCGTACGAAGAGGCTGCTGCCGCGCACGGCGTCGGACCTGAATTGAAGATTCGTTCGCTGCTTGGTGCCGGCGAGTGTCGCGACCTGGCGGGGGAGCGTGCCTCAGCTGTCCGTGACTACCAGGCAGCCATCAATACCGGCCCAAACACTTCACGCGCCGACCAGGCGCGTAAGTACTTACGCAACCCATACCAGGGCGTTTGAGAGGATAATAACTGGAACCGCGGTCGGAGTATTCTCGTATCGCGACACAGGACATTCACTTCCCGGGAGAGGGTTTCATGGCGGTTTTTTGTCAGTATTGCGGTTCCGGTTTACCCCTCAGTGCTCATTTCTGCTCGAGTTGCGGAGCTTCGGTTCCTCAAGCCCAGCCCATCTCCGGCCGCATGCTCATACGGCCTCGAGCCGGCCGTGTGATTGGCGGCGTCTGCAAAGCGCTGGCAAACGCTTACGGATGGGATGTGACTGCTGTCAGGATTCTTACGATTCTCGGCGTCGTTGTCACCAGCGGATTGCTCGGTGTTGCCTATTTAGCTGCCTGGATTGGAATTCCAGAGGAGACTCCACCCCTAGCGGGGGCGTATCCTCGTGGAAGATGAGCGATTTTTATCACTCCGACGGGGCGCGTCTGGGTTTTTCTGATTCCGGATCTGGTTTGCCCGTCGTCTTTCTTCATCCCACCCCGCTTGATCGCGATTATTGGCGCCTCCTGAATCAACACCTCTCCAACGTTCGCGCCCTCCTTCCTGACCTGCGCGGCCACGGAATCTCTGAACTCGGCCCCGATCTCCCTCAAGGCATCTTTTCCCGCTTGCCTGAGGCGCGCGTGCTCACCATGACCCGACTTGCCACTGACGTACTTTCCCTCCTCGATCACCTCCGCCTCTCCGCGGCGGTATTCGCGGGCTGTTCCGTCGGCGGTTACGTGCTGATGGAGATCTGGCGCATGGCTCCGGAACGCGTTCGTGGTCTGGCCTTCATCTGCTCCAAGCCGCAGCCGGATACCGAAGCCAATGTCGCCAAGCGCATCGAGAATATCGCTCGCACCCGAAACGAAGGCGTCACCCACTTGTTTGATGAGATGGCCGTCATCCTTACCGGAGAGGCGGCGCGAAACGATCATCCAACAATTGTTACCGAACTCCGCTCGCACATGACGCTTCCGGCAAATGCGTATGTTGCGGTACAGACCGGCTTGGCCCTGCGCCCTGACTCTGTGCCCACTGTTGCTTCCATCCATGTCCCAGTGCTGGCCATTGCCGGAGGCGCCGATGCTGCAGTTTCGCCAGGCGACATGGAGGCGTTCCAGCGTGCTCCGGGCGGATGCACATTCCACACCTTGCCCGTCGCCGGTCACTTCGCCGCTTACGAGCAGCCCCGCACCGTTGCCGCTCTCATGACTCCATGGCTTCGCCAATTTCCGGCGTAAGCTTTCTCTCTCTCCACACTGAAGCCGATCGCGCTGTTAGAATCTGCCACGAAGTCATCAAAGATTCGTGGAGCATTCTATGGCCATTCTTGCTGTCGACAACCCCACCCGTCGGGGCTTTCTGCGCTCGATGCCGGTAGCAGCTGCTGCCGGGCTCACGTTTGGCGACTTACTCGCAAACGCACAAAGCACGCCGCGCGCGGTCGCTCAAAGCTCATTCCAGCTCTTCACCGCCGAAACGATCCAGGCCGACATCAACGTTCTTGAGGCTAGCCCGGCCACCGACAACCTGGTAACGAGCAAGAATTTTACCGTTGGTCTCACCGTCGAATCCGCCAGCAGCGCGAAGGAGTTCGAGTGGCACGAAGGCCGCGATCACATTTTGCAGATTCTTTCCGGCTCGACCGTCATGACTGTGGGAGGGACACCGGGGAATGCCCACTGCATTGGTCCTGGTGAATGGCGCGCTCCAACTTCCGAAGGCTCGACGGCGATCACGCTCAACAAAGGCGACATGCTCGTCGTTCCCCGCAACACGCCGCACAAGCGCAGTACATCGGGAACTGTCACCTTAATTTTGATCTCGCCGCAGGGAACAGCAGCCTAGCAAACCGCCGCGAGCCGACCGCTCAATGCCAAGAGCGACGAAGTCGAAGGCTAGCGCTACTTTATTTCGATTGAAAGAGCGGCCGGACAACCTTTCACTCAACGAAATGCATCGCCTATGCAGGTCAGTTGTCTTCGTTCTTGTCGACCCCGCAGCTCGGTTCCTTAAGAATTCCGTCGGTATCGCATACGATCTCTACGGAACTCCCTTTGGCTTCCACCATCCAGTTCTGAGGCAACTCCAACCCCGTGACTGAGTTGCGCCGAGTCAAATGCACTGATGCGGGTCTTTCAGATCCGTTGCGATGCCCGCTTGCTGTTGTGTCGAATTACCAGAGTAATCAAGCGAGTAATCTTTCACACATTCCAACTGTTTTCTTTTCAGACGCCCGCAACTCGAAAACCTTATGCCTGGAAATTGAGCGTATGGTAGGTTTTAATCGTGCTTTGACGAAGAGCTTTCGCCCTGCAACTGTCGAGCAGACAGTAAGTTCGAGCGCGAAAACGAATTCACGAACCTGCTTGTTTAGATTCTCACTTTCGCCGATCTGCGGAGGACTACCAAGGTGCATTTGCGTTTGCGGAACACCGTTTTTCATGCTCTGGCCCTGACTGTTCTTTCACTCATGCCCGTCAGCCTTTTCGCGCAAGCCGCTTCGTCAGGTCACGGCTCGATTCCCAATTCAGAGGTCTCAAAGTGGGACATTTTCATCGGCTATAGCTATCTGTCGCCCAGCGGCACAGTGACCACGACCAACCCGAACGGTCAGCCGATCTCGGCTTCCTACGATCGTGTGAATCTGGGTGCAGTGGGAAGCTTTGCATATTACTTCAACCGCTTTCTGGGCCTTCAGGCAGAAGTGGGCGTCCACGAATGGGGCAGCCAGGTTTCGCTTGCCAATCCGGTTGGAAGCCATGGGAACGACGACGGGTTTACCACGGTTGCTGGAGGTCTGATCGCTCGCTTTCCCACGTCACATTTCACGCCGTTCCTGCACGCGCTCGGTGGGGGCGCCTTGGTCGATGGACCCGTGCACGAGCCATATAAATGGGGCCCGGATGTCACCGCAGGCGGCGGCCTCGATTGGAATATCTCCCGCCATTTTTCCGCCCGTCTCGTTCAGGCGGACTACGAGTATATGCACGAGAATTGGAGCCAGAGTGTTTTTGGAGGAACCGCCAACATCAACGCCTGGCGCCTCAGCGCGGGCGTTGTCATTCAGGGCGGCTCCATCGCGCCGCCTGCTCCCATTACGCTGGCCTGCACGGCAAATCCTGAATCCATCTACCCCGGCGACCCGGTCACAGTAACGGCGACCGCCGGCGAACTGAACCCGAAAGAAAATGGGATTTACGGTTGGTCGGGAACGGGAGTAACAGGCAGTGGGACCACTGCTTCGGTCGCGACTGCGTCGCTCGCTCCCGGCGAATACATCGTTCAGGGCACAGTGAAGGAAGGCAAGCCCGGCAGGGAAGGCGCGAAGCCCTGGCAGAATGCGACCTGTTCTGCGGGAATCACGGTGAAGGGCTTCGAACCGCCAACCATCGGTTGCTCGGTGAGTCCCAGCACCATCAAGCCGGGTGACACCGCCACGATCACAGCCGTCGGAATCAGCCCTCAGAACCGCCCCCTGACCTATAACTACTCGGCCACGGCAGGCACGGTAACGGGCACGGGGACCACCGCCGAGTACTCTTCGGCAGGCGCTCCGACCGGCACAGTGGGGATCACTTGCGGTGTCTCCGACGATAAGGGTCACGCTGCAAGTTCTCAGGCCAGCCTTACTGTCACAGCGCCATATGTGCCACCCGCTCCGAAGACGCAAGCGCTCTGCACCCTGACCTTCGCGTTAGATACGAAGCGCCCGATGCGCGTCGACAACACGGCCAAGGCATGCCTCGATCAGATAGCTCTCGACCTCAAGCAGCAAGCCGACGCCAAGGCGGTGCTTGTAGGCGAGGAGACTCCAGATGAAGCGGCCAAGGAAGCCAAGGAGCAGGCCTTCGCCGCCAAGCACAAGCACGCAACGGTGGAGATGTTTGCGGCGCAGCGCGCAGTCAATGCCAAAGACTACTTGGTCACCGAGCAGGGCATCGACGCCTCGCGTATCAGCGTGGTCACCGGCTCGACCCCGGGCCAGAGCGTGGAGGATTACCTTGTACCGGTGGGCGCAACCTTCACCAATGACGTGAGCGGAACCGCGCAGGTGGATGAGACAGCGGTGAAGCCGCAAGCCAGAAAGCCGCTACCACAAAGATAAGAAAGGGGTGCCCCCTGGTCCCTTGCATTTGGTGACCGGGGTTAGTTAGCGAATACTCTGGTTCCCAAAAGCAAACGAACCGGTGCTCAGGCCGGCTGTGGCCAGCCGGTCAAGTGTCAACACCGTGATATCGTCGGCCTGGCCAAAGCGCCGCGCCTGCTCGGCGATGCTCTGAGCTGTCTGGGCGCTAATTTCACAGGTTCGCTCGAAACCAAAGAGCTCGCCGGTGGCGTTCTGAGCCTCGACTACGCCGTCGGAGAGCAAGGTGAGGCGATCGCCCGGAGCGAGCGCAAACGCACGCTCTTCATACGCGGCATGGGGATCGATGCCGAGCGGCAGCGCGCCAGGCATTGGGATCTCCTTGCCATTGCAAAACGGAGCGAGGTGCCCCGCATTGGCAAGCCGTAAAACGCCGTTGGGGTCGAGCACTGCGCAAAAGCAGGTCACGAATCCTCCGTTACTGGATCGTGTCAGCTCGGAGTTCAGGCGCATCAGGATGCCGGCAGGCCCCAGGCCCTCAAAAGCAAGTGTGCGGAGAGCGCCGATGGCCAACACTCCCGTCATGGCGGCTTTCAAGCCTTTCCCGCTGACGTCGCCAACCGCGATCACAACGCAGCCATCGGGCAACGAAAGAATCTGGTAGAAGTCGCCGCCGACTTCCTCCGCGGGCAGATAGGCGGCCTCGATTCGGCAGCCTTTGAAAACCGGAATCGACTGCGGAACCAGACGCTGCTGGATCTCGCGAGCGGCATCAAGCTCCGCGATGGCCCGGGCGTGCTCAAGATTGACGCGGCGGTGACGGAACAGCAGGACCGGGCCGATGGAAACCAGGAAGAAGAACATCGAGAGGTCGTCATACTCAAAGGCAAAGCGTCCGGCACGGAAATGCCTGAACCAGGGTATGGTGATCCCCAGTACTTCGATCGTGCTTGCCAGCAAAAATGAGGGCAGCAGCAATCCGGCCTCGGCATTTCCGCGTCTCCACTTCCAACCCAGAAAACCCAGCGAGCCAACGACAAATGGCACTTGAATGACGAGAAGCGTGATTCCGAATGCCTTGTCTGACACTTGAGGCAGCCACGCGAACTCCCCGCTCAGAAACGGCACGCCGATCAGCACTGGGATCACCAACAGCAAAATCTGATAACCGCGCATCCAGCGATTGAGACAGACCCCGGTGAAGGCCGCGATGAAGCCAACCAGAGGCGCGTAGCGGCCCATCATGCCGAGCGCATCGCAAAGCATCGCGGTTGACTCTGGAAACAGCGGGTACACCCCGCTGAAAACCGATTCCAGCGACATCGTCCCGTCAAGAAAAAGGAACGCGGCGAACCACAGGTACTCGCGCGCGCCGGGGTCGTATCGGAAGACCAACAGCAGGAGCACTCCGCCAAGCAGTTCGCCGAAACAGAGCAATGTCTGCGGTAACACCTGGTACAGACTGGTCGCGTCAGCGGCGGTGCGTATCTCCTCAAGCACGGGCGCGCGGCCGAAAAGCACGTCGCCACTGAGAGGCAGTCTTGCCGGTTGGCCGAAAGCTCCGACGATGCGAAGGGCGACCTGTGCGTGGCCCTTCGGTAAATGCACCAGCAGCCAGCGCCGCGCCTCGGTGCTGGTTCTCGGCCAATGGTCGCAGTCCACAGCCTTCTGGCCGTTCGCAAAGACCAGGCAATCGTTGGCGTTGGGTCTTAAGAGCAGGGCGGGATTGGAAACCGGTTCGTCGGCTGTCACCGTGGCACGGAGCCAGATGACCTTGGCGCCCTGAGTCGAAGAGCGATCGTTGCCGAGCCAGTAGGCCTGGCCGGGGCGAGAATCAGCCGGCGCAGATGGGCCGCCCGGAGGATCGCCCTGATAAAGAAGCCAGGGGCCATCGACGCGTGCCGGTCCAGCGGCGTCGTGCGCCACGATCGCTTGGGCGCGACCAAAAGACCCAAGGGCGAGCGCAATCAGCGTCAGCGCAACAGACTTAACGAGATGGCGCAACGGGCAGGGCCTCCGGGGATCTATGGAAAGCCTGTCACAGGGAACGAACACTGGCAAGAGGTTTCATTTGTTGGAGTCAGCCCGAAAGGCGCCTCGACAACCGCCCGTCGCTGCACGTCAACCCTTCTGCTTTTCGTTGGCCGAAATTCGCTCCAGCTTGTCGGTTACGCGCTCGAGCTCTGAGACGATGCGGTTCTTCCCCGCAGCTTTGAACACTTTCAGTAGCTCGCGAAAATACCAGAGCTGATGTTTCCTTCCGCGTTTGAAGCGCGACCAAACCTCCGGCCCGATCTTCCGGTAGTCATCCAGAATGGCGCGCGCGTTGTAAAGCTTGTCGGCTGCAGAAATCAGCAGCACGTCGGCAGGCTCCTTGCGAAGGCGCTTCAAATAATTCTCCTTGCGCTCGCGCCAGGGAGCTTTTTTGCTGGCGTCTTCAGTCAGGCTGTCAGAAAGGCTCTCGACCATGCGCGCCACATCGAATCCGAAGTTATGCTCGATGTCGTCGAGGCGCAGCTGGCCGCCGTGATCCTCCACCGCATCGTGCAGCAATGCAGCAATGACCATATCTTCGGTGACATCGGCATGCCCTGCTTCGCCCATCACCAGCGCCGCCACGCCCACCAGATGCGCCATATAAGGAATGTCCGTACCCTTGCGGCGCTCAACGTGAAGAATGCGAGCGTAGTCAACAGCGCTCGTAAACCGGTCGCTTAAGTGAAGCTGCCGAGTCCCGAAGGTGTCGTCGATGTCTCTCTTTTTTGTCACGTGCTCTTGTCAGCCGATCGCGGCCCGAACCATCCACTATACGCGCTGCGATGGGCCGGGATTCGCAAGGGACGGATTGGCGCAGAAATCCATATCGGACGCACTGGCTCCGAAACGAGGAATGGGAGTTGGAACTCAGCGAGAGAGGACTGGCAGCCCCAGAGGAAATCGGCGCGCCGATCTCTCGTGGTCGTCGCGCCGGGAAGGGTGAGTGCGTCTACGGTTGCGCCACATACCGGCCCGAACCCATGTCGAGAACCTGGAGCCTGACATGCGCCACTCCGGTTTCGACGATGTTGAGCCGCCTGGCCGCCTCATACGAAAGGTCAATCACACGGTTGCCAGGCAGATCGCCTCGGTCGTTGATGCGTACGTCAACCGACTTGCCCGTCTTAACACTGACCACCTTGACCACTGTCCCAAACGGCAACGTATTGCTCGCCGCGGTCATGGCAAACATGTCGTACCGCTCGCCGTTGGCCGTCAAACGCCCGTCAAAGACCTGGCCGTACCAGGTTGCAAGTCCATGAAGCCCTTTGGTTTCCAACCTGGCCTTTGCTGCTTTGCTGGTTGCCCCCGAAAGATTGGCAGGAGGACCGGCCGGGGGTAGGGTTGAGGCAGGACGGACCAGCGGTGAATCCGCTTGCACCGTCAACGTCGAGTCGGCAAAAACCAGAGCGGCCACAGCAACGGAAAGTGCCACCGCGCCGAGGCAGAATCTCCAGGATTTCTTGCCGCTCCGACTGCTTGAATTCTGTCGTTCGCCCATCTGGTCATTCTACTAACCGGTCAAGGGTGCTTCTATGGCAGAAACAGGTCATTCAGCGTCAAGTCATTGAAAATGAATGCCAAATGGCGCCAGAAAAAAATCTTTCCCCCTGTGGATTCCAAGCTCGAAACTGGCGAGAATCCCTCAACATCGGTGTGGCGTAAATGCCACACTTGTACTTCGCAACTCCGGGCTGTTTGGAGTCGCCCTTGGAGATGAAATGAACCGATTCTTGGGCGATGAGGCGGGGATGGGCTTGGCCCGCCATCCATGAAATCAGCCTGGCTCGCAAATTGCCGGGTCGAATACAACCGTTCGGCGGCGAGCTATTTCCTATCCAGCCGGAAGGCTGCAGCTTGAAAGTCACCGCGGAAGTCCGGATCCATTTCCATCCCGTGATTCATCCACCAGGCCCCCGAAGCTGTGGTTGGGCTTCCGGCCCGAAGCTTGCCCTCGATCGAACTGATTGCGTATTGCCCGGAGGGATCTAACCCTTTCAGTTTCAATATGGGAAATCCACGGCCCTCCTGTGTGGAGTGAATAAACGCAAAAACGACCGATTGACTCCTATCCTGGTTCACAGTCTGGGTCGCCGAAAACTCACTTCCGTTGAGCGGCGAAATCAAGCGATAGAGATCGCCCTGCACGATGGTTTTTTGCACTTGATGGTAGGCAGCAATCAGCCGTTTGACCGTGGCAGTCTGATCGTCGTTCCACTTGGAGATGTCAGCGCCGATACCCAGCGAACCCTGCATCGAACTCAACATGCGGTAAGAGAGGGAGGTGGTTCTGTGATTGAGCCAATGCGGCGAATCGGTGACCCAAGCCATCATGATTTGAGGCGTATAAGCATGAGTGAATCCGTCCTGCTGGCTAAGCCGATCAAACGGATCGGTGTTGTCGGAAGGCCAGACCTCGTCGACGTAGCGCAGAATTCCCAGATCCACGCGCCCGCCACCGCCCGAGCAGGATTCGATTTCGATATTGGGGTGCTTCTGGCGCAGTTCGGAAAGGATTCCATATACATTGCGGATGAATGCGACGTACACCGCTTTCTGCTCATTCGGCGGCAACTGATCCCATCCCGGCTCGCTCCAGTTTCGGTTGTAGTCCCACTTGAGAAATGAAATGTCGTTCTCAGTCAGGAGCTTGTCGAGGAAACCGAACACATAGTCACGAACATCCTGACGCGCCAGGTTTAACACAAGCTGCGTGCGCTGCTCAGTTCGTGGCCTTCCAGGGAAATTCAACACCCAATCGGGATGATTCCGGTATAAGTCCGAATTTGGGTTCACCATTTCAGGCTCAACCCACAGCCCGAAGTCCATGCCCAGCGAATGTACCTTGTCGATCAGCGGTTTTAATCCGCGGGGAAATTTCTCGGGGTTCACATACCAGTCGCCCAGCCCGGCATGCTCGGTGTTGCGCTGGCCGAACCATCCGTCATCCATCACGAAACGGTCCACGCCCAATGCGGCAGCCTTTTCGGCGAGCGCAATCTGTCCCGCCTCGTTGACGTTCATCTCCGTTGCTTCCCAGGAGTTGTAAATCACCGGGCGGACCTTCGGCGCGGGCCAGGACGCGGTCGCCGCTGTACGCGGCAGGATCTTCGTCAGCTCGAATCGGTGCAGCAGCCGCGAGGCGCCGCCCAGTCCCTGGCGCGAATAGCCGCCGTAAAAGATCGGCGTCTCAAGCTTTTCACCCGCGTGCAGGACATAACCGAAATCGAAGGGATTGAAGCCGCCGGTGATGCGCACTCCGTCAAGCTGGTCGTGCTCGAAAGTCATCCTCCATGAGCCGCTCCAGCCCAGGGCGCCGAACCAGACTTCGCCATGGTTCTCGTCGGCGTCTCCAGCCTGGAGCGCGAACCAGGGATTTGCCTGGTGGCCGGTCGTGCCGCGACGGCTCTCGATCACGCGCGCGCCTGCGTCGAGCTTTTCCTGATTCAATGTCCACTCGCCGGCCCAGCGTCCGGTGAGGTAACTGAGCGTGTATTGCGCGGGCGGAAGCGACCACGCGGCAGCAGCCGCTTGCTCCACTGTTACAGATTCTTTCCCGCGGTTTTCAATCGCCGCTGAGCGCGCCAACACCCCCGTATCGGGATCGATGACATAGTGCAGAGTGACAAAAACGGGCCGCTCGATATCCTTCATCACAACGTCAAGGCCGCTGGCGCCGATTGTGTGACTTTCATAATGCAGCACCAGGTCGCGGTTGCCGTCGGGGAACGTGATTTTGAGCGCCGGCTCGACAAACAACCCGGCACCCCATCCGGCATATTCCTGAGGAGTGGTTGTGTAGGAGTCATCGAAAGAAGCCCACTCCATCATCGGGACCGCTTGTGGAATCACGTCAGTGGCTCCCAGTCTGCCGCCCCAGTAAATTGCCTGCAGTTCGCCGCGCTGATTTACGCCAAAGGCGTACGTCATGTTTCCGCCGTCAAGGCGAAAGACGCGAGTCGCGGAGTCGAAGTTGACCGAGGCGGTTTGTGCAAAGGAAGTGAAACCGGCGGCAAGCGTGAGAATCGATCCCAAGAGCGCATTGCGCATGTAAACGTTCTCCCAGAGTCTGCCCATCATATCACTGCGATGTTGTCGCAATCTGTGGGGGCGAACGGCTGCGCTATGCAATGGTCGAGCGAGTGGGACTCCAAGTTGAGGGGCATTTGCGGCGTCTTGGCCGCGAGCCGAAATCCTGATCATGAACGAAGCGAATGGGAAGGACCGCAATGGCGGAGAGAGTGGGATTCGAACCCACGTTAGAGTTTCCCCTAAACACGCTTTCCAAGCGTGCGCCTTCAACCACTCGGCCATCTCTCCGAAATGCCGGTTGACTCAACGAGTTTAGCATTCTAGAGAGCGAGAGCAGACAGCAGACAGCAGACAGCAGACAGCAGAGAGCAGAGAGCAGAGAGCAGAGGGCAGAGAGCAGAGGGCAGAGAGCAGAGGGCAGAGAGCAGAGAGCAGAGAGCAGAGAGAGAGCACCCTCTATCCTGCGCCCGGTATCATCTTCAGGACATGAATTCGTGGACCGCAGAACAAATGGGCGAGATCGGGTTGCCGGTTCCTATCCGGGAGCTCGCGCGAAAGACCTGGGATGCGATAGTGGTCGGCGCCGGGCACAACGGCCTGGCCTGCGCAGCATATTTGGCGCGTGCCGGGCAAAGGGTTCTGGTTCTTGAAAGCCGCTCGCGCGTCGGCGGCGCTTGTACCATCGAGGAACCATTTCCAGGCGTGCGGATGTCGCCGTGCGCCTATCTCGCAGGGCTGTTGCACCCGTTGGTGGTTGAGGAACTCGATCTCGAGCGCCGGGGATTTCACTGGACGCCGGCCGTGAACGGCCTGTTTGTTCCGTTCCTCGATGGCACGAGTGTTCAGCTCTTCGAGGATGACGAGCGCTGCGAAGCGGAGATTCGCGCGCTTGCGCCTGGGGACGTGGCGGGATGGCGCGCGATGTGCGACGTGATCCGACGCCTGCGCGATGCGCTGCGCCCGTCGGGCGCGGGTGATCTGTGGCTGTGCGACGCGCCGACGCGCGACATGATCGACGAACGCCTGGGCTGCGACGAGGAAGCCCGCGCCCTACTGTTTGACTGGTCGATGGCGGAGTTTGTGGAACGCTATCTGAGGGACGAACGTCTGCAGGTGGCATTGCTCGGCCAGGGCGTGATTGGAACGAATGCCAGCCCGTTCGATCGCGGCACAGCCTCCATCCGTTTTCATCATGCGTCGGGGCGCTTGGGCGGCCTGACGGGAACGTGGGGATATGTGCGCGGGGGCATGGGTATGGTGTCGTTTTATTTCTGCGACGCGGCGCGCGAAGCTGGCGCAGAGATTGCCTGCGGCGTCCCTGTCGCCGAGATTCTGCCCGGCGAAGGCGTGCGGCTGGAGGGTGGTGAACGCATCGCCGCGTGCACCGTGATCTCGAACGCCGATCCGGGAGTCACTCTGCGGCTGCTTGGTTCGGCGGCCGATTCGGTGTGGCGCGGGCGCGTTCTAGAGATCCCCATCGAGGGCTGCACTGTCAAGCTCAATGTGCACCTGCGCGAGCTGCCGAATTTCAAAGCGCGGCCTGGCGTCAACGAGCCGCACCATTACGGGCAGATCAACGCGCCGCTGAGCAAGACCGAGTGGAAGGCAGGCTACGCGGCAGCCCGGCGCGGCGAACTGCCTGAGCATCTATGGTGCGAACTCTACTTCCAGAGCGTGCACGACGCATCGGTGGCGCCGGCGGGAACTCACACCATGAGCGTGTTTGCGCAATATGTCCCATATAGCCTCGCGCAGGGCGACTGGGATTCGCGCCGAGACGAGGTGCGTGCGCTGGCGCTCAAGTCGCTCGCGCGGTTCTGTTCGAACATCGAGAGTGCAGTGATCGGAGCGCAGGTTCTCGGCCCGCCCGACATCGAAAAGAAGGTCGGCCTGACCGGCGGCCATATCTTTCAGGGGGAGTGTCTTCCCGCCTACATGTGGTCGCGCCGCCTGACCACGCGCACGCCCATGCCCGGCGTTTATCTTTGCGGAGCGTGCACGCACCCGGGCGGCAGCGTGATCGGCGTGAACGGCCGCAACGCCGCGATGGCGGTGCTGAAGGATGCGGGGCTACCTTGACAGGGCTGGGGATTTGGATTTCTCCGATCCCACGTCCCCAGATGCAAGGGATGTGGGGCGCCCAGCGTGGCGGTTAGATTGGAGAGATGGCGCAAGACGGCGTCAACTTGAGAAACGAGCTGCGCGCGATGGTTGCGCTGGCAGTGCCCGTCGTTCTGAGCGAGCTGGGCTGGATGGCGATGGGCGTGGTCGACACGATTATGGTGGGCCGACTCGGTCCTGCGGCCATCGGTGCGGTCGCTCTGGGCAACGCCATATGCTACACGCCTTCACTCTTCGGCGTGGGCCTGATGCTGGGTCTCGACACGCTGGTTTCCCAGGCCTATGGCCGACGCGACCACGACGAGTGCCATCGTTGGCTGGCGCAGGGCGTCTACCTGGCAGCGATCGCGGCGGTGCCAATCATGGGGGTGGTTGCCCTCGTGGGATTCTTCTTCCCGCGCTTCGGCATCGCCGCCGAAGTCGCTGTCCCGGCGGCGTCGTTTATCCAGTGGCTGTTGTGGGGAACGCTGCCACTGCTCTTGTATGCGGCGGCACGGCGCTACTTGCAGGGCGTGGGCCAGGTGCGTGTGATCACCATGAGCTACGTAGTGGCCAACCTGGTGAACTGGTTTCTGAACTGGGTCCTCATCTACGGCAAGCTGGGATCGCCGGCGCTCGGCGTGAACGGGTCGGCGATTTCAACAGTCGCAGCGCGTATCACCATGGCGGCAATGCTGGTGGGTTTCGCGTGGCGTTATGAGCGCAGACGCGGTCATCCACTCTTTCGACGTTGGGCGAAGCCGCAGGCTGCGCGGCTTAAGACGTTGTTCAGGCTGGGCGTTCCGGCAGCGAGCCAGATCCTGCTCGAGGTGGGCGCGTGGAACCTGGCGACATTTTGCGCCGGGTATCTGACGCCGGTGGCCCTGGCCACGCACCAGATTGTGCTCAACTACGCCAGCGTCACCTATATGGTCCCACTTGGGATTTCGGCGGCGGCAGCCGTGAGCGTGGGACACGCCGTGGGCGCGGGTGATGCGGCACGCGCACGCCGCGCCGGCTGGATGGCGCTGGCGCTTGGCACTGGATTCATGCTGCTGGCCGCAATTGTGTTCATTGCTTTTCCGCGGCCGCTAATCGAACTTTACACGCGCGACGCGCAAGTGCTAGCGGTAGGGCCTGCGCTGCTAGGGATTGTTGCGGCGTTTGAAATCTTCGACGCGGTCCAGATCGTGACGACGGGTTCGCTGCGGGGCCTGGGAGAAACGCAGGCGCCGATGTGGGCAAACTTCTTCGGTTACTGGGTGCTGGGCCTGCCGCTCGGATTCTTCCTCTGCTTCGGATTGCGGTGGGGGATCTACGGATTGTGGATCGGGCTCACACTGGCGCTGATCGTCATTGCTTTGGCGCTGCTGGTTCGCTGGAGGAAAGACAGCTCGAGGCTTCTGGTTCTTAGCCACTAGCGCTCCGGCCGAGTGGCTTTCGTGGCATTTCACAGCGATCGATAGACTCTTGATCTCGCGTCAATTTGCCTTTGATCCACCCGTGTAAGTATTGGTTCTGCCGGGGGTTACCTTTGGTGTCCAGAATGAGACGGCGAACTCTCAAAGTGACTATAATCACATTTGGGGCATTTGTAGGTGAAGCCCGCTGAATTATCAGATTTCTACGCGAAGGGAATCCCGCCAAATGGCGACAGGAAATTTGGCCCTGGGCCAGGATCAGGGCGAAGCCAGCGCGCGTCAAAAGAATGAAAGTAAGGCGCGCGTCGTGAATGACTTCAGCATTATCGTTGCTACAGTAAATGGATCGGGTTCGCAGTCGGCGAACAGCGTGCTGCTGAAGAGCATCTTCGGAATGGGCGTCCCGGTCAGCGGAAAGAACCTGTTCCCATCGAACATCGCCGGATTGCCAACGTGGTACACCATCCGCGCCAGCAAAGACGGATACGTGGCGCGCAGGCGCGAGATCGACGTTCTGATCGCGCTGAATCCCGAGACTGCGAAAGAAGACATGATGTCGGTGCAGCCGGGCGGCGTGGCCATCTACGAAGAGAACCTGAACCTCAAGCAGTACCGCAGCGATGTGGTCAGTTATCCAGTGCCGTTCGACAAGATCACCATTGCAATCTGCCCCGAAGCCAAGCTGCGCAAGCTGGTCAAGAACATGGTGTACGTAGGCGTGGCGGCTAACCTGCTTCACATCGATCTCGCTGTTGTCGAGAAGAGCCTGCAACGGCAATTCGCCAAGAAGCAGAAGGTCTTCGACCTGAACTTTGGCGCCGTGAAGGCGGGCTGGGACTACGCGCAGGCTACATTTACCAAGCAGGATCCGTTCGTGATCGAGCCAATGAGCCAGACCAAAGGCAAGATCATTATCGATGGCAATGCAGCATGCGGCATGGGCGCGGTTTTTGCCGGCGTGACCGTGGTGGCGTGGTATCCGATTACGCCGTCGACCTCGCTGGTTGAGGCAACGACCGATCTGCTGAAAAAGTTCCGCGTGACCGAAGATGGCAAGGCGACCTTTGCCGTGGTGCAGGCTGAGGACGAACTGGCCGCCATCGGCATGGTGCTGGGCGCCGGATGGGCCGGTGCGCGAGCCATGACATCGACCTCCGGCCCAGGCATTTCGTTGATGGCCGAGTTTTCCGGGTTGGGATACTACGCCGAGATTCCCGGCGTGATCTTCGACGTGCAGCGCAGCGGCCCCTCGACGGGTATGCCCACGCGCACTTCGCAGGCAGACCTGCTGTCGACGGCATTTCTCTCGCACGGCGATACCAAGCACCTGATCCTGCTGCCGGCCAGCGTGAGAGAGTGTTTCGAATTCGGTTATTCGGCATTCGATCTGGCAGAGCGTTTCCAGACGCCGGTTTTCGTGCTCTCGGACTTGGATCTGGGGATGAACAACTGGATGTCGGAACCTTTTGCCTACCCCGACAAACCCCTTGACCGCGGCAAGGTCCTGACCGCGGAGGACCTCGACCGGCTGGGCGGTTTTTCGCGCTATCTCGATGTCGACGGCGACGCGATCGGCTGGCGCACGCTTCCGGGCGTTAAGCACCCCAAGGCGGCGTACTTCACGCGCGGCTCCGGACACAACGCTGCCGCCGGCTACACCGAGCGGCCCGACGAATACCAGGAAGTGATGGATCGGCTGGCGCGGAAGTTCGAGAATGCGCGCAAAGTTGTTCCTGGCCCGGTGGTGACCCGAGACGGTAAATCGAAGATCGGATTCCTGGCATTCGGCTCGACCGACTTTGCATTGCGCGAGAGTATGGACCAGATTGAGCGAGAGTACAAGCTCGCCGTGGATTACATGCGCATTCGCGCCTATCCGTTTGCCCACGAAATTCACGACTTCGTGGCCAGTCACGAGCGGGTCTACGTGGTCGAGCAGGATCGTGACGCGCAACTGGCCAGCCTTCTCAAGCTGGACCTGCCTTGCGAGCAGGTGGCGAAGCTGCGCAGCATTCTGCATTACAACGGATTGCCGATCGACGCGCGCACCATCACTGAAGAGTTTGCGACGAAGGAGGGCCTGTAATGGCGACTGCAACGCCAAGCCCGAAAGTCAACCACATTGGACTGCCCGTCATCGAATACCGCGGCGGAAAAACGACGCTATGCGCCGGCTGCGGCCACAACGCCATCTCAGAGCGCATTATCGATGCCATGTTCGAGATGGGCGTGCAGCCCGAACACGTCATGAAGATGAGCGGCATCGGCTGCTCGTCGAAAAGCCCGGCGTATTTCATGAGCCGCTCGTTCAGCTTCAACAGCGTGCACGGGCGCATGCCCAGCGTCACAACGGGCGCGGTGCTGGCGAATCGAACGATGGCGGCCCTTGGCGTCTCAGGCGACGGAGACACGGCATCCATCGGCATAGGCCAGTTTGTTCACCTCATGCGGCGCAATCTGCCCATGATTTACATCATCGAGGACAATGGCGTTTATGGGCTCACCAAGGGACAATTCTCTGCGACCGCCGACATCGGCTCGAAGCTCAAAACCGGCGTGATCAATGAGCTTCCGCCCATCGATACCTGCGCCATGGCCATTCAATTGGGCGCAACTTTTGTGGGCCGTTCATTTTCCGGAGATAAAAAGCAGTTGCTCGCCATGCTGAAAGCAGCCATCGCGCACAAAGGCACGGTGATGCTCGACGTGATCAGCCCATGCGTCACCTTCAACGACCACGAGGGATCGACCAAGAGCTACAAATTCCTGCAGGAGAACGACGAGCCGATCAACGAAATCGGATTTATTCCGAGCTTCGAAGAAATCGAAGTCGATTACGACTCCGGCCAGGTGTTCGACGTCGAGATGCACGATGGTTCGCAATTGCGCCTTCGGAAGCTGCTAGAAGATTACGACCCCACCGATAAGGCGAACGCTGTGCGCACATTATTGGAAGCGCAGCAGAAGGGTGAGATTCTGACCGGCGTCTTCTATATTGATACGCAAAAACCGACATTCATCGATCAGTTGAATATGGTGGATGAGCCGCTGGCTGCGCTGCCTGAAGCGCTCACGCGCCCGCCGAGGCAAGCGCTCGAAAGCCTGATGGCGAACCTCCAATAACTTGTTTTTCGAGGGAACGTATAGAACGCTGATCCTTTCAGCTGGCGACGAGCGCGAAGGCGCGAAAGGATCCTTAAATTTATGGCGTAAACGGCTTCACGACGCTTTTGCGCGAAGCTGCTGTTCAGCGCGAAACCAATCTTCCGCGTCATTGCCGTGCGCATAGCCGCGCTCTGCCCAATAACGATGAGCGAGCATCGCAATCTGATCGTGCGAAACTCTGATCTCCCTTACATTGGAGGCGCGACCATTGGTTGTGGCGGCCTTTTTCCCCGGTTTTGCGGGAGCTTTCGCTTTGTTTGCGGCGGTTGCGGATTTCTTTTTCGTCTTCTTGACGGCGTCGGTCATGGTGAAATCCTCCTGGGGGAATTGAGGCGAACAAACCTCCGTCCTCTCCATGATAGCGAATCTATGAGTCGATTCTTGCCAGGAATCCTGTGGAAGAACCTCCCAAATAACGATTCACATCGGGGAAGCCGGTATCATCAAGGTGAGCAGGCGATCTGCTGAACATTGAAGGCTGGGCAGAAAGGTGTTGCTCGCAGCTTGAGCGTGTATTGTTGACTCAATGGCCAGAGCCGCCGCGCATGAGGCGCGTTTTGTTGATGGCAAAACGCCATTGCAGGTTCAGTTGCTGAACGAATATGACGACTCCCGCCATTGAGACTACCGCGCTAACCCGGCGCTTTGGCGATTTCACCGCAGTCCAGGATGTAAACCTACATGTCGCTGCGGGCCAGTTCTTCGGGTTTCTCGGTCCCAATGGCGCCGGCAAATCCACAACGATCAAGATGCTCACCGGGCTGCTCGCGCCGACTTCAGGCAGCATTCGCATTCTGGGTGAGGAATTTGCCGCCAACTCGGCCGAGATCAAGCGCCAGATCGGAGTTGTGCCGGAAGGCATGGCCCTGTTCGGGCGGTTGACGGCGGACGAGTACCTGCGCTTCGTCGGCCGGATGTACGGCCTCGATCGAGCAACCACGCTGCGGCGCACGAGCGAGCTGCTCGAATTCATGCAACTGTCGGGCGAGGACAAGAAACTCGTCGCTGACTTCTCGCACGGCATGCAGAAAAAGCTGGCGCTCGCCGCCGCCGTGATTCACGGGCCCAGGATTCTGTTTCTCGACGAGCCCTTCGAAGGCGTGGACGCGGTCGCAGCAGGCACGCTGAAAGCGATGTTGCAGCGGATGATTGCCCGCGGCGCAACTGTTTTTCTCACTTCGCATGTCCTTGAAATTGTCGAGCGGCTTTGCACGCACGTCGCCATCATTCATCGCGGCCAGCTTGTTGCCCAGGGATCTCTCGAAGAGCTTCGCTCGGGCAGTGGGCACCTCGGATTTGCTGGCGCCGAGGCCGCGCAGCCTGATGAAGGCCGCCGCAGCCTGGAAGAAATCTTCCTTGAGATCGTCGGAACCGATCGGGAAGGGAATCCTGCCGCCAAGGCGCCCGATCAGGAGCTCTCATGGCTGAGCTGATCAGTGCCGGCACGCCGGCGCCCTCGTTGCAACCGATTCCGGCCAGCACGCAGATTCTCGCGGTCGCCTGGATGCGTTGGCGCATCTTTATCAACAGCACTTTCCGCAGGAAGCCCCGCACTGCGCGCCAGGCGATTGGCTTTGCCTTCACGATGATCCTGCGGTTGATCTTTTGGCCATTGGCGGCGCTGATGGTTATTGGGCCCGTTGCAGGCAGCGGGTTCCTTGCCTGGGAGACCATCGCCGAGCACCATCCGCAAAGGTTGCAAACTTTGCTGGCCGGAATTGCGGTGGCCTGGCAATTCATCGCCATCAACGGCCTGAGCATCGCCGCAACTGTCTCCAAATTCGATCCCGCATCGCTGATCCGCTATCCGCTGAGCTTTGGACGGTATTTCATCTTGCGCACTCTCATCGGCCTCATGACCCCCAGCACGATCGTTGGATGTCTTTCGCTATTGGCGGTCGCGATTGGGATCGGCGTGGCGAAGGTTTCGCTCGCACTGCCTGCCCTGCTGGTGCTCGCTGTTTACGGCCTGATGAACATCTTTTTGACGCGCATGATTGGCGCCTGGCTGGAGCGCTGGCTGGCCAATCGCCGCTTCCGCGAAATCTTTGGCGTCCTGATGGGGCTCTTTATCGTGAGCGTGCAATTGCTGAACGTGCAGCGCTACACACCGCACGCTCGTGGTGTGCCTCGTGGCTGGTTTTTCAGTTTCTTTCAGGATACCCACGGATACGTCCGATGGCTGCCGCCGGCCTATGCAGCCAACGCGATCCTCCACTCCTCTCATCCCCTGACGATGCTTGCGCCATTTGCCGGTCTGCTGGCTTCGACGGCCCTGTTCGCCGGCGTCTTCGCCATCCGTCTGCGCAAGCAGTTTCTGGGCGAGTACCTCAGCGACAGCACCGCGCCCCGCCGGGCAGCCAGGCGGAATATGCGCAACAAAGCTGCGCATGCGGCCCCGCTTCACCAGCCCGCCGCGCCGCTCGCTCAAGACACGCGTCCCAGCTTTCCTCCTGTGGTTGCGGCATGTTTGCGCAAGGAGTGGCTGGTTTTTCGCGGCAACAGCGCGCAGTTTGTCGGGTTGATCACGCCGCTTGTTTTCATCGTGATTCTCAATCGCGGCCAATTCGCGAACCACCCCTCGCTTTTTCTTCCCGGCGCCATTGCTTATGTTCTGCTGGGTGCCCTCGCCGGCCTTTACAACATTTTCGGAGCCGACGGGCTTGGCGTGCAGTTGTATCTGCTGGCGCCTATCCGCATGCGTGACGTGATCGTCGCCAAGAATATTTCCAGCCTGGCGCTGACGGTTACGGAAGCCATTGTTGCCTGGGGGCTGGTTTTCTTTTTGAAGCGTGCGCCCATTCCGCTGGCCACCGAGGTGTCTACGGCGTTCTGGACCGTATTCGTGATTTTCACAAATGTCGCCATCGGCACGGTCCGTTCCGTTCAGGCGCCGCACAAATATACCCCAGGCCAGGCGCGGCAACGACGCGGCACCCCCACCGACCGCACCAGCAGCATGATCATGATCCTTGTTCTTTTTGGCAGCATGCTGCTGCAGGCGCCTGTTATTTTGCTCGACCGCCACTTTCGCCAGCCATGGCTGGGCGCATGGATCTTCGGCCCGCTCGCCGTTGTCGCCGTCGCATCCTATGCGTTGTTATTGCGGAACGCGGAAAAACTGGTCTTTTCGCATCGTGATGTACTGGCCGAGGAACTCTGCAAAGTGTGAGCCTTGATGGACTGAGAGTCCAGGACCGTGAATTCTTGCGCGCAGACCTGGTGACAAACCGCGCATCACTGACCACGGACAACTAAAGCTCCCACCAATCGAAAAGTCCCATGCGTGGATAATAGAGCCCTCCGCGGATCGCCGCTCCATGGCCTTGCAGGTTGCGCAAAACCTTTGCGTAAGCCTCTATCTGCGGCGCGAAAATGCGCCGCAGCCCCGGAAGGACAGCCTCGCCGCTGGCGCCTTCCTGGTACGCAGTTTTGTAGTCGATGATCCACCAGGTCCCCGCTTCCCCTGGCTGCGTATCGGTTCCCGGCGCCGCGCCGGCGCGAAACACCCGGTCCACCTGCACCGTGCGCAGTTTGCCGTCGACGACTCCGGTCCAACGAATTTCGCTGCTTGCGTCTGCGTGCGGCGCGAGGATCCATTTGCCAGCGGGATCAGCCGACGCCCTTGCTGCCAGATCGAGCGCCTCCTTGGCAATTCGGTCGGCCTGCTTCCGATCGACGCCTGCCGAGCGGATTTGCGCTGTGACCCACGGCAGAATTCCGTGCAAGGCAGCAAGAGCATCCTGGCGGGAATGCGCGGCCATCAACTGCGAAAGTTCTTGCAGGAGCAGATGCGCGGCGCGGCCTAATGAACGAGGCAGCAGGCCGCCCTCGTGGCGCTCATAAAGACGGTTATTTCCGAGAAGGGGCGGCTCTTCGAATGTGCCGAGAGCCGGTTCCCGTGTCGCGGAGAAATCTGCCGGCAAGCGGCGCAGCATCGCCGCCTGGTTGCCTCGGCACGTTGTCTGAGGCGTTTCTTGCTGCGCGGCGATATCGACCAGCTCCTCGCCGATCGCCTCACGCCAGGCATCCAAGCGACGCCGAATCTCCGCTTCGAACGCCGGCCATGCCATGGCCAACAGACTGTTTGAAGGAGTTGCGAGAGCGAGCGTCCCATTCTTTTCGGTCTTAAATTCGACGCGCGTGAAAAAGTGCAGTTCTTCCCTTGCGCGCGTAGCGGCCACGTAAAGGAGGCGGCGCAGTTCCTGTTTTTCACGATCTCGGCGAGACCGATCGACGAACTCTTTCGCCTTGCCGCGCTCGTCGCCCTTTGGCTGCAGCGGCGCAACGAGGAATTCGGTCACTTCGCTCCGGCCATCGTCGTCGATCAGGCCGCGCTCGAGCCACGAGAGCAATTCGCGTGGCGCGCTTCCTCCGCTGGCCTGTAACTCGGGCACGATGACAACTTCAAATTCGAGCCCCTTGGATCCATGGATGGTCATCAGCTGAACGCCGCAGTCGCTGTCTGCCTCAGGATCGGGTTGCGCCTTTAAATCCTTGATTGCTGCGTCAAGCGCAGGCTCCAAAAGATCTGCCTCTCCGTCAGGCAGGCTGTCGATGCTGCTCCAAAGCAAATCGAGATTGGCGCGCGCCGCCGCATCCACGCACTGCGCGCCGCCCAGCTCGAGCCAAACTTGCTCGAGCCAGGTTCCAGGCCGCATGGCGGGTTGCGCAAGTCGTAGACGTTGCGCAAATTCAAGCGCGCCTGCGACGCGTTGCGCAGCCGCCCGTCCCTCGCCGCTCAGCAGCTGCGCTCGTGCGCGCAGGAGTTCAGGCACAGGCTGAGAGTTCAACTCTTTCTCGTCGGCGCTCACCAACAGGTGGAGGTCGGCGAGCGAAAGCCCGCTCCATGGCGCACGCAGGACGCCGAGCCAGGCCGCGCGATCTTCGGGATCGAAAAGCGCGCGCGCCAGGGCAAGCGCATCAATGATTTCGGGCCGGTCCTTGAGTTCCTCCAACTTTACCGCGCGGAAATTGATCCCGCTTTCGCGGAGTGCCTGGGCAATCGGCGCCAGCACCTTTCGGGTGCGGCCGAGGACGGCGATGCGATACTTTTCACCTGCCGCGCGCGCCCGCTCCATACGCGGCAAATGTTCTTGGATCAATTCGACGATCTGCCTCACCTGTATTTGGCGCGCGGTCTCGCGCTGGGCAGTGTCTTCCTCTTTTTGCGAGCCACGCGATGTTTTTGGCATGAACTCCACGTGCAGCTGCATATGCTGCCCACTGGCTGCGACCGGATGCAGCCCGGCCGTTGGGGGATCGTCGCGCGCGGGGACCGCCGCCGTGAATTGCACGCGGCTACCGTCGTCTTCGGCAAAGACGTGTGCGAAAAACTCGTTGATGTGCTCAACAAGCCGCCCAGCGCTGCGAAAGTTAGCAGTCAGCTGCACCGGCTCGAAGCGGAGGGGTTGATCTCCGGGTATTTCAAGGCCGAGGTGTTCCACGCGATGAAAAAGTTCCGCATCGGCATCGCGAAAGGAATAGATCGATTGCATCGGATCGCCGACGACGAAGGTCGAGCGATATTCACGATCGGGCCAGGCGCGCACAAGGTTCGAAAGAAGCTGGTGCTGGCGCCGGCTGGTGTCCTGGAACTCATCGACCAGTAAATGACGGATTCCATCCGCGACGGCGAATACCGCTTCATCCGCCTGCTCATCTGCGCCCTTCAAGACGCTTAGGGCTATCTGTGAAACCTCGGTAAAGTCGACCCTGCCGGTCTCGCAGAAGACCACGCGAAGCTCGCCAACCGCACGGCGCAGCAGTTTGAAGCTTGCCTGCACGATTTCCCACTCCAATTCGGTATATCGCGCCGAAGCCGAATCGCCGCCATCACGAGCAAGCGCCCTTTCAAGGCTCTGGCGCAGCCAATCCCAATTGGGATCGCGAGCAAGCACAAACTCCTTCATCCACCGATCGCGGTTCTTCAACATCTCGGCGAGCAGGTTTTCGATCTCTTCCCAGTTATTGTCGCGCCAGAGCAACAGCCGCTCGATTGCTACGCTCAAGTCCGCGTCTTGCCCGTCGATCTGTTCGAGGGTGCGCCGCGCAGCGCGGCAGTATAACTCGCCCGGTTGCTCCGCAACTTCAAGTCCGCCGCCGAGCCCCGAGACCAGAGGTTGTTGCAGCGCCAGGTCGCGGCAGAACGAATCGATGGTCTGGATGCGAAGTTGCGCCGGCGATTCCAGCAACTTCCATCCCAGCCGCTCGGAATTCTCGAGCGCGCGCTTCGCTTCAGGGCCCGGCTCATCCTCGCGAAGTTTGTCGAGGACGCGACTACGCATTTCCGCCGCCGCGGCCTCGGTGAAAGTGATCGCGACCACCTGGCCCGGGTCGTCTACTTCCGCCAGCAGGCGGAGAAATCGTTCCGTCAGCAAAGTCGTTTTGCCCGATCCCGCAGGCGCGCGAACGAGCACAGATCTGCGAGGATCGAGCGCCGTGTTGCGTTCCGCCTGATCCGGCGTCTGAGTCTTTGCCGCGCCCTTAATCATCGTCGCTCTCCAGTGCGTCCGCGTCCTCGCCCCGGCCTGTCAAATCTCGCATTTCCTCGATGCGGCAGAGTGCCTGCAGCCCGCATCGCTCACAGGTTTTGGGATACTCCCGCGGATTCACATCGGCGCGACCGGCAATAAAATCCTCTGCGAGCTGCTCGATTTCGTCGCGCCACTTTGCGAGGTCTTCTGGCTTGAGGGGGTTCTTTACGAGGTCTGTATTGCCGCGCAAATCGCGCCGCAGTGTTGCTCTGGCGTCGCGGACTCTCCCGTAGAACCTGCAATCGCCTGTGCGCAGCTTCGCAAAAACCAGGCCGCCAATGTTGCCGGCCCCGGGTTCGAGTCCGAAATTTGCATACAGCGGGAGTTGCACGTCGTCGGGCCGCGGCAGGTCCCAGACACCCGGTTTGACGTTTCCTGTCTTGTAATCAATCACGAGCAACGAATCGTCGTTGAGACGGTCGACCCGGTCGAGACGCAGATTCAACTCAAGTCCAGCAATCGCCGGGCTCGCTTTTGCCTCAGTCTTTTCAACAGCGAACGGAGCGCGTGCTTGCTCATATCGCAGCCACTCGGTGATCAAAGCGGTCAGCCGCTGACCTTCAAGCTCCAGATAACGCGCCGGCATGCTGTCTCTTGCGCGCGCCGGCGTTTTATCGCGCAGAGCGTCACGCACATGGCCCGCAACAAACTCTTTGAGGTCGGATTTTGCGGCGAGCTCCGCTTGCGTGCACACACCAGCCGGCGGGCCTGCCCAAACTCGATGCATCACTTCATGCAGCAGCCGGCCGCGTTCGCCGCCGGTAAGTCCGGCCTGGGCAGGGTCCCACTTCGCTGCGCCAAGGCGCACCGCGGCAAACGCCTTGAAAGCGCATTGCGACTGAAAGGTCAGAACGTCGGACCCGCCTTGCGCCACGCCGGCAGGGAAGGGAATCAAACTGTCGTCGAAAAATGGTAGGGCGATCGGCAGCGCAGCCGGCTCCGGGAGAAGCGCAGCCGGCATTTGCCGTGGTTCGCCGGCAAGTTGCGCAATCAACTGCGACGGCCTCCTCTCGACTCCGTCAGTCTGGCGCGCATAACTGAAATGAATTTTGGAGGCAGCGGCCAGCAGACGGCGGGTGGTGGCTGCGGCAAGATTCCAATCGGCCTGCGGCGAAGTGTGCGGCATTCCCGCATTGCGCTGCACGGCGATCGGGAGCAAAGGATGCGTTGCGCCGCGCGGAGGCCAATTCTCCTCGTCTGCGCCAAAAAACCAGACAGCATCGGCAACGAGTCCCGCCGACTCGACGGGGCCGGAGATCAATATCGGCGCGCCTTGAGACTCCGGAGCGAAAAGCGCCGCGTTGACGGCGCGATCAAAATTGGCGAGAAACTCACTCCAGGTAGCGGGCCCGCCATGGAAGCCCAGCGACCCCAAGTCATCGACCGTCTGCTGCCAACGCTGCAGAACCTGAAATTCCACGCTGCCGAGCGGCCGGGCGCCGGGCCATCCCGCGACCTCGAGTAATTGCGGGACAAGCTCCGCCCACTTCAATGGGTTCTGTGGCCGCCGCGCCATTTCGCGCAGGCGGTCCTGCGCCCGCGCCATGCGGGCAACCCACGCTTCGGGCAGTGCCGTGCCGGGCTTCTGGCGAAGGAACTCGGCGAGCGTCCAGTGTGGCCGTTGCCAATCCTTGAGGCGCAAGGCGCCCACGAAGGCCGCGAGCGCCAGCGTTTCGCCCGCATTCACGACGGTAAATCCCGACGACAAGAGCCAGTCGATTTCGTGCTCTTCGATCAAACCGATGAGCCAATGGAGAACAAGCCCGGCGCTGCGCGCCAGAGCGATCTCTGCGAGCGAAATGCCGAGCGAAAACTCAAACAGCCTCCCGGCGTCGACCGCGCTGTTCTCCGCCCCCGCGTAACGCAAAAATGCTCGTTCGTACTCCCCACGCCTTTTCGAGACATCCTGCGCTATCACGAGCAAGCGCGCATTTGAGTTTTCGACGAGCTGGCTCTGACACCAAATCGCGCACGCCGCAAGCTCGCTCGCCGGGTCGCCGGCGCTCAGAAAATCGGCCCGCGATGCCGCTGCCGCGAGTTGCAGCTCGCGTGAATCTCCCCATGCATCAAACAGTCTTCGCTGCGTGGGAAGAACGCGGTCGAATCCGGCCAGCAAAACCTGTGACCGATCGCCAGTCTCGTTCTCCAGCAGGGCGATCAGCTCAAGAGGCAAACGGGCTGCGCTGATCAAGCCGTCCGATCGGCAGGTCTCATCGAACTCGGCCAACCAGGCGCTGAACTCGGCCGCATCCTGCTGCCAGCCGCGACGCGCACTTTGGGTAAGGAATTGCGGGGCATAAGCGCAAATCAGCTGATGGGCCGAGACGGCGAGGTCGGCCACTCGGTAGCGCGGGCCCTCAAGCAGACTCATGCTACTTTCGCGGCGAGGAATGACTCGCGCCCACAGCGACTGTTCCTGTAGCGAGTTCAAAATCAGGCGCCCGTCGGGATTCCGCTTCTCCCACTCGCTGCAAACAAAGTTTTGCCAGTCCTGGATGTTTGGAGTCCTCCAGGCGCTCAATCCTTCCGCACGGCGACGGCGATGATACTCTGCCAGGAGAAATCGTGCGGCGCGCTCGTTTGCTGTAATTACCAGCCCCCCGCCCCGCAACCACGCATCGATCTCAAGTTCGCTGTTCACAGTTTGCAGTTCGCAGTCTTAAGGAAAAGCATACCGCTGAGAGGTTCATCTGACCGCGCCGGTTTGCTGCCCCAAATGGCGATTTGCAATCCAAGAATTGCGAGCCGCGTTCTGGTGGTCAGTCCACGAGTTGTACACTGGAAACCGATGCGCACAGTTATCGCCGGCGTCGTGATTGCGCTTGTTTGCCTCGCGGGTTGTCGCTCGGGCGCTGGACCCGCCGGCCAGAATTCTGCGGCGCCCGCCTTCAAGGTCTACAAGCTCCGCGGCAAGGTCGTCTCAACCAACTCTGCTACCGGCGAGGTCACGGTGAATCACGAAGCCATTCCTGGCTTCATGGAAGCAATGACCATGCCCTACAAG
>Ga0187783_10000375_pt1 | contig 32919 bp, 30 predicted proteins | sample 1015_SJ02_MP02_2_FD_132471 | JGI IMG/M metagenome (GOLD analysis project Ga0187783, IMG submission 132471) | Tropical peat soil microbial communities from peatlands in Department of Meta, Colombia - 1015_SJ02_MP02_20_MG | ecosystem: Environmental > Terrestrial > Soil > Wetlands > Peat | place... | reverse complement strand
TATGGACCCGGAAACTACCAATCGTCTGACCTGATCGAGATGGACTACGCAAGTCTGGCGCGCGCCATGGGATGTCTCGGCATCCGAGTTGAGGACCCCGAAGGGCTGGGGCCAGCCATCCGCGCCGGGCTTGCCAACACGGCGAGTCCCACGATTCTCGATATCGTGGTCACGCGCGATCCGGCGCGAATGCTTCCCGGCGTCGACAATCGAATGTTGACTGTCGAAAAAGGTGACAGGCCGGCGTGATCTCGCCGGACATTCTTGACAATGGTGGACACGACGACATCCGGTCGATGCGGAACATGACGTTCCCGGCGGCTGCTTCGCGTGCGATGGAGCTCGCGGTTGAGCGCCTGGACCCGTGACGGGTGGTCGATGACGGGACGCCGAGCCGAGCCCCTTCAGATGGTGGACTGCGGTCAATCCGATACGAATGGGGAACACAACGAACCCAAGGCGGCCCAGGGCGTTTAAGGGAGGATCAATGAAGAGGCGTGCCCAGGCGTCCGGCCCGGGATTGCGGCGTCAGCCATCTCCTATTGGAGCATTGACCGCCATTGCTCGGATTCCATCACAGTGACTTGAAGTCTCGCGACAAATTTCGCCATGATGTGTCATCTAGGCTGCGTTTGGAGCACCTTTCCGAGCCCGCCTCTTGGCTGCATTTGTCCATCACTGCAGACAATCTGCTGCCCAGACAACTAGCGACCCGTCCTGAAAGCAACTTGTGAAAATTTTAAGTCAGCCGTGAAGCGGACAATCAATGGATCATAGGGTGTCATACGACGGCCCAGCCTTCGTCACTGCCAAAGGCAGCGTGCAAGTCGTTGCGCGTCCGGAACTCGCCGCATGCGAGGGCTGGCAGAAGGCGTTCTCCGATCAACGCAAAGACCATCGTTACTACGAGCTTGTTGAGGACACGATTTGTCCGGATTTTTCCTATCGGTACTTTGTCATCCGGGACAGCAACGGCTCGGTTCAGGCGATTCAACCGTTCTTCGTCCTCGATCAGGATCTTCTGGGCGGCCTTAGTGCGCGAATTCGCCCGGCGATCAACGCACTGCGTCATGCTTGGCCGCGATTCATGTGCCTGCGCACGCTAATGGTCGGCTGCGCCGCGGGCGAAGGCCATTTCGATGGCGGCTCCGATCGGGCGACCGACTGTCACGTCGAGCTTTTGGTTGGAGCAATTGTTCATCACGCGCGTCATCAGGAGGCTCGGCTTATCGTATTGAAGGAATTCCCTGCGGAATATCGGTCAAGGCTTGCCTGTTTTTTGTCGCACGGCTTTACACGAGTCCCCAGCTTGCCGATGACACAGCTTAACATCGACTATGCAAGCTTCGATGAATATATGAAAAAGGCGCTCAACAGCGCCACCCGAACCAAGCTGCGCAAGAAATTTCGTGCCACCGAACAGGCGCCACCGATTGAGTTAAGCATCGTCGATGACGTGACACCGTTTGTTGACGAAGTGTATCCGCTCTATCTGCAAGTTTACGAACGATCTAAAATGCACTTCGAAAAACTGACCAAGGCGTACTTGTGTCGAATGGGAGACCTGATTCCGGACAAAGTGCGTTTCTTTATTTGGCGCCAGGAGAGAAAGATCGTCGCCTTCACGCTCTGCATGCTCCAAGATGAATCAATGTATGCTGAGTATATCGGGCTTGATTACACGGTCGCGCTTAAACTCCACCTCTACCATTACACGGTGCGAGATATGATAACCTGGGCCATCGCTCATGGTTACAAATGGTTTCGCAGCAGCGGATTGAATTATGATCCGAAGCTGCATCTTCGCCATCGTCTCGATCCCGTGGATCTCTACGTGCGACACACGTCGACAGTGGCCAATGCAGTCCTCAAGCAGTTACTCCCCCTGCTGGAACCTACACGCTACGACAAGACGTTGCAGAAATTCGCGAACTACAATGAATTGTGGGCGAGCCCGTAGCCAGGCTCGCACCTTTGCTCATTCGGCGGATTGGCGGCTCACTTAATTCCGCTCAGCCATCTCACCGGCATGCCTCATAGCGACCATAGCCGAGATCTATGCGACAGGGCCCTTGGTATTTCGGTGCGGGACCGGATCGGACACGTGCCGGCGCATCGTCATTCCCCCGGCGCGCCGATCGAATACGTCGGTGTGGTTGGTCGGCATGATGTCGCTCATGTGTGCGATGGGCGCGAGGCGTCTCGTCCTCATTTGTCGGCTCCGGACGCCCAGACGGGGGAACCATCGCGGTTTCGGGCGACATGCCGTTCTCAGGCGAGTTGGCGGTCTCGGGCGACGCGGTGACGTCAGGACCGGCGGCACCGGCAACCACGGTGATCGTAATGCGCTCCGACATGACCGGGGGCGAGTGGGGAACGTGGTTCCGGTCGCCGAGAACGAGTTGCAAGGTGTGCTGGCCGGGCGCCAGCACGATTTCGGCTTCTGTCTGTCCAGCGCCAAAATGCACATGATTGAAGTCGTTGGGGATTGGCTCGTTGAGAGCAATCGGATCGGCGTCGACCAGCAGATGGTGGTGTCCGGTATTCGGCCGGTCGGTCCCAGCCGGCGCGACCCCCATGTTACGCAAACCAAAATGCACGGTGAATTGCTGCGGCATCCGTGCCCCATCTTGAAGGTCAATGAAATACACTGCTGCCCCCTCAGGCGACGGCGTCGGGCCGCCAACGTTCGGGCTCTGGCCGTAAGCAGCAGATCCGGCCAGACTCCAGGTAACAACCAATAGCATTCCCGAGATCGACTTCGTAAATATCACCGCACTCCTCCTCCCGGTCGGGCCACGTTCTGACACTCGATTTTTCATGCGCCGACGCGTGGAGTCGATCAAGATCAACCTGCGACTGAACGAATGCGACGCGTTGAGCCTCGAGGCATGCCATTGTCTCATAGCCAGCGCCGATCCGGACTAGATATCGGCCTTCAGCGTTAGACGGGCAAACCAAGTATGAGGTTCAATGACTGAGAGTATGTTCAATTCCCAGTCGACCGAATCCGCCAACCCGTACTGGGGGCTGGCGTTGAGGCAGAACCTCATGATTACGGTGAGAGGCTCCGGCGGTCAGCGGTGTGGCGATCGAGAGGACCTATGCCGATCGGTCAACGTTCTTCGTTCCGGTTCCCCTAAACCCTGCCTCCTTCGATCGCGAGCTGTTGGGCGTCAAGAACCCGGATGCGCCCGCGGCCAAGTTTGACCATTCCGCTCTCGCGCCATTCCTGCAGCTGCCGATTGACGCTCTCGCGGGCAGCGCCGACCAGCGCCGCTAGTTCCTCCTGGGTGATCAAAAGCTCAGCACCAAAATCATCGGTCAACGCCAGTATGCGGCGCGCCAGGCGGGCATGCAGAGGCAAGAAAATCGTATCTTCGATTCGTTCATTAGATGCGCGGATCCGGTCGCACAGCAGTTCGATAATCCGCACAGCGAGCCGCGGCTCGCGTTCGAGATGTATCAGGAACTCGGCCCTGGGTAGCACGAACACTTCGGCCGGCCCAGCCGCAACGGCGTCAGCGGTTCGCGGCCGGCCATCGAGCAGCGCGATTTCACCGAACAGGTCGCCCGCACCGAACACCCCGATGGTCAAACGTTCGCCGTTGGCAGTGCCGGTTTCGATGCGAATTTGTCCGCGACGAACGCCATAAAGTGCGTCGCCGATGTCTCCCTTGACGAATAGAACCTGGCCGGCAGCCAGATGGCGCTTCTGACAAAGCGCCGCAAGGCTGTTGATCGCCTCGGTTCCCAATCCCGAAAATAGCGGATTGACCCCAAGGAGATTCGCGAATTCGAGCGGCGTTCCCATGGTCTAAGTGATCAAAATAGCTGCTGTGTTCCGCGACCGAACTAATAACCATAGAATGAATGAGGCCCCGATGAAAGCCAGACTAAGCACTCGCACATCAACTCTTTTAGGTTTCCGCCCGCGAAAATATGTTTTGTCTATGGCAGACCAGAACCAAATGCGACCCCAGGTTGTTACAAAGCATGGTGCGTACCTGATGTAATTCACTTGATTGAATGATATTGAATGATCAAGCACCAAAACCAGCGCGACGGCAACCCGCACCGGCATTTGAGTACCAGTTATTTGGATCAAGAGCCGAAGGCCCTCGAGTGAATCCAAAAATTCTACTGCAAGTCGCGCACAATCCGAAAGCCGTTGGCGAAATAACGGACGTCGGCCTCATATCTGAAGCGAGCGGAAGGCCGGATGTAGCGTGCGTCTGTGTCGAATGAACCGCCGCGCAAGACCCGATAGTTACATTGTCCGGTGACCCAGGACGAGCCATCCCTGGGCGCACCTCGATAAGAGTCGTTCCAGCAATCCTCGACCCATTCGGCGGCGTTGCCTGAAGTATCGAACAACCCGAATCCGTTGGCCGCGTATTGTCCGGTTGGCGACGTGCGGCGTACGAACGCGCTGGCGCAGGTGCGGCAATTGGCATGGTCGATGCCCACATCGTCGCCCCACCAGAAGGTGCTGGTGGTACCGGCGCGCGCGGCATATTCCCATTCGGCCTCGCTGGGCAACCGATACTTCTCACCGGTCCACGATGAAAGCCACGCCACATAAATCTTGGCGTCGTCCCAACTTACATCAGTAACCGGCCGGTTGTCGCGTCCCCAGCCGCGGTCGTCCGGCCGGTATTTGCAGGCGTTGGCCGCGGCGCAGAGGTCCCATTCCTGGAAGCGGATTTCGCGCCGGCCGATGGCGAATGGCCTGGCGATCGTCACGTGATGAACCGGCTTTTCGAGTTCAAAGACCAGTGACCCCATGTCGAAGCCGCCGGCCGGTACGACGACCAGTTCGGGACAGTCCGGACAATCACGGAATACCTCGCCCGCCTGGTAGTCGGCTTTTGGCGTCGGCGTTCCAATGGTCGCCGCCGAGTCAAGCGCCGCGTGTCCGGCTGTGGGCGACGACTGCTGAGTTGTTGCCGGCACCAATCCGTTCGCGCTGGTCATCTCGGGCAGCGGTTTGGAAGATTCCGCGGCCGGCACGAGGCGGAATTCCTCGCGCAGAGAAGAGAAGATCCATGGCGCCTGCTCGCCGTTGGAGAGGGCCGTCACCTTGGACCGCGCCTGGATAAAGGCCTGTTCGGCGGTTGACCCGGGCGCTCGTATCTCTTTGAGCAGTTCGCCTACAAACAAGCTGTTGGTGCCATCGGCATCAAACTCCAATTTTCCGGGGGCTGCAGAAAAAATTGCGAGAGTGTCTTCGGTCGGTTTCAGGGGTGCCAGGCCAGCCGATGAGGCGCGAAAGCGACGCTCATATGGGTTGCTGCGCGCCGCATCGATGATTACCAGCTTTATGCCCGCGCCTGAGACGTTCAGCATCGCCACAACCGAGTCAATCGCGACACCCTGCCGGCGCACGTCATCTTCGGTTGAAATCTGGGCATCTCCGGGTATCAAATAGGTCTGCTGGTCGACCTGAACCCCATAGCCACTGAAAAAGAACAGCACAGTTGAACCCGGCGCGATCTTGGCCTTGACCTGATCAATCGCCCATTGCATGCCGTCTCTGGTCAAATCCTCCCTTAAATCGATGTCAAATCCGTCGCGCCAAAGTTCGTCGGCTAGGGCGCGTGCATCGGCGATCGGATGAGCCAACGGAGCGGCGTCGTCCGGGTAGCTTGCATTACCGATGATCAGGGCCACCCGTGATTGCGGGCCCACCGAGGCGCCAGGCTGCTGAGCACAGATAATTCCGCCATGTGCCAGAACCAGCGAGACTGCGAAGATCGGGGCGATCAAACGCGGATTCATTTCGACCCTGACTGCTGAGAAATGGAACAATATCAGATATCCCGCGGCCACTCGATGTCGGCGGGACAACGAATCATCCTACCTGCCATCCTCGAAGTGGTCCAGCGAGGGTTGGCGACCCATTCAAGGCGAATGTCATCTCAATTCCAACAACGGTATCGGGAACTGCCGGCTGCTCTTCAGTCCAGCCTTGCACCAATCAACAAAACAACGGGCTTTACCGCCTCGCACGCCGATGAGCGCGCCGAGGGATCGGCTCGATCTTCTCAAGCATGGAGGTGGCCTATGGCAACTCTGCGTCGCGCGCGTGGGACCCCTATGCGGCGATGTGGCCAGAGCCGACTGAGTACCGCGTGACCGATCAAGTCAGACGCAGGGACAGGCAGTGCCGCAGCGCACTGCTGATCTGAGCCGCCGCGCCCGCCATTCCTCGCGGCCGGTCGGAGATCCAGATTTGTCCGTTTGTAAATGTCGTGGTAATCGGACGCCGGTGCGCTCAGGTTCGCGTCAACATTTCCGTCACGACGCAGAGCGAAGGATGCTCCCCTCGAGCTGGGCCGGTGCATCCAGCAGGTCACCTCCGTAACGAACGACTCGGTTTCGGCCGTTCCGCTTGGCCTGGTAGAGTGCCACGTCAGCCCGCTTCAACAAATGGTCAAGCGTGTCGCCCGGCTGCCATTCGCTGACGCCGAAACTGCAAGTCAAGGTCAACGTGCCGTCGCGGATCGGAATGCGCAGTCCTGCCACCCTCGCGCGCAACTTTTCCGCGGTCTGGAAGGCCGGCTCAATCGAGCGGTTCTCAAGCAGGATGGCAAATTCCTCACCACCCAACCTGCCGACAATGGCCGCTTCATCGGCTGCTGCCGCCGCTACGCTGCAGATCGCCCGGTCTCCGACATCGTGGCCAAAAATGTCATTTATCCGTTTGAACTGATCAATGTCGAAAATGATACTCGAGACCGGAGCTTGCGGCGCGGCGCCGGCAACGACCTGTTGACCCCGTTCGAAAAGGGCGCGACGATTCATGAGGGTGGTCATCGGATCGGTGGTGGCCATCCGAATGAGCTCTCGCTGCATGCAGACCAATCGCTCAGCGGCGCGCAGCCGCGCATAAAGCTCCTCTGGCGCCGGCGGTTTGCCAATAAAATCGTCAGCACCGCTGTCCAACGCTTCCGCGAGCTTGCCGCGATCGTAGGTCGAGGACATCATGATGATGTGGATCGGCTTGTGACGATCAGCCAGCAATCGCACTTCCCAACAGAGTTCGAATCCCGACATCGATGGTAATTCGACGCTGGTAATCAGCGCATCCACCTCCGCACCGGACTTGATATGGGAAATCGCTTCTGGACCGTCAGCGAAGGAAAGCACCAAGTAGCCGCGCGCTTGGAGCAGCTGCGTTACGATTTTCGAAACCGTCCTGCTTGCGTCGACGAGGACGATCTGCATCAAAGTGCCTTATGAATAGATCGACAGATGCCGAACGGCACGACATGGTCTCAACGAACAGGCAAATGCCTATCGAATATGCTTATCGCATAGACTCTGACGAAACCTTAAGTGCTGGACATTTCGCGGCTGGATCTTGCTTAACCATGAGAAGTCTAGCTTACGATCCGCAACCGAGGCGCGAGATCGGAGACAGCCACGAAGGTGGCGTGATCGCTAGATAATTTAATTGTCGGGGGCTCTCGAGGTGCCATTTTGGCGATGCTCGGCCCCGCGTCGGACAACCATACCGATATGCCAAATTCTAGACTGCGAAGGCCCGGTTTTCGGAAAAATGGCCGCGAGGGGCCCGCCGTTTCTGAGTTCGATTACATCGTTGTCGGGGCTGGCTCCGCGGGTTGCGTATTGGCAAACCGACTGACGGAATCGGCGACCTACAAAGTTCTATTGCTGGAGGCCGGGCCAGCGGATCGATTTATGTGGATTCATGTGCCGCTGGGCTACGGCAAGCTCTTCAACGACGCGCGCGTCAACTGGCTCTATGGCAGCGAGCCCCAGTCGGAATTGCTGGGGCGAGTGATCCCGCAACCGCGCGGCCGGGTCTTGGGCGGCTCCTCGTCAATCAACGGCCTTATCTATATCCGCGGCCAACGTGAGGATTTCGATCACTGGCGTCAACTCGGCAACGTCGGCTGGAGCTACGACGACGTTCTACCGTACTTTCGCAAGTCGGAAAATCAGATCCGCGGGTCAAATGACTACCATGGGGTCGACGGTCCGTTATGTGTCTCGGATCCAGCATCTCCCCACGAACTCTGCGACGCCTTCATTGCAGCTGCCAACGAGAGCGGCATTCCGTACAATGTTGACTTCAACGGCAAGACCCAGGAAGGCGCCGGCTACTTCCAAATGACAACACGCCGCGGCCGCCGCTGGAGCACGGCCGTCGGCTATTTGCGTCCGGCCTTGCGGCGTGAAAATCTCCTCGTCATCACCGATGCGCTGGCGACCCGCGTCCTCTGCGAGGAGCACCGAGCGGTCGGCGTTGAATATCGGCGGGGCGGCACGCTCTACACAGCGCGGGCGCGCGGCGAGGTCATTCTGGCCGGGGGCGCGATCAATTCACCGCAGCTGCTGCAACTTTCAGGCATCGGACCAGCCTCGCTGCTTGCCGAACACGGCATTGCGGTCGTTGCCGATCGAGCTGGCGTTGGCGAGGATCTGCAGGATCACCTCCAGGTCCGCCAGGTGCTTCGTTGCACGAAGCCCATCACGGTCAACGATGACGTGCAATCCTACATGCGTCAACTCGGCGCCGGCCTGAGCTATCTGCTATGGCGCCGTGGCCCGTTGGCGATAGGGGCAGGATACGCCGGCGCATTCTTTCGTACCGATCCGCGGCTGACAACGCCCGACATTCAGGTGCATTTCATTACGTTCAGCACCGATCGCATGGGCGAGCGCCTCCATCCTTTTTCGGCCTTTACCGCGTCGACCTGTCAACTCCGGCCGGACAGCCGAGGATTCGTCCGTATCAAGGGTGCGGATCCGGCCACGGCGCCGGCAATCCAGCCGCGCTATCTGTCAGCCGCACTCGATCGCGAGACCAATGTGGCAGGCTTCAAGCGTCTTCGGCAAATTCTTATGAGCCCTGCCATGCATCCCTTCGTGGCCGAGGAGTATCGGCCCGGACCACAAATCGCAACTGACGACGAGATCCTGCAGTATTGCCGGGAGGCAGGTACCACGATTTATCATCCGACCTGTTCATGCCGCATGGGTACGGACACACGCGCTGTGGTGGACCCGACGTTACGCGTGCACGGCGTGGAGCAATTGCGCGTGGTCGACGGATCTGTGATGCCGAAGCTCGTATCCGGCAATACTAACGCAGCCATCGTCATGATTGCCGAAAGAGGCGCGGAATTGATCTTGCAAGACGCACGTTCGTCCCGATGACCGGCTCCCGTCTCCCGTGGCGGACGATTAGGGACCAGCGATCATCACTGCCGGTCATGCGGGACGGACGAGTCAACCCGCCCGCAACGCTCGTTGGGCCGCCGATTGTCGCTTGGAGCGGGCGCGTTGGCGACGTTTGGACACCGTACGCCTCGACTTCGTGCGCCGTCGCGACCGGGTTCGCTTTTCGATGCAACCCAGGCATTTGCAGCCTTTGGGTTTGATAAAGGTTTGAAAGTATCCGGAGCCGTAATGGTAGGTGATTTCATCACCCGGCTTGATGGTTTTAATTGCGCGGATCTTGATGATGCCTCGCACCACATCCGCTTCTGCATTGGGCCTACACGAGTGGTTGATATAGCGCGCGATGTTCCGCCGGTCGGAGCCATCTACCGTCCAGCGGCTATTGACCTCGAAAAGGTATTTCGTGCTCAGATCGTCGGCTGTCTTGGAGGGAATCCGTTTGCCCCAATATTCGATGATGAAGGCTCCTTTCCTGATCGAAGCGGTCGCGAACAGTCCGAGACCTGTTCTGGAGCGGGCAACACGGAATGGCTGATCGAGGGACGAAGCTTTCATAGACCGCAGACTACGCAACCTGTTGGTCAGGAGCTTGCTTGCAAGCAGTGGCGCTTGGTGCGGTGGCCGAAATAGCAAAGGTCAGGATCGGGCGCTACAGCATTTTCGCGCCGATCGCGATGGCCTCCACAGGGTCGGTAGCGACGTGTCGCCGTTATCCCACCGTCCATGCGGTCTAGACGGGGACCACGGGAGCCGATTCTGATCCCGCAGAGACCATCAGTTCAATCAGTTATTGTGCAACCGGCGTGACGCGCCGGCCCCGCGTAGTCGGGCAGGTCTGATGACGAACGCGTACCCCGAGCGAACGTCGGCCTGCTTAATTCCCGCCACAGTTCCTCAGCGGTTTTGCGGTTCACCGTGTGACGCCGGCCAGTACATTGAGCCGCTTCTGGGCATCAGTCGAGCCGAGCTCGCGGGCCTTTTGATACCAAGAGCGTGCCTGGGCTATGTCGGGGGAAACGCCGCGGGCCCCTAACTTGTTGAGAGCCGAAGCCTCATAGGTCTCGCCCAAGGCGAATGCAGCTTCAGCATTGCCTGATTCCGCCGCACGTCGGAAGGCCAGCCGAGCGCTCGCCACCTCGCCGCGCGCCAGCGCGTCATTACCAAGCTTCATGAGCGTGGCGATGTCCTCAGGGCTAAGGCGGCGAACCGGAGTTTCCCGGGCAGTGGATGCCCTCGCCGACCATGTGACCTCCAACGCTTTGCGATCGGCGATTGTGCCGTTACTGAGACGCAGTTCCAGCATCAGGTTCATGGAACCGGCAAAGCCGCGAGGCGGCAGGATTGTCACGTGGCCGAGATCGGCCGCGCCCAATAGCCAGCTGTTTGGACCTGATGGTCGCCCGGCCGAAAGTTTCGATCCGGACGCCAGCCCATCGACCAACAAGGTCGCCTCCTCGCCGTCGAGTGCCACTGTGGAAACTCGCAGCTGATAGGCTTCATCAGTCTCCGCAGAGCGGTCTGGTTGCATCACAGAAAGGTGCGGATACTTTACCGGCACCGAGCTACCGAGTTCTGGTGCATTGGTTGGTACGTCGAGTCCAGCCGAATTCTGCGTTAGAACCACCGAAACCGAAGACGTCCTGGTTATGACAACCGCGGCCACACCGACCGCCAGGATGATCGCCAACATCAGACGGACGATCACCGGCCATTTCGGAGCAGGCTGTGGAAAGCCGACAAAATCTGCCATCTTCGTTGGGTCGAGCGAGGACGGCAGGCGGATATCATCGATGACCAGGACGTCGTCCGGACTTTTCCGTGCCGGCACCGCCTTCCCCTCAGGGTCGTCGCTCGGCATTGGGACAGCAATTTCGGGGCTATTCGCTGCCTTCGTGGACTCGGCGACCTTGCGCATCCAAGGCGGGGTAAATGACGGCTGCTCCTCGGGATCCACTGGACGATTCGACGGGTTGGTCATGACACCCTCGACAACTTTGGAAGTCCGAGACGAAACTTTCAACCAAATGGCCGTCGAGACCCACTATCGCGGTGCCCGCAAGCAACGTGAGCGCGGGCCCTCTCGGCGGTCTCCTGAGCGGATTGGAGTGCATCTCTTGTGGCGAGCGGTCCCAAGCAACCCGGATCCAAAAATTCTGCACCGTATCGAGAATCTGTGACCGTTCGCCACAACCGGCTCGACTTCCTTCCAGATATTTCTGACAAGGACAAGTTCAACAAGTTACGGTCTCCGCACCCGCGCCGTGTCGATCGCGACCCAAATAACGCATGCGCCAACTCCGTCTTTCATGGTCGCCTGAAAAAATGAATGGAGAGCCCGGGGCCGACGCCGCAAAGACGGTCGATCTGCGTTCACCGCTGGTGCGAGAGCCGCAGCCACTGAGCCCGAAAGCCCGACGCTTCGAAGCGCGCGATCCTGCCAATGGCGGACAGGCCCGGACGCGCCCGGTTATCAACGACCCACCGAAGCAATCGCATTTGGGGTCGGCGGCATTGAAGGCACTTCGATACCGGACAATGACACCGCCGGTTTCGATGGCAAGGCCAGTGCGGGCACAAACGGTCTTGGTTTCGGCGTACGAGACGACGGCGGCCGACCGTGTTACCGCAGTTGAGCTCATTGCGATCCCCCGGTCTAGTGATCCCCGCCTGTCCGACCTATTGGGAAGATGCTATACTTTGCGAGTATGATGCCTGCGGTCAAATGCAATTTTTATTAGAGTCTTCTCCGGTCTCAAGTTGCCCAACACAATTATGACAAATTCCGATGAGCACAGCCACGCTGCGCGTTCAAAAATATGGCCGCCGCTGAAATTGCATAATATTCTGGCCTTGCCTCTCTTTGGTTTGTGATCAGCGGATCATGCAGCCGCGGCCTCGGCGGCCTTGCGTCGTGAATCGTGACGCGCTCGACCGCCGAGCGATCGACTCCGATCCTTCCGTATCAATTTCAATTGAAGCCAATTGAAGAAGTGCCACCTCGTCGAAGGTAACGCCCCACCATCCATCGGCGAGCGATCCAAGACCTCCGACCAAACAGAACAGCCGCGCTACGACGACGCGGATTTTCGACCGCAAACTCGAAGTTCGCGAGGTTTCGGTGGCACTGGTCCAGCGACATTTGCGCAAGCCGCACTAAAAACTTGGGTTTGCAATCATTTGGTCCGCCCCGCCAGCATTTCAAGACGGCGCTGGGCTTCGGATGAACCTAGCTCCTTGGCCTTTTCATACCAGTTCCGGGCCATCGCGGGATCTGCGACCAATCCCTGGGCGCCTATCTTATCGAGGACGCCCCGTTCGTAGGTCTCGGCGAGTGCGATCGCCGCGCGGGGTTCGCCAGCGTCCACCAAGCGCTCGAAAACCAGCCTCGAGGCGGCAACCTCGCCATTGAGCAGAAGTTCCTCGCCGCGCTTGAGTAGCCGCGCGACCTCCTTGGCGTCGAGGCGAGGTAGCGGATTCTGCGGCGGCGCGCTCAGAGGCCTTCCGAGCCACTCCAGCCGGGCCGCCTGATGATCGACGATTGTGCCATTCATCAACCGTAACTCGACGACCAGGTTCATGATGCCGATGAACGTAGTGGACGGCACAATCTCCGCATCACGCCAATCGGCCGCGTCGACCAACCAGGAAGTCGCATCGATTGGTCGGCCGATCGCAAGTTTCGCATCCGGGCTGAGCCCGCTGAACACCAGAGTCGCGCCGGCGCCGACCCCATAGACCGACCCGACCAGCCGGACGCCCTGACCATTCTGCAACGGCCCCAACGGTGACATAAGCGTCAGACGCGGCGTCGGAGGCCGACGGATGTCGCGGATCGCCGGGGTAGGTTGGGGCCCGACATGGGAATCGCCCATCGCCACCGTCGAACTCGTCGAAGTCCGCACGACCACCATATATGCCGTCGCCACTGCGAGTAAGACTGCCAATGCCAAGCGTGCGACGATGCGCAGCCGCAGCCACACTGCCGGAATCGCCTCTATTTCCGGCATGACCAGAGGATCAAGCGAAGGCACCGCCGGGCTGATCTCGGGAGCGGCTTCGGGCACCGGAGGCGGGACGCTCACGCCGGCGAAGCGGCGAATCTCACCTTCCCCAACATGCTCGCGCAGTTCCACCGGGCGAACGTCGCCCTCGGCGGGCTTGCGCATCCATGGCGGGGTCCATGACGTATCCTCGTCAAAAGCGAGCGGTTGTTTCGATGAGCTGCCCATGCAGAGTCCGTAAGGGAGAAAGGGTTCAACCTTGTCAAATCGACCGCGTATCAGATCGATGTCGTTCGCCGCGACAAGGCACGACACGATGTCCTTTCGATCGATTCATCCACGCTCGAGCGGCACGGTTATTAAGGGGAGCCAGGACCATTCGCGACTTGTTGATCCCTCAATTCATCGAATCGACCTCCGGAGCGTCCGGAGGCCGACGACTTTGACCCGCGCAGCATCCGAGCCGCGAGCGGATCGCCCATCGAAAAATCGCATCATGGACGCTTCAGCCCTCGCGGCCCCGTTGTCGGTACTACCCCTTAGACGTCGTGAGGTTCAGCCCAGGAACGCAACCATTACTCTTATTTTGTTCTCAATTCTAACGGTGAAAAAAATTAGACCGAAAATCCGACAATCGTTGGATTAGACCGGCGCCGAATTGCGGCAATTTGCAGGCATTTGGGCCGGCGCCCATGCCCTGCAGACATAGAGGCCTCTAAAAACGGAAGACAGTCCGAAAGCTGCGATCCTCCGGGCATTGAGCGCAACGCATCTCATTTGGTGAGGCAATGCAAATTCAAGGATGAGCACAACATCGTCGAACGCAGGGTCTGCATCCGCCGCAAACCGCTTGTCGGGTCGAGCCACCGGCCTGCCGTAAGGTCGGGCAGCGCGGCCCTCGAAGCTCGCATTATATCGGGAGGTTCTCGATCGCGGCGATCGCCCTCATCACACCGCGGATCTCCGCAAGTCCCTTCAATCGGCCGACCGCCGAATAGCCGGGATGGCCGCGACGTTTGGCGTCGTCAATGAGATTGTGTCCGTGATCCGGGCGGAATGGAATGCGCCAAAGCGGGTCGCCGGCGTCCTTCCGTCGCTTCTGCTCGCCAAGCAATATCGCCACCACTGCCACCATGTCGACGTCACCGCCAAGATGTTCGGCCTCAAAGAAGGATCCATCCGGCTCCTTGGTGACATTACGCAGGTGGACGAAGTGAATTCGACCGGCGAAGGTTTTGGCCAATGCAGGCAGATTGTTGTCGACGCCCGCACCGAGCGAGCCCGTGCATAGGGTGATCCCATTCACCAGCGCGTCGTAGCTACTCGTTATAAACGCCAAATCAGCCTCTGAACTGACGATGCGGGGGAGCCCGAGAAGCGATCGGGGCGGATCATCTGGATGAATGGCCATGCGAATGCCGACCTCCTCCGCGACAGGACAAACCTCGTCAAGAAATCGAGCGAGGTTCTCACGCAGGCTCTGCGGTGAGACACTCGTATAGCGTGCCAGCATGCGACGCAGGCCCGGCAGGTCGTAGCGTTCGAACGCGCCCGGCAGCCCGGCCATTACGTTGCTGAGGAGTTGGTCAAGGTCAGATTGCGAGGCGCTCGCGTACCATGCCCACGCACGCCGCAGCACGTCAGGCGAATAGTCAAGTTCTGCGTCCGGTCGCTTGAGCATGCAACAGTCAAATGCGGCAAAATCAGCGGCGTCAAAGCGTAAGCACGTTCCTCCGCCCGGTAGCGGTGCCTCCAGGGCTGTTCGGGTCCAGTCGAGCACCGGCATGAAATTGTAGCAGACAACCTTGATCCCGCACGCGGCGAGATTGCGCAGAGAGTCGCGATAAGCGTCGAACAGCTCTGTCAATTTGCCTTCGCCTATCTTGATGGATTCGGCAACCGGCAAACTCTCGACGACGTTCCACTGCAATCCAAGTGCAGAATCACGCTCGATCAGCTGCTTGCGCTCTTCAATTGCTTGCACACTCCATATCTGCCCAGGCGGAATTTGGTGCAGCGCAGTGACGATGCCAGTGGCGCCCGCCTGCCGAGCGTGTTGAAGAGTCACCGCGTCATCCGGACCAAACCAACGCCAAGATTGCTTCATTTGCCTATTCTCTTAATATGGTTCTCGCATCGATAGGCTTTGGAGGACGCTCAACAATCACTCATTTTAGATAGCCACGTAACCGCCGTACTCTCAAGCGAACAGCGGCAAAGTCATGCGACTATGGTCCGGCGGTTTGAACGCGACGCGCCGATCTGACAGTCCTGCAGATCTTCTCTGTTGATACATACGATCGAACACCGCAAGAAAGGTGTCAAGCGCCCGAACGGTTGTGCTGCTGCTGCACAGACACGCGCATCGATCATCTGTCATTGACAGGGGCACGGTCTACATGGGGCCGCGCTGGTCGCATTTCCTCTCAGTCGTTGTTCGATAATGGAGCGTTGACGATCTGTTCAGTTCGTCCAATTCAACGCTGGTGGCGCGTACCATCTGCTAGGCCGAAGCCGCATTCGATCGGCCGACCGGGAGGCCTCTCGTTTCGCCGCCGGCAACAATCGGTTTGCGACGATGAATAGCCATTGCGGGTTCGCCACCAAAGCCTTGAATACCCGATTGAATCTGCCAATACTGCGCCCCCTTCGAAACGAAAATCGGAATCCAACCGATTGGGACCCCGGCTGATTTCGCAACATGCCCAGACGATGCCAATCGGCCTGGCCCGCGGTTTTTCGCTCGAGAAGCCTCAAAGGGGACCTGTCAATGCCGCACTACACGGGCATCGTTACACTTCTGGCGATTCTCCTCTACTTCTACACCGGCCTGCGCGTCGGTGGTGCACGAGCGCGGTTCGGCATCAAGGCCCCGGCCGTGTCAGGACATCCCGAGTTCGAACGAATCATGCGCGTACAAATGAACACGCTCGAGTGGATGCCAATTTTTCTTCCATGCCTTTGGCTTTTTGCGATTTATGCCGGCGATCGTGGTGCCGCCGCCATCGGTTTAGTCTGGATCGCCGGCCGCATCGTGTACATAGTCGATTACGTAGCGGCGGCTGAAAGGCGCGGAAGAGGCTTCGCCATTCAGTTTATTGCCGCGGCTGCGCTGTTCGTGGGTGCACTGGCGGGAATCATTTGGCGTTTGATAACCGGCGCCTGAGCCAAGGGCCACACTCTCGCGGTGCAAATGTCGCTAATGCGCACCCGCGCAAAATCCGCCTCTGCGGCGGCAGACGTGCCGAAGTGCGGAGTCCGCCGCTCTTGGCCAATCGCACGTGGCTCGTTCGAACTATGACGCCGGCCCCGCGCCGAGGTGGTTTGTGGTTGCTGAAGGGTCGGTTCGGTCAAAGTACCAGGGCCGCGCGACGCTCACAGTCGCGCGACCCACTTGATCTTTGGGCCTCCTCGCGTCAGGGGAATCAACCGCATCCGCCCCTGCACTGAGTGCGAGTTCCGGGGGGATCGTTCCGAGTCGGTGTCGGATTGTTGCCAGTGCCGACCGTGCTTCGCCGATAGGCGTGATGTTTTGCGACCCTCCTCGGCGCCCTCTGGAGCTGGCTCGCCGTACCCGGACGAGCAGCCGTTGCGCCGGTTTGCGGGTTGGTCGTGTTCACGGGGGCTTGAGTTGGATTGCTCGAATTCTGGGCAACGGCCGCTGGTGCTCCCATACCTAAGGCTAGACTCAGTGTTGCGGCAACTAGATACGGCTTCATGATTACCTCCTGCCTACCAAAAACATAACCGCAAGCCCTGAGGTCGGTTCCCGGTTTGATTGAGTAGCGAAACCCGATCTATCTATGTGGCCGGCGTATACAACATTCGCTCTTGTATGGTTCCATCTTTTGGTCTTAACCGACGGCGTACTTACCGATTCTGGTGTCAGCAGAATGCAAATTTGTTCAGATGAGATATAAAAATAAATGGTCCGAAACTTCTTGAAATTATCATCTCGAGCATACCGGGCCCTCTCGGTCAGACAGGTTTGGGAATGGAAGTATGGCTTTGGGTTCGAACCGCCGCCGGCCCTACCGAGTGTCCTGTGGAAAAGGCTTACGGCGTCGGCTGGAGCGAGTTTCTAGCCCATCCGGTCGACTACCAGCCATGGGTTATGGTCGAGTGCGATTTCAGGGACACGTGCTTCTCAGTCTGACCCTAACGATGGGGCGAGGGCATTTTCGCAGGGACGCCATTGCACGTTTGAAGAAATTGCGCGAACGCCTTGAGTGTGGTCTCGGACACGTGATGCTCGATGCCCTCCGCGTCTGACTCGGCTGCTTCGGCTGGCACCCCAAGAGCGAGCAGCACGTTCACGACGAGCCTGTGACGAGTTCGTACGCGCACCGCGAGCCGCTCGCCATCCTCAGTCAAGAAGACCCCGCGATAGGGGCGACCTGTCGCGAGACCCTCCCGCTTGAGCCGAGAAATTGTCTTGATTGCAGTGGCGTGAGAAACACCCATACGACGAGCGACATCGGTCGGCCGAGCCTCACCGCCGGTGGCCAACAGATCGGCGATGAGTTCGACGTAGTCCTCCAGTACGGCCGCTGATTGAGCCGAACGGGTTTTTCCGAACCGGCGCGCCTGGGTCAACTCGGCCGGCAGTTCCCCGGGCAAACCGCCCGGCTTCCCCTTCCGTATGCGCGACATCAACGGACCTCCCCCTGAATCGACCACGTGCCTCACAATGGCAAGATTCAATCTTATTCAATCAAAATGTTGCCATAGCTACATTATGCAGCAGTCTAAGGCCTTTGCATAGCTTAGGGGCCAAAATCTGGCAGCACGTCGCGGGTTGCGACCGATCCATCAATCGCCCACCGAATTCGTTAGCGGCCGCGAACGCAGCGCACGGAACGCCTTGCCGGTACTCGCGGACGCCCCCGTCGCCACCACAGCAAACCGGTAAGGCCCTATCATCACAGCGACGGCGCAGCTCGTGAGCCACCCCGCCTGGCGCGGCTAAACGACTGCCGCAATCAAGGTGTGGGGACCGGTCAATGGCAACGCCGTTGAACGCACCGGCTCGGCCACTCTTCCTGGTAAATCAAAAAAGATCGCGGCCCAGTAAGATCGGTCAAACAGAAGCTGCCGGCTTTGAAACGGGAAACCGCAGCAGCAGGTCACAACCCTAGAAAATGACTCTTCCAGATAGCGGCATAGCGATTCCTTTGGCCACACCGTGAGGCTTAATTGTCCAAGGGTCGCGATTGCGGTCGAACTGGCAAAAAGGTGGTCTTTTTCCCAAGCGGCTGGTCGCTATCGATGGGGTCTGCCAACAGAACCCACTCGGACGGTAGCGGTCAAAGTTGCCAACGCGAAGGCTTCGCGTCCGAGGTTGACAAACGCCCGCGGACGGCACGACTGACGGTACAGTTGCCCGGAGCCCTGCTTGATGTCGCGGGCACACAACACAAATGTGTGAGGTCGCTCGGTTGAGGAGCTAAATCTGCGCGGGCTGCCCGTTTGGCATTTGCACCCGGATCCGCACGGCACGATGGAGACTCGCGTGGGCCCAGGCGCGCGACATCCGAACGACGCGCCACGCAGATGGCTCGTCGCAACTTCCTTGCATGTCAGGATTCGCGCTGCTCAATCTCCGGGAGAAGGCGGTGTTCCGATGCGCCCAGGCTCACGATCTGGCTCATCGTGTGCCCCGGACCTCGCGCAAGAAGCATCCTATTTTACCGTTCATTCGCCTTGCGCCGGCGGATAGGCGGATGCTGAGCGGAACCACATTAACGCCTGATCTTGGCTTGGTCACCCTGCGCGACACCCGAGGCCTGTTTGTCCCATGGCAGAACGACCAAACTCGCTATGCAACAGAATATATCGATTTTCGGGCCAGCAGTGACTCATTTTACCTTCAGATTCTCAGCTGAAGACTTGCCGCGATTGCTGACGATCTCGTATTCGACGTGCTGCCCTTCGTTAAGCGTGCTGAGTCCCGCGCGCTCGACAGCCGAAATATGCACGAAGACATCCTGGCCGCCACCTTGCGGCTGGATAAATCCATAGCCTTTGGTCGGATTAAACCACTTAACGGTACCGCTCGCCATTGTCGACCTCCTCTAGTCGCAACCCTCCATGCAATATGCACGTTGCATGGCATCTTTGATGGCTACAACAATTGCCGAATAATCGGGAAAACTCGAGCCCAACAGGCAATTGACAAGGGGTTCTTATCGTAATTATCGAGCGCACGCAACCCATTACCAACTCCTGGTCGGACCTCTCTTCGAGCCTCCTCTGTCTCATCATGGATATTAGGCTCGCCCAATTTATGAACTGAGTATTAAACTTGAGAAGACTCCAAATTCCAGTGCGCCCTCAGGCAAGCATCAAAGGGCGCCATCGCAGCGTCTCCGAATAGGCGAGCAGAATACTCAATACTGACTCGCTATGCCGGATTGTTGGGCATGTGCCGGAGCCGGCTTGGCTGCGGCTTTCGTGTGTGCGTGGAGTCCGACGAACAAAGTGGTGAAGACGGCCAATATCGTCACGCATACGGCACGTCAAAAGGCACGCCAACCATGGCCGCACAATGCAGGTGAGCGGTCGTTTCAACCCGAGTCACGAGGCGCGGCCGATGTCAACGACTTGCACCTCTACTGTCCGAGTCTGCCCATTTCGTTTGACAACTAACCGGATCGGCTGCCCCATTCCGGTCTGCTCGATTTCGTCAGTAAGGTCTGACAGACGCCGGACCGGCTTGCCATTTGCCTCAACAATAACATCGCCCAGGGCGCCCCTGGCATCCGCGCCGTGCAACCCCGCGCGCTCGGCTGGAGACCCCGCGGTGGTGCGCACAACCACCACACCTTCCACACTCAACCGCGCCGCCGTCGCTTCACTCGCCGCAACGATACCGATTCCGAGCGTTGGGACCCGGCCATTGCGAATGAGTTCTGGGACGATCCGATTGACGATGTCCACCGGGATGGCAAATCCAATACCCGCATTGGAGCCGGAAGGTGAAATTATCGCGGTGGTAACGCCAATCAACCGTCCGGCCGAGTCGAGAAGCGGGCCACCTGAGTTGCCGGGATTTATCGCCGCGTCAGTCTGGATTACGTTGACGATTTCTCGTCCGTTGCTGGTCGGCAAGCGCCGCTTCAATGCGCTGATGATCCCACTTGTCAATGACTGATCGAGTCCGAATGGATTGCCGATCGCGAAGGCTGATTGGCCCACTTTCAGATCCGCAGACGTCCCAATCACTACGGGTGGTGGCAGTTGCTTGGTGCTACGGATCCGGATGACGGCAAGATCGTAATTCGGCGCGAGGCCCACGATGTCGGCCTGCGTCGCCTCTCCGGAGGGAAGGCGAACCGCCAGGGCATCTGCACCTTGCACGACGTGATCGTTGGTAACGATATCACCCGCCCCATCCCAGACGAAGCCTGTCCCTGAAGCCAAGCCTGAAGTCTGGCGACCGCCCTCATCTTCGCCAATTGAATTGGAGCCGGCGCGTCCCACCACCAACACGACAGAGGGAGAAACCCGTTCGAAGATTTCTATGGTCGAGCGTTCGAGATCAGAAAGCTGGCCTCTCGATTCGACGACCCGCGGTGAGGGACCAGTAAGAAACAGTCGGTCAGAATATGGTCGAAGCGCGATTACGCCCAACAAGATTACCAGCATCAGCACTACACTACGCGCGAGCCGGTCACTCATATTCTCCTCCCACCGAGAGCCGGAATCGGCATCCCGCAATGGGAACGCAGCGGATTCTCTTTCTGATACGTCGAGCAGACGCGGATGCTAGCTTGTCGATATCGCCGGCACTGGCCGGGGAATCTGCGCGCCTGACTATTCGGGTATGGTACCCTACGAGCAACGCAGACTGGGGATGCTTACTGGTGCGGGGACCAATGCGACTTGGTACCACCAAGGCACCATGACGAAAAAGCCAATCGGCTTCTGCCGCAGAATTTCCCGCGAGGAGCATGTTCGTATTACCGATTTCGCGACCGAGAGATATCGTTTGCAGGCGATCAGAATAGGGTCGCCATCCAAGGACGCAAGGGCCGAGCGGCTGTCCAGCCGGCGATTTAACCAGTACTTTTCCCACTCGCCGTTACCGACGGCGGACCCGACGTATACGTCGCGAAAGGCACTGGCGTTGCGAGCTGGGCGGCTTGGGGGGATCTGCGCGAATCTTCGGCTCGGTTCAGGGCGGGCAAACCGTCCGCGCGGCAGCGTGCGGTGCGCAGCGTGAACCCAATTGTTGTCCGTAGAGCCCGCCACCGGTGGCCGGTATCCGGATGAACCGCCCTTTGGTCCGATCGCGCCGAGCCACGCCCAGAACGGCAATTTCCATCAACCGAGATCTTTGATACGCTTCACTCTCATTTCGAGTTCAGGTGGCAGTGTCACCGGCAAAACCAACAAAGGAGCGTACTTCCGCTCCAGCAATGATGAAGGGATCCGCCCTGCCAGCCATCGCGATCCTTCGGTTATCGATATCTCGGCTAAGCTTGGCGAGCAAAGTTCGATACACGCGAGTGTAATCCGCGGCCATTCGTGTTGCCGAAAATCGCTCCTCAAACCGTTGACGCACGCGCCGACGATCCAGTGACAAGACTTGAGGCATGGCCTCCACCGCCGCGTCGACTGAGGTAACGATAAAGCCCGTTACGTCGTCATCAACGATTTCGGGCACGGAGCCGCATCGAAATGCCAGGACCGGCGTAGCGCAGGCCATTGATTCGATCATGGCGAGCCCGAATGGTTCCGGCCAGTCGATCGGGAACAACAGAGCTGCCGCTTCGCCCAAAAATCTCGTTTTCGTGCGCTCGTTGATTTCTCCGATGTACTCAACGCCCGGCCCATCCAATAACGGCACAATGATCTCACGAAAATAGCATTCGTCGGCCTTGTCGACCTTGGCGGCGATCTTCAGAGGGATGCCGCAACGCCTCGCGATCTGGATGGCGAGATCGGGACGTTTTTCAGGACAGATCCGACCGAGGAAAGCCAGATACCCTTCTCCCGGTTTGAAGGTCGGCTGATGAAGATCGAAAGGGATGCCGTGGTAGATCGTGGCAACGAAGTTCGAATGCGACATCGGCTTACGCTGCGCATTTGAGATCCCCACCAACGGCATATCATCGATGGCCTGGTGGAGTGGCTGAAGATCGGGAATATCCAACCGGCCGTGAAGGGTCGTCACGGTTCGCGCTGCAATCGACCGAAATACAGGGAAGTGAAAATAGTCGATATGAAAATGAAGTATGTCGAACTCGTGTGCCCGCTGGCGCACCTTATCGAGCAACAGCATACAATGCGGATGCGGATCGCGAACAAACGGATCGAGCCGCAATGCGGCCGGTGAGCATGGGACTAGTTCCGCCGAGGTGACGGAATCGCCGCTGGCGAACAATGTGACGTCGTGACCCTGCCTGACCAATTCTTCAGTCAAGTAAGAAATTACCCGCTCAGTTCCGCCATAAAGACGAGGCGGAACGCTTTCAAAGAGTGGAGAAATCTGAGCGATTCTCATCTTACCGCCTTCCACGTGGCGCGATCGGGTACCGACACGCAAACTCACGTCATTTCAACGACACGTTAAAAACGTCACTAGAGTGAGGTTAACCCGCATCTTCGCGGCAATAACGTCCCCGGGTCCTTTTAGTTCCCTTAAGACCACCCCAGTCGTTACTGACAGTCTATTCGATGCTCGTTCCGGCAGCATTTACGAGTGCACTCTGGTCATTGAGTAGGCAAACTTGGTGATCCTGGGCTGGAGAGCGAAATTAGCTCCGAGCCGCCAAGGATTTGCCGCCTCCTGATGGACACTAAAATTCTCACTGGGTCGATATAACGTCCATTTTTTGAGCCGAGATCATTTGTCAGACCGATCTGCTTGGCCCGCTATTCAAGCCGCATCTTGCGCGAGATCGGCACCGGAGATCGCAAATCAGCACCAAATGGCGTGCCGGGCGTCAAAATTGCGCCTGGCCAAAAGGTGCAGATGAGTGTCGTCAAGAATAAGCGGCATATTCAACAGAACTTTTAGGACCGCCCGATGTAGATGGCACGACTTCCAGGACCAGCTTAGCCGACGATGTCTAACGAACCACCGTGCAGGTCACGCTTTGCCGAGTTTACGCATCAGCACGCAAAGCCGCGCACCAAAGCCCCATAGACGATCGACATGCGGCTGGACAACGCTGGTTTGTTAGTCAACCAGAGCTGCAAGCGGATGAGAAGCGTTCACGATAGGCTTGCGGTGTGGCGCCGAGTACGCGTAGGAAGCTGCGGCGCATGGTTTCCTCAGAGCCGAAGCCGCAGCGTGCGGCAACGCGCTTGACTGACAGCCCCTGCTCGAGCACTTGGCAGGCTGCCTCGACTCGGATCCTTTCAATGGCGCGCGCCGGCGTCAGGCCGGTCGCCCGGTGATAGTGGCGAACGAAGCTGCGCTCACTCATCGAGGCGGCGCTGGCAAGCGAGGCGACCGACAGATCGTCGTGAAGATTATCGGCGATCCAGGCGTGGAGGCGGTCGAAACGGCCATCGCCATGCTGCAGGTCGAGGGTGACGCTGAACTGAGCCTGACCGCCCGGTCGCTTGAGAAAGACCACAAGTTGCCGGGCGACCGCCAATGCTGTTCGTCGGCCGAGATCGACCTCCACGAGGGCCAGCGCCAGATCGATCCCCGCGGTGATTCCTGCCGATGTCCAGATATTGCCGTCTTGGACAAAAATTGGATCGGGGTCGAGATGCACCGCCGGAAAACGGCGAGCGAATTCGGCGCAACGCCGCCAATGGGTGACGGCTCGGCGGCCGTCAAGGAGCCCAGCGGTCGCCAACAGGAAGGCGCCGCTACAGACCGAAGCGATCCGCCGCGCCGCCGCTGCGCGCGCCCTGATCCAATCCACCAGTCCGGCGTTTTCGCAGGCCGAATGAACGCCGAAGCCACCGGCGATAATCAGCGTGTCGAGCGGCCGGCCTGGCTCGGAAAGAGCCTGGGCCGTGAGGCCTAGGCCGGCGGATGACGTCACAAACGGTCGCTCGGCCACCACGGCGAGCTCGTAGGGGAGCGGCTCGCCGGCCGCACGAGCGTGATCGTTGGCAGAGGCAAAGACTTGGAGTGGACCGGCTACGTCGAGGAGCTGGACCGCTTCAAAGGCCAAGAACTCGATCCGGCGGGGGTGGCTTGGCGTAAAACGAGGGGTCTTTGGCATTTACGCCAGATCCTGCGCCCTTAAGATGGCAACCGTCAAGCCGGAGGCCCCATGACCCTTCAAATAGGCGTCCTCATCTTTCCCGCCGTGCAGCAGCTCGACCTGACCGCCCCCTACGAAGTGTTCGCTTCGATCCCAGGCGCACGGGTGCACCTGATTTGGAAGGACCGCTCGGCGATTACCTCAGCGACCGGGCTCGTGCTCAGCCCGACCCTGACGTTCGGCGAGTGCCCCGTGCTGGACGTCCTCTGCGTGCCGGGAGGCCGTGGCATCAACGCGCTGCTTCAGGACCCCGAAGTTCTGGGCTTCCTTCGTAGCCAGGCGGCCAAGGCCCGTTATGTGACCTCCGTCTGCACCGGCTCTCTCGTGCTCGCCGCCGCCGGCCTCCTCAAAGGCCGCCGGGCCACGACGCACTGGGCCTCCCACGATTTTCTCGCGAAGCTTGGAGCGGTCCCGGCACAAGGGCGGGTGGTGCGCGACGGCAATCTGTTCACGGCCGGCGGCGTAACCGCAGGCATCGATCTTGGCCTTACAGTAGTGGCCGAGCTGCTTGGCGAGCAACAGGCGCAGGCGATCCAGCTCGCCCTCGAATATGCGCCAGCGCCGCCGTTCCAGGCGGGCACCCCGGATGACGCGCCCCCCGCGGTCGTTGCGATTGCCAAGGAATGGCTGTCGACGACCCGCAGGGCGCGCGAAGCGATCATCAACGAGGTTGTCGCCTCGTCGCGTGCTCAAACATATTGACTTTGATCGTCGTCCGCCGCCGAGCGAGACGTGTTGACAGGCCGCATCGGTGCAACGTAAGGACGCTCGACGCGTGTGGGAAAGCGAGACTGGATCCGCACCTTCGGCGCGCCGGCTGATGCGCGCCACACGCTAGCGCCGCACCAACCTGCGCACAGGAAGCGACAGCCGCTGGCCTCCTTCTTGCACGCAAAAGCACCGAGATGCTCCGTCATCTTCAATCACGTGAACGCGATGCGCCCTGCTCCCAAGCTGATGTCTTTTGATGTGTACGGAACACTGATCAATGTGCGCGACGGCTCTTACTCTGCCTTCGAGCGGATTCTCGCGGCGACCGACGCTCGAAACGTCGACGTCAGGGAATTCTGGGAATACTGGGAGAGTCGAAATATCGCCCAATATCTGGAGCCATACAAATCATATCGTCAGATTTGCGAAACCTCGCTTTCTGATAGCTTCATTAAATTTGGGCTGACAGGGAGTCCGGAGCTGGTAAACCATTACTTCGATGCCTTCAGCAGCTTCCTCCCCTATGAGGATGTGGAGCCCACACTGGATCGGCTCGCCGGTCGTTACCGTCTCGCGATTGTATCGAATATTGATGATGACCTGTTTGCGGCGACGCCGCTCGGGCGATCCTTCGATCTCGTATGCACCGCACAGCGTGCGCGCGGCTACAAGCCGGATGGCACGCTCTTTCAATATCTCATAAACAACGCCGGCGTCGCGAAAGACGCAATTTTTCACTCGGGCCAATCACAATTCACCGATTTGGTCGGTGGCAAACCGCTGGGACTCACCATCGCCTGGATTAATCGTCGCGGAATCGCGCTGCATGATTCCGTGCCCCGTCCCGACTTTGTGTTCCCTGATATTAAATCGTTGCTGGACCTGGTCGAGACATAAAGGTCCTTACGAAGCCCGTTGGCTGGTTACCCGATGCCGAGCGAGCGGCTACATTAGTTCAAGCCAAAATACGCGCGACGCAGAGCATCATTCTCCCGCATGGCGGCGACTGTGCCGGAGAATCCAATACGTCCGTTATCGAGGGTGCACACGCGGTCGGCCAGCGCCAAAAACCTGACATTCTGCTCGGCAATGAGCAGTGCCAAATTGCTCCTCCGGAATTGAGTGATTACCCCGATCACGTCTTTGACCAATCGCGGCGACAGACCCGCCGAGGGTTCATCCATGGCCAGCAGCCGCGGATTTCCAGCGAGCGCTTTGGCAATTCCCAGCATTTTGCGCTGGCCGCCGGACAGACTGCCGGCCAGCGCGCGGCGACGTTCCGCAAGAACTGGAAACGTCGCGTAGAGTTCATCTACCCTTTGGCGTCTGCTACTCTTCGGCAGAAACTGCGCTCCAATCTGGATATTTTCGTCGACGGTCAGTCCAAGAAAGCCAGAGGTCTCGGACATATAGACGATTCCGCGCCTAACCCGCTGATCGGCACGCAGCCGAGTCACATTCTCGCCATTAAAATCGATCCGACCGGACCATGCGTCGATCAGGCCTATAAGGGCCTTCAGCAGGGTCGTCTTGCCGGCCCCATTGGCGCCGAGCAACACAACCGATTGATTTTCGTCTACGGACAGATCAACCCCCCATAAAGCACGGATCTGCCCGTATCCTGTGATGAGTTCGGTCACTTTCAGGAGCGGCTCCGACCCTTCAGCTCGCATCCTCACCTCCGAGGAAAACCTCCACCACCTGCGAATCTCTGGATGCCTGTGCGAGCGTACCCTCGAAGATTTCCCTGCCCGCATTCATTACGATGATGCGATCGGTGATCCGGTCGATAAATCCCATCAAGTGCTCGACCACCAGCAGCGAGATACCAGCATCCGCAAATTCTCTTAGCTTTGTAGCGACGCGCTCCAGTTCCGCGGGATTTAGTCCGGCTGCGAGCTCATCGACGAGCAGTAGTCGCGGGCCGGTCGCCAACGCGCGAGCCAGGTCGAGCATCTTCTGGTGTGCACTGTTGAGTTGAGCAGCGGGTTGATCAGCAAAAGCGGCAAGGTCGAGCAGCGAAAGCAGAGTGTCGGCGTCGACGCGACCATTGCGCCCGTAGGCGATGGCGATTTCCACGTTCTCGCGCACACTTAACGTAAGAAACGGCCTTGGGATCTGGAAGGTTCGATTAATTCCGGCATGCACCAGACGATGTGACGCAATACCACCTATTGAACGCCCTTCGAAATAGATCTTGCCTCCGTCGGGGGCGTAGATACCGGAGATGACATTAATGCACGTTGTCTTGCCTGAACCGTTCGGTCCAACCACTCCAAGGATTTCGCCGGCTCGCAGATCGAAGTTGAGACCATCAAGCGCCCGGAAGCCGCCGAAGCGCTTGACGAGACCATCGACTTTCAGGAGCAGCGTCGGATCAGGGGACATCGATCCCCCAACGGCGCAGCAGGGACACCAGTCCATTTGGCAGGAACAGAATGAGGGCCATGATCAGTGCGCCGTAAATGAGCTGAAAGTATTGCGGCGTCGAAATTCCAACCGCGTTGTAGATGCCATAGAGTACCATCACACCAAGAATTGGCCCTACCACTGTTGCGTTGCCGCCAAATAAAGTGAACACGATCGCAAAGATCGTGAACTCTCCGCTGAAGACAGTATCGGGATAGAATACCGATACGTACCAAGCGAAGACGCCACCCGCCAGGCCGGCGATCAGTGCACTCAACAGCCAGGCGATGACGCGCTCACGCACCACGTTAATACCTGCCATGCTGGCGCTGATGGAGTCCTCGCGGATTGCCTGCAGCGCCTTGCCAAACCGCGAGTTGCGCAGATAGATGACGAGACCGAGCGTTGCCGTGAGTACGACAAGCCCAGTGCCATACGCGAGGGTTGGATTGAAGACGCCGCTGAGGCTGATTCCATAGGGACCTTTGGTTAAGCTTTCGAGATTTGGGTTTGACACTACCTCCAAAACCGCCAGGGCAGCGGCCAGATTGGCTATCGAGAAGTAGGCGCCGGACAGGCGAAAGAGTGGCGTCAAGAGCAGGCCCAGTGCCACCGCGGCGCAGCCGCCAACCAACAGAGCCACCAGCGGTGGCGCCAGGCCGTGAATGATCATCAGCGAGAAGCCATAGGCCCCGACGCCAAAAAAACCTACGTAGCCGAACGGCAGATAACCAGTAAAGCCGTAGATGACGTTGACGCCCTGCGCCAGCATCATGAAAATCATAAAATTGAAAAGCATAAGGTGGTTGCTATAGATGCTTGGCAATACGGCGAACGCCCCGACTACCGGCAGCAAGATCAGCAGCGCGTCGCGTGCCACCCTATGCACGCCGCACCTGCCGTCCTAGAAGGCCGCTTGGCCGCACCAGAAGGATAGCGATGAGCAGCACGTACGGCAGGAGGTTTGCCCAGGAGCTGTAGTAGCTCTGCATTAACATGTAGGACACGCCGTAGACCAGTCCGCCGAGTACAGTGCCGATCGGATTGCCAAGTGAGCCGATGACGATCACCGCGAATGATGTCACTGTCACTCCGACCCCCATTGCGGGAGTGATGCTGCCAAGCATGAACGGCGCGAAGACGCCGGCCACTGCCGCGAGGCCGAGGCCAATCGCAAACGCAATCGCCGACACCCGGTGGACATTAATGCCAGTCGCCACCGCTTCCTCACGGTTGACCATCACGGCGCGTGTCAGATAGCCGAGGCGTGTTTGGTAGAGATAAATATAGACAAACAGGACAGCAAGTCCGCTGGCAATGCCGCTTACAACCCATGCTGCCGGAAAGGATTGGCCGAGTATCTCCACCGGACCATCGTCGACGTCATGACCAACAATAAGTCTGGTGACCACAGCCACTGCACGTCCGAGCTGGCTGCCAGGCACGGACCGTTCACTGGCACCAAATGCGATGGTAGTCAGCGCTTCTATCACTTGTGATAGACCGAAGAACAGAATGAAGGAGAGCATCTCCGGGTCCTTCGCTCGAAGGAGCCGCGGCACCAGTAAGTAATAGATCGGCAGCCCGACGAGCCCGAATAGCGCGAAGGCTATCGGGATCATCAGAATAGGATTGAGGGAGAACAGACTAAACAGCCAGAATGCGAGAAAGGCACCCAACATCAAGAAGTCGCCATGCGCAAGATTTACGATGCGCATGACGCCGAACACCAAGTTGAGTCCGAGTCCTACCAAGCTGAAATACAGCCCGAAGAGCAGACCCGCTAGCAGGCTGTAAACGAGCATCAAGGCGGCCCATTACGATCGGCTGCGACCTTTGGGAGGACCAGTCGTCGCTCGCGTGGCTACGGGCGGGGGTAAACCGGCTTTCCGTTGGCCACATCGTGCGGCCAAACCGTCACAAATTTCAGATGGTCGTGTTCATCGACCATAAGCTGTCCGACGGGAGTGATTTCACCGATCTGCGCGCCATTTGGATCAAGCTCGAATCCGCCATCCAACGTCTTGAGTTGTCCGGACAGGCTGAAGATCGCCTTGCGCAGTTCAAGTTGATCGAGGCTATCAGTAACGCTAAGCGCCTTTTCGAGAACAAGCCCAGTCGTGTAGCCCGCCACTGAATTGAACCCGAACTCAACCTGGCTGTCGGGATATTTATTGTGCCACGCGCTGCTGTAGTCCTTGAGTGACATGCCAAAGTTGGTTTCGTAGACGATCTCTGAAGACGGCACGTACGTGAACACATAATTCAGTCCCTTGGGGCCGACATTTTTCTCAAGAAGCTCGGTTTCAAGCCCGGGATAGATGCAGAACAGGAACTTGAATTTGATACCGCTGTCCTGAACATTGCGCAGAAACGCGATGTCGTTAGGCGCATAACCGAGATTGATGACCGCATCAGGATTCGTCGCGCGTATGTTATTCAACAGCACGGTATAATTCGACGTTTCGGTCGGAATGCCCTCGTCGAAGATTATTTCGACCCCCGAATTCGATTCCTTGATGAATTTCCGCACCGCGTTTGCCTGAGTTCCGGTGAAATCATTGGTCGCATAGAGAATGGCGACACGCTTTATTCCCAGCCCAGGGCCATCATGGGTAATAAAATCTGCCAGCCGCTTTGGCCAGATGCTTGAGACTGGATCCGACATCAAGGCGATATAAGGGTTGTCGGGGGTGAAAAAATTGGCTCCAGTACCGGTTTGATCGATCAGCAGCATTTTATGATCGCGGGCGATCGGTACCGCGACTGACGTCAGAACAGATCCAGAATCTGCGACCAGAATGTCGACCTTATCTTGGGTGATGAGCTGATTATAAAGTGTCGCCGCCGTCGCGGTATTGCTCTGGTCGTCGTAGGCGACGAGTTTGAGTGGAATTTTTCTATTGAAAGGCCTAACAAAGACACCGCCTTCGGCATTCTTTTGCTCTATCCACAGCTTGAGGCCGTAATGGACTGGCATTGAAATGCTCGCGAAACGCCCCGAAGAGGCGTAGAGGGTGCCAAGCTTGATCTCAGCAGGAGCATTAGTCCCTTGTGCGAGGGCGTCGGCCGCTGCTAGCGACACGATCAATAGGGAAAGAACTGCGTGTCGAGTCACGAGCGTCCTCCTTGGAATATTTTCCTTGGTTGATAACAAAGCTAGAACAACGGGGCTACAGGTGCAACCCGGATGCATAAGAGTCAGTTTTCAGACGCATCGGCTTCGGCGTGCGATTCGCCGTCGGCTGTAGCACCGCTCGCCAGCAAAGCTTCGATTTCGTCGGCAGAAATTCCGGCTGCTCGCAATACCGAAAGGCTGTGCTCACCAAGATGAGGGGCATGACGGCTGATCTTCAGGTCTGATCCATTCCACCGGCTTGGAATGCCGGTGTAGCAGATTTCTCCCTCGGTTGGATGCAACTTGGTATCAAAAAACCCAACCGACGCCAGGTGCGGATCGTCGATCAAGGCATCGAGGTCGTTCAGCGGCGTACACGGGATATCGCAGCGTTCCAGGAGATCGATCCACTCTGCCGACGTTCGGGTCCGGAGGATATCGGCCACGATGCCGTACACCTCGTTGTAGTGGCGCGCCCGTGTCGCGTGATCCGATAGTCGAGGGTTTGTTTCGTATTGATCGAGTCGCCCAATGGCCCTGAAGAACGCCTTCCAGTGCTTATCGGTGTAAATGAGCACGCACACATAGCCGTCGAGCGTCGCGTAGGGCCGGCGATTGGCGGTTGTCAGGCGACTGTATCCTGGTTTGCCGGTGGGAGGCTCGAAGGTGCGTCCGCCGAGATGATCGCCCAGTACAAATTGTGCCATGGTCTCGAACATCGCAAGTTCGACCGACTGGCCCTGTCCGGTCCGATTGCGATACAGCACGGCCGCAAGTATGGCGTGAGCGGCGTTTATTCCGACAATCCGATCGACCAGGGTCAAGGGCACGTATTGGGGCTCATGCCCGCTGATGTGCGCGCTGACCCATGGCAGAGCACACGCTCCCTGAATGAGATCATCGTAGGCTGGTCTGCCGGCGTAAGGACCATTCTCACCGTAGCCCATCAGGCTTACGTAAATGATGCGTGGATTCGTCACCCGGACGTCCTCATCCGCAAGTCTGAGACGTCGCATTGCGGCCGGACGATTGTTGTGGACCAAGACGTCCGCCGTCTCGCAAAGTCGGAGAAGCGCCTGACGGCCTAGCGGCTGCTTCAGGTCAAGGACAACGCTGCGCTTGTTGCGGTTCAGTTGCAAGTAGAGAGCCCCCATATTGGGGCTTCGTGTCATGCCGCTTTTCCGCATCAGATCGCCTTGAGGCGGCTCGACTTTCACAACATCGGCACCATAATCCGCCAGGATCTGGGTGGCATATGGTCCCAATACCATCGATGTCAGGTCGACAATATGTAGCCCGTCGAGTGGTCTCTGGATGGTTTCCGCGTTTGTCATTGGCGACATTGAAATTACATTTCCTGAATTTTCCGCAGCTTCAGTCACCGGCGCGGATCTTATTGGCACAGCGGCGAACAGGCGACCAGTACCTTGCAAGGCAAACCACGATAGGGGTCAAGCCGCTCCATACCGGCCCCGGTAGCAATCACCGACGCCCGGCTTGCGGAAAAGACCTGCCGGCCGGGCGTAGCCGGTGTTCAATTTTGCGCTGTGCGTCGGCGCACCGTCAGTTGCCGGCTGTGGTGCCGGCGCTGCCCACCCTCGATGATGCTGCAATCGGAGTTGGAGCTGATTGTCGGGACCCAAGCAAAATCACCGCCAATGCTGGGCCTCAATACGACTTCGGCAGCCCGAGAACCTTCTCTGCGATGAAGCAGAGGATGAGTTGTGGACTCACCGGCGCAAGCCTGGGAATGATGATCTCTCGCAAGTATCGCTCAACGTGAAATTCCTTCGCGTAGCCGTAGCCGCCGTGGGTCAGGACTGCGGTCTGACAGGCTTTGAATCCGGCCTCGGCCGCCAGATATTTTGCCGCGTTGGCAGCCGGACCGCAGGATTGGCCGCTGTCATACTGCCACGCCGCCTTGCACACCATGAGGCTGGCTGCCTCCAGCTCCATCCAGCACTCCGCAAGGGGATGTTGGATCCCCTGATTTTGGCCAATTGGACGGTCGAACACGATGCGCTCTCTTGCGTAGGCGGCCGCGCGCAGTAGTGCAACTCGGCCAAGGCCGACCGCCTCCGCAGCAATCAGAATACGTTCCGGATTCATCCCATGCAGGATGTACTCGAATCCTCGTCCCTCTTCGCCGATGCGATCTTCGACTGGGACCACCAGGCCATCAATGAATAGCTGGTTTGAGTCAACGGCCTTGCGCCCCATCTTGTCGATCTCG
>Ga0187783_10000374_pt1 | contig 32969 bp, 19 predicted proteins | sample 1015_SJ02_MP02_2_FD_132471 | JGI IMG/M metagenome (GOLD analysis project Ga0187783, IMG submission 132471) | Tropical peat soil microbial communities from peatlands in Department of Meta, Colombia - 1015_SJ02_MP02_20_MG | ecosystem: Environmental > Terrestrial > Soil > Wetlands > Peat | place... | reverse complement strand
GGTTTCTCATCTTGAGGAGGATGGAGACGGCATGGCTAGCAAAGTGGAGTCAATTCTTGAAGAAATAAAGGGCCTGACGCTGCTCGAGGCGTCCGAACTGGTCAAGAAGATGGAGGAGACCTTCGGCGTGTCGGCGGCAGCGGCGGCACCGGTGGTAATGGCAGGCGGCGCGGCGGCCCCAGGCGGAGCAGCGGGTGCGGCGGAGGAGAAGACGGAGTTTGCCGTCGTCCTCACCGAAGTTGGCGCGAACAAGATCAACGTGATCAAGGCTGTCCGCGAGGTCACCAGCCTCGGCTTAAAGGAAGCCAAGGATCTGGTGGATGGCGCTCCCAAGACCGTGAAAGAGGGCGTCAACAAGGACGAAGCGGCCACCATCAAGAAAAAGTTCGAAGACGCCGGAGCCAAGGTCGAAATCAAGTAGTGGCAGCCCTTGGCCAAGCGCCGGGCTGCAAGGGATTCGCGTACACGCGCTCCTTTGGAACTCAGAACACAAAACAGGTCATTCCCGGACCGACGGGGCGGGTGTCTCCTCGCTTCGCCGGTTCGGCTTTCTATGAAGGGAATCATACATGACTAGTCGCAACGGTACTCGCGTCGTTCGGGAACGGGAGCGTCTCGATTTCGCCAAAATCAAGACGACCGTGCAGATTCCGAACCTGATCGACGTGCAGAAGAAGTCGTATCAGCGTTTTTTACAGATGGACCTGCTGCCCAGCGAGCGCGAAGACACGGGCTTGCAGTCGGTATTCACGTCCGTGTTTCCGATTCAGGATTTTCGCGGGCTTTCGCAGTTGGATTTCGTCGACTATGCGATCGGCAACTGGGAATGCAAGTGCGGCCATCTGCGCGGCCTGCATCACTTGCGCGCCACCTGCCGGAATTGCGGCGCTTCGGTGGTCACGAACCCGTATAAGACGGGCGACGTGCTGTGCCCGAAGTGCGGCACGTTCAACAAGAACACGCCAACTTTCTGCAACAAGTGCGGCGACCCGGTGACTCTGCAGCTGAAATATGACGTGAACGAATGCCAGGAGCGCGGCATGACCTATTCCGCGCCGCTGAAGGTCACGATCCGGCTCACCATCTACGACAAAGATCCAGACACGGGCGCGAAGTCGATTCGCGACATCAAGGAGCAGGAAGTTTTCTTCGGCGATATCCCACTGATGACCGAGAACGGCACGTTCATCATTAACGGGACGGAGCGCGTGATCGTCAGTCAGCTCCATCGTTCGCCTGGCGTGTTTTTTGAAACAGCCAACAGCCGCAGTTATTTCCTCGGCAAGATCATCCCGTATCGCGGGTCGTGGGTCGAATTCGAATACGACACGAAAAACATTCTCTACGTGCGCATCGACCGCAAGCGTAAGTTCCTGGGCTCGATTTTCCTCCGCGCACTTGGAATGAAGTCGAATGAAGACATTTTGCGGACGTTCTACCAGGTGGAACGCGTGTCGCTCCGCGATGGCGACATGTTCTTGAATGTGTCCGAGGGACTGATCGACCGCAAGCTGTCGCGCGAAGTGAAGCACCCGAAGACGGGCGAAGTGCTTGTTGGCGCGCACAAGCGCATCAGCGAGCCTCTGTTCAAGGAACTCGGGAAAGCGCGCGTCACACAGGTGGAAGCGACGGTCGCCGATTTCGAAGGCGCGCTGACGGTCGGCGAATTGGTGAATCGACAGACCGGCGAGGTGCTGCTCGAGCCGAATCGCCCGTTGACCGCAGAAATGTGGACGACGATCGCGGAAGCGGGCATCACGGAAGTCGATGTGTGCTTCCCGGATCGCGACGAGACGGGGAATATCATTTCGCGAACGCTCGAGAAAGACACCATCCATTCGCCCAAAGAAGCGTTGATCGAAATTTACCGCAAGCTGCGTCCCGGCGATCCGCCCACGCTCGAAACCGCGACCGCGCTCTTCAACGGAATGTTCTTCGATGCGCGCAAATACGATTTCAGCAAGGTGGGACGGCTGAAGTTCAACATCAAGCTGGGGCTCGAGACGCCGCTCGACAAGCGCACGCTCGATCCCGCGGATTTCGTCGCGGCCATCAAGTATTTGCTGAAGCTGCGCCGCAACGTCGGTACGGTGGACGATATCGACCACCTCGGAAACCGGCGTGTCCGTGCAGTCGGCGAGTTGCTTGAGAACCAGTTCCGCATTGGCTTGGTCCGCATGGAGCGCGCGATCAAGGAAAAGATGTCCGTGTACCAGGAAATGTCGACGGCGATGCCGCACGACCTGGTGAACGCGAAGCCGGTGATGGCGGCAATTCGCGAGTTCTTCGGAAGCTCGCAGTTGTCGCAGTTCATGGACCAGACGAACCCGTTGAGCGAAATCACGCACAAGCGGCGTCTTTCGGCTCTGGGTCCCGGCGGACTTTCGCGCGAGCGCGCCGGATTCGAAGTGCGCGACGTCCATCCGACACACTACGGGCGCATCTGCCCCATCGAGACGCCGGAAGGTCCGAACATCGGCTTGATCAGCTCGCTTTCCTGCTACGCGCGGATCAACGAGTTCGGCTTCATCGAGTCGCCGTATCGCAAGGTGAAGAGCGGGCGCGTGATCGACTACGTGCAGATCGTCAACGCCGGCGACAGTGAGTTCAAGGCGGGCGAAGTGGTCGAGAAGGAGCGAGTGGACGACATCAATGACGAGCTGAAGCGACGGCGCGTCGTGGTCGAGCCGCATTGCTTCTATCTCTCCGCGTGGGAAGAGGATCGCTACGTGGTCGCGCAGGCGAACGCTTCGCTCGACGATAAGCTGCGCATCACCACCGATCTCGTCAACTGCCGGCAGGCTGGCAACTTCGTTCTGAAGAGCCGCGAGGAAGTGGACTACATCGACGTTTCACCGAAGCAGCTCGTGTCGGTGGCGGCGAGCTTGATTCCTTTCCTTGAGAACGACGACGCGAACCGCGCTTTGATGGGCTCGAACATGCAGAGGCAGGCCGTTCCGCTGATCAAGGGCGAGGCGCCGCTGGTCGGTACGGGCATGGAGCGCGTAACCGCGCGCGACTCGGGCGCGGTCATCGTGTGCAAGCGCGACGGCATCGTGGATCAAGTCGATTCGGAGCGCGTGATCGTGCGCGTCGAGTCGGATCAATCGGGCGTGCTCAGCCGCGAAGTTGGGTCCGACATTTACCTGCTCACGAAGTTCAAGCGCTCGAACCAGAACACCTGCATCAGCCAGAAACCGCTGGTTCGCGCGGGAGACCGCGTGAAGCAGGGCCAAGTGCTGGCCGACGGTCCGTGCACGGATCGCGGCGAGCTCGCGCTCGGGCGCAACGTGCTGGTCGCGTTCGTGCCATGGCGGGGCTACAACTTTGAAGACGCGATCCTCGTCAGCGAAAAGCTGGTGAAGGAGGATTACTACACTTCGATTCATATCGAAGAGTACGAGATCGAGGCGCGCGACACGAAGCTCGGCCCCGAGGAAATCACGCGGGACATTCCCAACATCAACGAGAGCTTTTTGCGCAATCTCGACGAGAGCGGCGTGATCCGCATCGGCGCCACCGTCCGGCCCGGCGACATCCTGGTCGGCAAAGTCACGCCGAAGGGCGAAACGACGCTGACTCCGGAAGAAAAACTGCTGCGCGCGATTTTCGGCGAGAAAGCGGGCGACGTGCGAGACGCGTCGCTCTACTGCCCGCCGGGAATCGAGGGCACGATCGTTGACGTGAAGATCTTCTGCCGCAAAGGCGCGGAGAAGGACGAGCGTCACAAGGCGATCGAAGCCGCTCACGTAGCGAAGCTCGAAAAGAACCTCGCCGATGAAATCCGCATTCTCACCGACGAGCGCTTGAAGCGCTTGAACGACCTGCTCGGCAACCAGGTTCTCACGGCTGACTTGCACGACGAGCGCACCAACAAGCGGTTGCTCACCAAGGGCACGGAGCTCACGCGCGAAATCCTGGAAAAGATTTCGACGCGCAACTTGAAGCGCCTGCGCCTGAACGACAAGGATCCGCTGCTCATCGAGAAGATCGATGAAATCGAGGAGATGACTTCGCGCCAGATCGACGTGCTGCGCAAGATCACCGACGAGCGCATCGCCAAGTTGAAGAAGGGCGATGAGTTGCCGCCGGGCGTCATCAAGCTGGTGAAGGTCTACATCGCGATGAAGCGCAAGCTGTCGGTCGGCGACAAAATGGCCGGCCGCCACGGCAACAAGGGCGTGATCGCGCGGATCGTTCCGGCCGAGGATATGCCTTACATGCCGGACGGCACGCCGGTCGAAATCGTTCTGAACCCGCTCGGCGTTCCGTCGCGCATGAACGTAGGACAAATTCTCGAAACGCATCTTGGCTGGGCCTCGAAAGAACTCGGCGACCGCGTCTCGAAAGTGCTCGATGAGGAGTCGCGCGCCGAAGCAGTTCGCAAGCTGTTCAAGGAAGCCTTCGGTCCCACGTCGGTGTGGAAAGTTATGAACGAGCTCGACGACGATGCGCTGCTCGATCTCGCTTACAGCTTCCGCGACGGCGTGCCGTTCGCCACGCCCGTTTTTGATGGCGCGCGCGAAGCGGACATCCGCCACCTGCTCAAATTCACCGAGCTGCCGGAGAGCGGCAAGATCACGCTCTACGACGGTATGACCGGCGACGCGTTCGCACAAGAAGTCACCGTCGGTTACATCTACATGCTCAAGCTGTCGCACTTGGTTGACGACAAAATCCACGCCCGCTCGATCGGTCCCTATTCGCTGATCACGCAGCAGCCGCTCGGCGGTAAAGCGCAATTCGGCGGTCAGCGCTTCGGAGAAATGGAAGTATGGGCGCTCGAGGCTTACGGCGCCGCGCACATTCTCCAGGAGTTGCTCACGGCGAAGTCGGACGACGTCTATGGCCGCGCCAAGATTTACGAGGCCATCGTCAAGGGCGAGCCGGGAATCGAGCCCGGCGTGCCCGAGTCGTTCAACGTGCTCGTGCGCGAATTGCAGTCTCTGTGCCTGGATGTCGAGTTGATGAAGCGCCAGAAGCCGCAGCTCGAAAAGGCGGAGGCGGCCGACTAGCTGGCGCGCGCTTTCCCAGCAGCGCGCTGGTTCTAAGGCCAAACGAGATTATTCAACTTTTTCTTGCCCCGGTTCGCCGGGGAGGAGGGATCAGCCCTTGTATCGATCAAGCCCGTATGACCGTGCTAGCCAGATCGCGGATTTCGATTCCATTCGCATCAGTTTGGCCAGCCCTGAAAGAATTCGGTCCTGGTCGCATGGCGAAGTGACCAAGCCCGAAACCATCAACTACCGCACCTTCAAGCCCGAGCGCGACGGACTTTTCTGTGCCAAGATTTTCGGCCCCGTCACGGACTGGGAGTGCCTGTGCGGCAAATACAAGCGCATGAAGCATCGCGGCGTCATCTGCGACAAGTGCGGAGTGGAAGTCACGCTCAGCAAGGTTCGCCGCGAGCGCCTCGGCCACATCGAGCTGGCTTCGCCGTGCTCGCACGTCTGGTTCTTCAAGGGCCTGCCCAGCCGCATTGGCTACCTGCTCGACATCACCATGCGCGATCTCGAGCACATCCTCTATTTTGAGACCTTCGTCTGCATCGATCCGGGCGAAGTCGCCTCCCTTCGCGAGAAGGACATACTGCCCGAAGAGAAGCTCCGCGAGCTTCAGCGCGACTATCCCGGCAAGTTCCAGGCGGGCATGGGCGCGGAAGCGATCAAGGACCTCCTGCGCCGCGTCGATGTCGATAAGCTTTCGAACGAACTGCGTGAAAAGATGAAGGTCGATCCGAGCCTGCAAAAGCGGATCAAATACGCCAAGCGCTTGAAAGTTCTCGAAGCGTTTCGCAAGAGCGGCAACAAGCCTGAGTGGATGATTCTCGACGTGATTCCGGTGCTTCCGCCAGAGTTGCGCCCGCTGGTGCCTCTCGATGGCGGCCGCTTTGCCACATCCGATCTGAACGATCTCTATCGCCGCGTGATCAACCGCAACAACCGGTTGAAGAAGCTGATGGAATTGCACGCGCCCGATGTGATCGTCCGCAACGAAAAGCGCATGTTGCAGGAAGCCGTTGACGCCCTCTTTGATAATGGCCGCCGCGGCCGCGTGCTGCGCGGAACCAACAACCGCCCGCTCAAGTCGCTTTCCGACACGCTCAAGGGCAAGCAGGGCCGCTTCCGCCAGAATTTGCTCGGCAAGCGCGTCGACTATTCGGGCCGCTCGGTCATCGTCGTCGGCCCCGAACTCAAGCTTCACCAGTGCGGCTTGCCGAAGAAGATGGCGCTCGAACTCTTCAAGCCGTTCATCTATCACCGGCTTGAAGCCGCCGGTCACTGCACCACGATCAAGCAGGCCAAGGAGTTGGTCGAGGCGCAGGAATCGATCGTCTGGGACATCCTCGAGGACGTGATCCGCGAGCATCCGGTCCTGCTCAACCGCGCTCCCACGCTTCACCGCCTCGGCATCCAGGCATTCGAACCGACGCTCGTCGAAGGTAAAGCGATCCGCATCCATCCGCTCGTCTGCACCGCATTCAACGCGGACTTCGACGGCGACCAGATGGCCGTGCACATTCCGCTGTCGCCGGAGGCGCAAGTCGAAGCTTCGGTGCTGATGCTCAGCTCGCACAACATCCTCTCGCCCGCGAACGGCTACCCGCTCGCGGTGCCGACGCAGGACATGGTGCTCGGCATCTACTACATGACCAAAGCCAAGCCGCAAGCCAAGGGCGAAGGCCGCGCGTTCGGCTCGAGCGAGGAAGTCGTGATGGCGCTCGAGGCCGGCGAAGTGGAACTGCTTACGCCGATTCGCATGCGCTACACCGGCGAAGTGATCGACCTGACGAACGCCTACGACGATCAGGACGTGATACACACCGAACCCGTGCAGCTCAGCAAGCAATTCCTGAACACGACCGTGGGCCGCGTGATCTTCAACGATCACTTGCCGTCGGATATGCCGTTCATCAACGGTCTGCTCAAGAAGAAGGGCGTCCAGGCGCTGGTGCAGTACGGCTACCTGCGCTTCGGCCTCGAGAAGACCGTGCTCATGCTCGATCGCTTGAAGGAACTCGGCTTTCTCTACGCGACGAAGGCCGGCGTTTCGATCGGCATCAGCGACATGGTCATTCCGAGCGTCAAGTTCAAGCTGGTCGACAACGCCGAACACGAAGTCGTCAAAGTGCAGCAGCAATATCTCGACGGCGCCATTACCAACGGCGAGCGCTACAACAAAGTGATCGCCATCTGGAGCGACGTCACCGAGAAGGTTGCCGACGAAATGTTCAAGGCGCTCGAGCAACAGGATAAGCAGGGCGTGATCAACCCGATCTACGTCATGGCCGATTCCGGCGCCCGCGGTTCGAAGCAGCAGATTCGCCAGCTTTCCGGAATGCGCGGATTGATGGCGAAGCCCTCAGGCGAGGTCATCGAGACGCCGATTACGTCGAACTTCCGCGAAGGCCTCACCGTGCTGCAGTACTTCATCTCGACGCACGGCGCCCGCAAGGGTCTGGCGGATACGGCTCTCAAGACCGCCGACTCCGGCTACCTGACGCGGCGTCTCGTCGACGTGGCGCAGGACGTGATCATCAATGAATTCGACTGCGGCACGGCCGACGGAATTTTCGTCGAGCCGATTCTCGAAGCCGGCGTCGAAGTCGAGCCGCTGCGCGACCGCGTGGTGGGCCGCGTTTCGCTCGAGAAGATCAAAGACTATGAAGGCAACGTGATCGTCGAGATCAACCAGGAAATCACCGAGGAACTCGCCAACGCGATTCAGGCGGCGGGCATCGAGCGGGTAAAAATCCGTTCCGTGCTCACCTGCGAGTCTCGCCGCGGCGTGTGCGGCCGCTGCTACGGCCGCAACCTGGCCACCGGTCGCTTCGTCGAGATGGGCGAGGCTGTCGGTGTCATCGCCGCGCAGTCGATCGGCGAGCCTGGCACGCAGCTCACGATGCGCACTTTCCACATCGGCGGCACGGCCACTCGCGTCACCGAACAGTCGAAGGTCGAGGCCCGCAACAACGGCTTCGTGAAATTCATCGACTTGAAGGTGGTTGAGGGCAGGGGCAAGACCATCGTCTCCATGAACCGCTCGGGTTTGATTGCCGTGGTCGACGAAAAGGGACGCGAGAAGGAGCGCCACCACGTCGTGTACGGCGCGCGCGTTCGCGTCGAGGATGGCCAGCCAGTCACCATCGGCCAGACCATGGTCGAGTGGGATCCGTACACCTTCTCGATTCTCACCGAGTCGGCCGGCACGATCCAATTCAAGGATCTTCAGCCCGGCCTGACGATCGAGGAGCAAGTCGACGAAGTAACCGGGTTGTCGCAGCTGGTGGTCACGCTTCCTCCGGGTGACGAAAAGCATCAACCGACCATTCTCGTCCGCGATTCGCAGGGCCGCGTCCGCAAGAAGTACCTGATGCCTTCGCGAGCCCACTTGATGGTGGCCGATGGCGACGAGGTTCAGCCGGGAGACGTGCTCGCAAAGATCCCGCGCGAAACCACGAAGACCAAGGACATCACCGGCGGTCTGCCGCGTGTCGTCGAGCTTTTCGAGACGCGCAAGCCGCGCGATCCCGCGGTCATCAGCGAGATCGATGGAGTCGTGAAGTACGGCGAGATTGCCAAGGGCCAGCGCAAGATCTACGTCGAGAGCGAGGACGGGAGAACTGTGAAGGAATACTCGGTCCCGCGCGGCGTTCACATCAACGTGCAGGAAGGCGAACACGTTCGGGCTGGCGAGCCTCTGATCGATGGGCCGCTCAACCCGCACGACATCCTCGCCGTCCTCGGCGAGAAATACACGCAGTCTTACCTCGTGAACTCGATTCAGGAGGTCTATCGTTTGCAGGGCGTCAACATCAATGACAAGCACATTGAGACGATCGTCCGGCAGATGATGCGCTGGGTGAAGGTGGAGGACGTGGGCGATACAACGTTCCTTCTCGAGGAACAGGTGGACAAGTTCCGCTTCCGCGAGGAGAACGACCGCGTGATCCGCGAAGGTGGCCGTCCGGCAACGGGCCGTCCGCTTTTGCTCGGTATCACCAAAGCGTCGCTCTCCACCGATTCCTTCATCTCCGCGGCGAGCTTCCAAGAGACGACTCGCGTTCTTACCGAGGCGGCAATCTCCGGGAAGGTCGATTACCTACGCGGCCTGAAGGAAAACGTGATCATGGGCCGGTTGATTCCCGCCGGGACGGGTCTTGAGCGCTATCGGAATATCCAGCTCCTCACCGAAATTCCGAAGGAGGAGCCGCAGCCGATCGAGCCCGAGCTCACGCCCGAGGAAGCAGCGGCGCTCGATTTCTTGCGCAAGGATACGGACGCCGTCGCCGAAGGTTAGTCACAGCTTCAGCTGAATTACTGAGGGCGGGTTTCGCTGCAAAAGCGAACCCGCCCTTTCTTATTTCAGGGCTGCGAGTGTGCCGATTCGGCACAAGTTCGGCAATTTAGTAAAGGGTCTATTGCGTGATTGGCATCTCCGCCCGATTCTGTTTTCGTTCCGGCCAGCTCCCCTCGGTAAACTTTTAAGTGCGGCTCAATCGGTCGCCTGCGGAATTGCACGCCGGAGCAGTAGCGATCCATGTCCACGGACCCAGGCAGTTCTTCTCGCAGTTCGGATACGCAAATAGAAAAGCTTGTCGAGGTCATATCGCGTTCGCAGCAGAATTATCGCGAGCTGATCGACCATCTCGATCAGGCCGTCTTCACCATTTCACTCGATGGTGAAATCCGAGTCGCGAATCTTTACTTATCGCATTTGCTAGACGTGCCCTTTCAGGGCCTGATTGGGCATCACCTCGATGAATTTATCGCCTCGCCGACGCTCGCGGATGCTAAGCGGTTGCTGCCGAAACTCCTGAAAAATGGCACGTGGTCGGGAACCATCGCAATCGTGCTCAAGAAGGACACCGAAGTTCGCTATTTCTCTTGTTGGCTGCAAAAAGTCGAAGACAGCGAGACTTCCATTATGGGCTGGGCCCGCGACATCACCCACCAGCGGGAATCGGAGTACCGGTTCACGGAGCTTTTCGAACGCCTGCATGAAGGCATTCTGTTCAACACGCACGAGGGGAAAATCATCGACGTAAACCCGGCGATGGTGCAACTGCTGGGATACGAAAGCAGAGAAGACCTGCTGAAACACAATTTCGTGGAGATGTACGACGATCCCTCCGATCGTCCTGCAATGATCGGCAAACTCGAAAGCACCGGCGAACTTCGCGACAATGAAATCGTGTTGCGTCGCAAGGACGGTACGAAGGTGCACTGCATCAGTTCCGGATTCGTCACGCGCGACGCTGCGGGAAAGCCAATTCGCCTGCAGGGCACTTTCGTTGACGTCACCGAACGAATGGAGATGGAACGGCGCCTTCGCCAGGAGCAGGAATTCGTGCGCCGGCTGGTCGATAGCATGCCCGATATGATCGTGGTGCTGGATCGCGAAGGGCGATTCACCTTCGTTAGCGAGCGGGTCAAGGACATCCTGGGAGTTTCGCCCGAGGAATACACTGGCAAAAAAATCGGGGAGCGGCTCGACAGCGATGGAACAAATACGGCGCAGGAAATGTTCCAGAGCGTCATTTCCGGCCGCGAAACCTACGCTCAAATCGAAATCCAGGCGCGCCACGCAAACGGGTCGTGGCGGACGCTGCGCGTGACGGCGAGCCCTTTTTTCGACGAGAATGGCGCGATCAACGGAATTGTTTCCTCGGGGCGCGACGTAACCGAAACGAAATCTGTCGAGGAGCAGCTCGCACGAAAAGAAAAATTTGCAGCGATGGGCGAGATGCTGGCTGGAGCGGCTCACGAACTCAACAATCCGTTGACGGCGATCTTGGGGGTGGCCGATCTGCTGCGCGAGCGAGCCAGCGAACAAAGCGCCCAGCGACAAATCGACCTCATTCTGCAACAGGCGCGGCGAGCCTCGTCCATCGTTCAGAATTTGCTGACGCTTTCGCGTTCGCCGCTGCCCGGACGATCGAGGATTCAGGTCGAGCAGCTCGTCAATCAGGCGCTGCTGAACCGCCGTTCGCTTCTAGTTCAGAAGAATATAACGGTGAAAAACGACTTCCCGCCGGGTCTGCCGCCGATCGACGGCGATCCCAAGCAACTCCTTCAAGTCTTTCTGAATATTATTGCGAACGCGGAGCAATCGATTTCGGGCGCCAAAAGCCAAGGCACGCTCGAAGTTTCAATGGAGCGAGTCGACGATCGGCTCCGCATTTCGTTTGCTGACGACGGTGCGGGTATTCCAGCCGAAAACATCCGCAAGATCTTCGATCCGTTCTTTACCACGCAGCGCCCTGGTGGAAATAGCGGGCTTGGGCTGACAATTTGCGTCGCGGTGCTGAAGGAGCATGGCGGCACGATTGAGGTTGAGTCGACGCTGGGTGCTGGCGCCAGATTCGATGTATTTCTGCCGGTCGCGGCGAATCAGAAAATGCCGGCAAATGCGAAACAGCCGAGAGGCTCCGAGAAGGAAACTAACGGAGCTTCTCTTGAAGTTTTGCGCGGTCATTCAGTGCTGATCGTCGAGGATGAAGAAGGAATCCGCGAAATCGTAGAAGAGGGATTGTTGGCACGCGGAATGAAGGTACACGCCGTTGAGAGCTCGGAGGCTGCGCTGGCTTACCTTGCCACGAGCTCTTGCGACGTGATTCTCTGCGATTACAACCTTCCCGGACTGAATGGCGATCAGTTTCTTCAAAAATTGGCTGCGCGGCAGGGCAACGCGCCGCCCCATTTTGTTTTCATGACCGGGGACTTATTCGAGCCTGCGATGGCGGAGCACCTTCGGGCCCGGGGAGTTTCCGTCATCCAGAAGCCGTTTCAGATGAAGGCTGTCGTCCATCTTCTCGCGGAGCTTTTGCAGCCGCAGACTTCGCGGGTAGGGTAGAAGCGCTCATTTCGCCACCGCGCCTGCGGTGACGGTACTGTCGTCCACGCCGAAATCCCACACGTACAGACCCATGTCTTTACCTTCTCCCTCGCCCTGCAGGATTTCCGCCACGGCGTATTCGCCGGGCTCAAGCGGCTCGCCCAGCGTGAAACGGTAGACGCCTTCCGCGACCTTCCAACGCTGTACCGATATCGTATCGCGTGTGTATTGCTTCTGGCCAAACAGCTCGTCTAGATGCTCGATCTCGCGGCTGTCGGTGTGAACTTTTGCGCGAATCAGTTCTATTTCAGGCGAGCGCTCGTCCGTCGTGCGCATGTAGAACTCGGGCTGCCTGCCCCTGACGCGCAGCTTGGCGCGCGTTCCGGGAATCGAAATATTGTGCCGGCTCGGCACCACCGGTATGGGAATGAGGACTTGCTCGAGCACGCGTTTCTTCGCGATTGCGGTATCGGTCTGAGCTTGCGTGAGCGGTGCCACCGTGCTGCCGTCGAAGACGAAAAGGCCGTCGCCGGACGGCAGGAACACTCCCTTTGCGATTTCCAGGCTCGCGTCGATATCGAGCGGCATCAGGCGGCGCTCTTGTTCCTGCTGGTGAGCCTTTGCCACCAACTGTGCCTCGCCCTTCTGTTCCTCTGCTTCCGCCTTTTTGGTGGCGTCCCAGTCGACCAGCGCGGCCGGCATCACTTCCCATTGCGAGCTATCGAGGTTGTAATAGCGAACTCGGTCCCCGTCGACTTCGTATTCCCGCACGAGCTCGAAGCTACCGTCCTTCAGCACTAGTTTCTTGCCTCGTGGCGCGGCCGGCGTAGTCTCGGGCGGGCTCGATTGAGTAGCGCTGGCCTGCGCGGCATTCGCTTGCGCGGAATTGGCCTGGTTTGATGAACTGGCAGGTTGCTGCGCCCAAACGCACCAATAGGGTGTGAGAAGAGCAACCAGAGTCATGACAGCCCGTCCGACTGGCGCCGGATGCCGAGATTGCCATTCGCGTGACGTCACTGCCGTGCCTTCCGATCTTAGGATTTCAGATGCGGCGGGCTGGAATTGCGCAACTTTGAGGATAGCTCTGCGGCGGGGAAAGCGACAAGGCAGATTCAAAAGCGAAGGGCGGCAAAGCCAAAAGGCACGGCCAGGGGCCGGGCGGGGTTAGTGCTCGCAGCGGGGGTGCAGCACCGCCATAATCATCAAGTCGGAGTTGGTGAAGAGCCACTTCTCGGTCTCGGCGCCGGCTGCCTGAGCCGCGCGAGCGATCGTGCCAAGGTGCTTGTTGCGGGCTAGACCGCGGATGTGCTCGAGGCAAATCCCCGTGACGGTGACCGCTTCTTCTTCGGTGAAGAACTTCTGGCTGGACTTGATGCGGTGCATTCGGCCTCCGGGTGAATGCGATGCTGTAAACAGGCTAAAGGCTGCAAAAGTCGTATGCAATAGGTGTTCCGTACCATCCGAGAGCAAACCAAGCGGCTAAAGAAAAGCAAACTATTGTGCCTGCCGTAAGTTAGGCGAAACCGTTTTCGATGCGCGAAAACGAACTGTGCATATCGTCGCCCAAAAATGGGAACTGAAATGGAGATATTTCCAATTTCACGGAGATTCGTACTGCCGCCTCTTAGAATTTTGAGCGGTTCACGACAGGAAGCCACCCGCGCGTTCGAAAGCGCGGGCAACTTGAAGAACTCGGCTCTCATTAAAATGTGGACCGAGGATTTGCATTCCGATGGGCAGCCCGAGGCTGGTCTTTCCGCATGGGACTGAGATGCCTGGAACGCCAGCGAGTGAACCAGTAACGGTATATATGTCAGCGAGATACATTTCGAGTGGATTCGACATTTTTTCGCCCAGTCGAAAGGCCGCAGTCGGCGCCGTGGGTGTAACTATCACGTCGGCCTGCTTGAATGCAGACGCAAAATCCGCGGCGATGAGCGCGCGGACGCGCTGCGCGCGCAAGTAGTAGGCGTCATAGTAACCGGCTGACAACACGTAAGTGCCGAGCATGATCCGGCGCTTCACTTCGGGGCCGAAGCCGCGCTCACGCGTGCGGCGATACATTTCGATCAGAGTCGCGCCGGGGACGCGAATCCCATAGCGAACTCCGTCGTAGCGCGCGAGATTGGAGCTCGCTTCAGCGGTGGCAATGATGTAGTAGGCAGCGATGGCGTAATCGGTGTGGGGCATCCGCAATGGCACACGTCGACAGCCGACGCTTTCAAGCTTGGCGATAGCAGACTGCACTTTGTCCTTTATTTCGGGGTCGAGGCCTTCAGCGAAGTAGTCTTCAGGTACGCCGATGCGGAGGCCATTGACTGCTTTCTCGATTTCGGCTGAGTAGTCGGCAACGGGAACCGAAGCTGAAGTTGAGTCATTGGAGTCGTGCCCCGCCATCACGCGAAGGAGCGCCGCGACGTCGGCAATATTTGTCGCGAAAGGTCCGATTTTGTCGAGCGACGACGCGAAGGCGACCAGCCCACAGCGCGAGACGCGACCATAAGTGGGCATCAGACCCGGGACCCCGCAGTAGGAGGCGGGCTGGCGAATGGAGCCTCCCGTATCGGTGCCGAGAGCGGCGACGGCGAGACCGGCAGCGACCGCCGCAGCCGATCCTCCGCTCGACCCGCCGGGCACGCGATCAAGCGCAGCTGGATTGCGCACCGGGCCGTAAGCAGAGTTCTCGTTCGAACTGCCCATCGCGAATTCGTCGCAGTTTGTTTTGCCGAGAACGACGGCGCCGGCGCCTTCGAGCCGCGCCACGGCGGTGGCGTCATAGGGCGGAACATAGGGCTCGAGGATCTTCGAGCTGCACGTGGTGCGGACGCCGGTGGTGCTGATGACGTCCTTGACGGCGATTGGGACTCCAGCAAGAGGCGGAAGGTCCTCGCCGCGGCCGATCATGGCGTCGATGCGATCGGCCTGCGCGTAGGCGCGCTCGGGCGAAAGTGTAAGGTACGCGTTCAGCTCGGGGTTGCGCTGCTCGATGCGGCGGTAGAAGTCTGAGGCCAGCTCGCGGGCCGAGATTTTCTTCGTTTGCAGCGCGGAGCGCACATTGGCGATGTTCCACGGTGTGGGTGCGGACGCGCTCATCTTAAGTGGTCTCGCGCCATCGGTTTGCCAGCATGGTCGCGGTCATCGGTCGATTACCTTGGGCACGCGGAAGAATGGTTTGGCAGCATCGGGGGCCTGGGCAAGCACGGGTTCGGCGACTGTGCAAGGCAGCAGAACGTCGTCGCGAAGTTCCGGGTGATCGTCCGTTGCGGCGCCGGATGAAGCTGGGTACAGGACCTGGGCCATGGGCTCGACGTTCGCGAGATCGAGCTCGTTCATCTTGTTGACATAGTTGAGGATCTCGTCGAGCTGACCGCGATAGGTTTCGACCTCATCGGGCGACAGCTCGAGGTGGGCGAGTTCAGCAATGCGCAGGACGTCGTCGCGGCTAATGGTCATTTTCGGGTCCGGTTTTTGGCTGTGGTAGCGGTTGGCAATGGACGATTTTTGTGCGCGCGAGGGTGGCCGTTTATGACAGGGTAGACGTGACACCCATCGTTTGTTTTCAATGAGATGGGCAAGATTCTACTCGTCACCATGTCAGAGTAGAAATTGAGTTTTGCGCTCGAATCACAGCGGGTGTGCCCTGGATGTTCAGGGCGACCGACCGGGGCCGGCATCGCGTTGCTGGCCCGGGCGCAGACTGCCGCGGCGTAGCGTACGCCAGCCTGTAATGGCCGATGCCACCGATTGACGGTTAATCCCAAGTGGGCACCCTCGGCGAACCCCGGGTTGTCCGAAGCAAACTACACCTAGGTTAACGTAGCAGGTTGCGCGAGGATTTCAAGACGTAGTTGTACGGATCACGTTGAGTGCGAGGCTAGCGGCGGCGGCGAATGAAGGGGGTGTGGCCGTTGTCGATTTCGCGCGGGAGGCGGGCGGACTCGGGCCTGGCCTCAAGAAAGGCGACTTCGCGAACGAGCTTTGCGCCCCAGGATTGATTCACGCGATTGCATAGTTCGCGCTGCATCGATTCGAGCTGCTGCTGCCAAGCTTTTGAGTCGGCGAGCAGTTCGAGGCGGCCATTAACCGAGCGTACGGGGCGCGTGTGGGCCGCGAGGGCGGGCCCTACGATGCCAGGCCAAGCGCTCTTGAGCCAGGCGATAGCGGCTTCGGGACGATTGAGTTGGCGGAGGGCGCTACCGAGAATTTGTCCTGCCTTCTGCATGGGATCGGGATTCTAACACAGGCTCGCGAGCGGGCCGTCTTGCACCGGTCATTTAGGCGTGCGAAAATTGCGTACGCGATTGCGAGTTGACGCACGATCGCACCTGCAAAATTCCTTCGCAGTGCGGCGATATCGTCTAAGGGTTAGGACGTGGCCCTCTCAAGGCCAAAATCCGGGTTCGAATCCCGGTATCGCTACCAAGAACAGTGGCTAGTGACTAGTGGCGAGTGGCTCTTGAAATCTCGACCGACATAGGTCTATCCCGGCAAATGGAAACGCGGGTGCGAGTGGCCAGCGGTCTACAGTCGAAACGATTTGCGTTCGGGCGGCGGGTCTATGTCCACTTGTCGATGGAGACGCTCCTTTCGTGATTCATGTTCGCGATCTGGAAGAATGCGTTGGCTTGGCCGCCACAAACGACGAGGTTGATATCGGCAGCTCTGGGGAAAAACGGGATCAGGGTGTCCTCCGGAATCTTGTACCAGGTGGCGTAGGGCTCTCTTCCTTGCAGGGCGAGCGGGTACAAATGGAAGGAGGCTAAGAAAGATTCGCGGAAGTCCTTGGCTGTACGGACCGTGTTCTTCCACAACCATTCGGTAAGCTGTTCCTTGGTCTGGTATCCCTGCTGCACCAGACGGTTTGCCACCAGCGGATCGCAGATTACCAGCGCGCCAGATCCCCCGACCATGGATTGACACATGTAGCTGATCTGTTCGTCGAACATGGCGGGCTGGGCTCCGGCGCCCCGTGCGCCATGGCCTTGGCGGACGTCAGGCCCGCTGAAAATGCTGACCACATTTTCGTCGGCTTTGAACCCGAACTGCACGTGAAGAGGGGTCCAGGGGCTGTTCTTTTCGTCCTCAGCGATGATGCAGTTGTTGTAGTCCACCTGATTGCCTTGCCCGCCCTGGTAAGTGTCGCCGGGAATACCGCCGTTGGTGAGATTCTTGCCCATTAAGGTCCACGATCGTCCGATAGTCGCATTGGATTGCGCGAAGGGGCTGAGCGCGCCCAGGCCGTAATTCATGTTGAGTTTGTCGCGGATGGGACCGTTGACCACGATCGCGAAGCTGGACGAGGTGGTGGAACCGAAAAGCCCCAAGGGGCCTGCCGAGGCCATGGCGAGCACGACTGGAAAGAATTCCGGCCTGCATCCCGCCATGACAGCGTTGACAGCGACTTGCCTTACGGAATAGCCCCACCGCGCCGCCGTATAACCCACACCTTGGACCGGCGTCCTGAGCACCTCGTCGGGAGTGTGGCTCGTGGCCTTCAGCATTGCTTCTACTTTTTCTTCCGTGGGAATGACGATCGGCAGGTAATCTGTCATTCCATTGTTCATGAAGATTTCTTGCAGGTTATCGGCGGTGTCCGGACCGAATGTAGCCGGCCCGGCTGCAATTGATTGCATGCCGCTCTTCTGCTCGTCGGCCGAAAGCGGGACTGTAAGGTCGTCGACGATTTCCTTCATGATCTGCTTGCCGGAAACCGGGTCCGGATTCACAAGATATGCGGCAAGTTCTTGTTCCGACTTGCCCCCGACAGGATGGGGAGTAAACACTTGACGCAAGTGTGGCATGCCTTCTCGTGCCGCGGTGAGGTTGGCCAGTTCGGTGTACGCCTTGGTGCACATCGGAACTGCGGGGACGCCCATCTTTTCCATCGTTACGCAGTGACTCACGGTCGCTGGGGCGCAGCCTCCTCAATGCCCGATGGCCATCACGGTTGCGTAGGCGTTGGCCTTGATTTCCGCCCAGAGTTTCGGGTCGTCGGCGGCATATACTCCAGCCTTCTTGCGGAAGACAGTCTTGACGGTAGGCATGTTCTCCTGAAACCAAGCCTGCATTTTTTTCAGAAGGGTCTCGCTGCCATCGAAACTCGTGGCGTCAACGACGTAGATGGTCTTGCCATCGAGCGAGCTGGCGCGAGGAGCCATGGAATAAAGCTGGATGGCGGGCGGAGTGCCTTTTGGACTGACCGCTGTGATCTTCGGTTCGCTTGACGCAGCGGCGTGCGCGCCTTTTTTCTTTTGGTCGGCGTCCGCAGCGGACCCGGCTAGAAGCGCCGGAGACATCCCGAGCAACGACAAAAGATTCCGCCGGTTCACTTTCATGTATGAAGGGCTCCTATGATTTGGTCGTGCGCCCCTGCGATGCGGGGTTGAGTCCGAAGCGCAAACTACGTAATGCACCCTCGCTCATCGCAGATGACCTCGTCAAGAATACGCCAGTAGGTGCTGTTGCGGTAGCGTAGGACCGTTTGTGTCGCGAAAACCAAATTTCCTGTACAAAAGAGGCCGCAAACGAGGCGGTGCCCGTGGCACGTGTATGGCGAGGATCCATTGGGAATCCGCGAAGGTGAGCAGGAAGAACGCAGCGAGCAAAGCGGTGCAACTAAAACCGGCGAGCGACCGGTCGCTGATCGTGTATTTCGGCGACAGGGTGACGCTGCGGGAGCACGAGCGCGTGCGGAAATTCTTGCGGCTGCTCGAGGCCGAACCGATTAGGGGCGTGCAGAATCTGCACCCGGCGTACTGTTCGGTGATGGTCGATTTCGATGCGCTGAAGTGGACGCACGCGAAACTGGAAAAAACTCTGCGGCGCTACCTGCGGCGGGTGGACGCGATCCAGCTGCCCGAGGAGCGAGAGGTGGAAATTCCGACGTGCTATGGCGGCGAGTTTGGTCCCGACCTGGACGAAGTGGCGCGGCTGCATGGAATGACGGCGGAGCGGGTGGTCGAGTGGCATGCTTCGGTGACGTACGTCGTGTACTCTCTCGGATTCGTTCCGGGGTTTGCGTACCTAGGTGTGTTGCCGAAGGCGATTGAGACGCCGCGGCTCGCCAGTCCACGGAGAACGACTCCGCCGGGAAGCGTGGGAATTGCGGGGAACCAAACGGCGGTATATCCGTTTGCGACGCCGGGAGGCTGGCGATTGATCGGGCGCACGCCGATCGCGATGTTCCAAAGGGACCGTGGCAACATGAGCTTGCTGAACATTGGAGATCGCGTGCGGTTTGTGCCGATTTCGGCGGAGCGATTCGCGGAGCTGAACCAAAAAACGCCCGGCTACCCTTTTTTCGTCAGGGCAAGAAGCCGGCCGCTACGAAACCCCTAGGACGGCAAGAAGGCGGCCCTGCCTTCGGCAGGCAGGCGCTACGAAACAGAAATGAGAATGAGAGCCATTAGGGTCGAAAAAGCGGGACTGCTGACAACCGTCCAGGATCTTGGCAGGGAAGGATACGGTCCGATCGGCGTGTCGCCTTCGGGCGCTGCAGATCCGATTTCGCTGCGGCTGGGGAACTTGCTGGTAGGCAATCAGGAGAACGCGGCGGGCCTCGAGATGACTCTGCACGGCGGAACGTTCGCTTTTCCGGATGGCGCAATCGTGGCGCTGACGGGTTCGGATTTTGGCGCGACTCTGGATGATGAGGCGATTGGTTTGCACGAGTCGTTCGAGGTGCGAGCGGGCCAGACATTGCGATTGGGCGCGACGCGTTCGGGGGCGCGATGCTACCTGTGCGTGCGGGGCGGGATTGAGGTGGCGCCGTTTCTTGGGAGCGCGTCGACGCATTTGTTAAGTGGGCTCGGCGGATTCGAAGGCCGAGCGCTGCGAAATGGGGACATGCTGCGGATCGGGCACGCGGGCACGAAATTTCGCAAGAGGAGAATCCCGGCGCGGGTGTCGGAACAGCTGGCGGCGCGAGGAGTTTTGCGGGTCACCGCTGGGCCGCAGGCGGATTGGTTTTCGACGGCGGCACGGCGTGCCTTTTGTGCGGGGACTTACCGCGTGGGCGAGCAATCGGATCGCATGGGGCTGCGACTCGCGGGTGCTCGGATTCCGTTGAAACGCGAGAGGCCGATGATTACGGAGGGCGTGTCGCTGGGGGCGGTGCAGATACCACAGGCAGGCGCGCCAATCATTCTATTTGTGGAGCAGCAGACGACGGGCGGCTACCCGAAAATCGCGAACGTGATTTCGGCGGATCTGCATCGCGTGGGGCAGTTGCGACCGCGGGATGAGATTCGGTTCGAGGAGGTGACGTTCATGCAGGCGCGGTCGGTGCTAATCGAGCAGGAAAAGATGCTGGCGTCGCAGGTGATCGTGGAGTGAAGGCAGCAATGAAGCAAATGGACCTAAATTGCGACATGGGCGAGATGCCGGAGGCGGTTTTCGACGGCGCACAGGAAGCCGTGATGCCGTTTTTGACGTCGGTGAACATTGCGTGCGGGGGACATGCGGGCGACTTGGAAACGATGAAGGCGACGGTGGAGCAAGCACAACGTTGGAGGCTGGCGGTGGGCGCGCATCCGGGTTATCCGGATCGGGCGAATTTTGGGCGAGTGGCGTTGAAAATGACACTGGAGGCGGTGGCGGAGTTTGTGCACGAGCAGGTGCGCGCACTCGGAGACGTGGCGGCGAGTTGCGGCGCGAGTGTGACGCACGTGAAGGCGCACGGGGCGCTGTACAACCAGGCGGCGAAGGATCGCGCACTGGCGCGGGCGATTGCGGATGGTGTTGCGCGATGGAGGCGGGACGTTGCGCTTGTTGGCCTGGCGGGATCGGCCATGCTGGATGTGTTCCGCGAGGCTGGGTTTCGAGCGGCGGCGGAGGCGTTCGCGGACCGGCGATATGAGCCGGACGGGAGTCTGCGGTCGCGGAAATTTGACGATGCGCTGATACGCGATCCCGAAGAGGCGGCGCGGCAGGCATTGCGAATTGCGGAACGAGGAACGGTGATTGCGTGCGATGGGGCCGAGATCGCGGTGAAGGCGGAGACGATTTGTATTCACAGCGATACGCCGGGGGCGGCGAGGATCGCGAAGGCAGTGGCGGACGCGCTGCGAGGGGCGGGAGTGAAGTTGAAAGCAGTGGCGAGTGACTAGTGGCGAGAGGCTAATGACTAGTAACGAGTGACGAGTTGACCTGCAGCACTAAGCGGCGCGGGAGCGGCGATCGCGATCGTCGGTGTGCGTGCGAACGGGGGCGGGCGCCAGGGTGCCGGTGGGGCGCCGAACGGGTGCGGACGCTTCGTGCTTGCTGGAGGCGTTAGCGACGGCGAGAAGAGCCGAAAACGTGACGGCGATGAGCGCGAACTGGGGCCAGCCGGTGACGTGGTCGGCTTGTCCCATCAGCGCGAGGCCAGCAAAGCAGAACAGGAAGTGCGTGCAAAAGACATGGAGCGAGGATTGGCCGAGAAGCACGAGGGGGCGAATTGCGAGCGGCTTGAGCCATCGTTGAAAATGGACGGCGAGCGCGGCCACTGCGGCAAAGTCGAAGATGCGGATCGGGGCGAAGCGCCACTTGTCGAATAGCGGGGCGAGCCTGCCGAGGTCGAAGCCCTGAATTTCCGAATAGCGAATAGCAAAGAGCCCGATAGCGATGACCAAAGCAGGGCGCCAGACACGCTCGGCCCACTTTTCGACGGGCAAGTCTTTTTTCGCCCAGCGCACGCCACACCACATACCAACGATCCACATGAACTGCCAAGCCCAAAGGTTGAAGGCGCCCATTTCTTCGAGCGGGATTTTCACGCCGAAATGATGTGAAACGAAGGCGTAGGCGACTTGACGCAGGCCAAACTGGGCGCAGAGCCAGAGGGCAAAGCTCGCGGCGAGGATGTAGTTCCAGCCGATTTTGGTCCGAGTTGCGAGCAGCAGAATGAAAGGCGACATGATCAGGAAAATGATGTAGAGCGGGATGATGTCGAGGAGCGGCGGACGGTAAACCAGGAGCAGGCTATCGACCATAGCGCGAGCGGCGCCACCGGAAAAATAGAAGTGCAGGAGATTGTAAAGAGCCGGCGTGCGACCGGACATGGCGATGCGGGCGGCCACCAGGAATGCGAACAGCAGCAGGAGGACGTGGTAGCCGTAGAGGCGAATGGTGCGCGCGAAAAACTTGCGATTCATCGAATCGGGGCCGTCGCGGTCAAGAAGGCGAAAATAGATCAAGCCCGTGAAGAGGGCCGAAAGGAAGATGAAACCCTCGGATGACGAAATGTAGCCGAATGGCTGATTGACCCAGGGTGTGAGGGCTGTGGGGAGGTGGGTCAACGTCATCCAAACGAGCATGAGGCCCCGGAGAGCGTCGATTTCAAGTCGCCGTTTCATTTCCTTCAGTTCATCGTGTCAATCGTTGGATGTCGGTGCAAGGCGGAAGAGTTTCATCGGTTCTATAACCGCACGTGAGCAACCAGTGCTAAGTGTTTGGAATTGTTAAGGGAACTGGCGACTGGCGCGAAAAAAATCCCGACGGACGGCAAATTTGCCGCGTCGGGCGAAGACTGGAGAGGACTTACATGTCTGTAGTAGGCGCGGAACTGAGCGCGACAGGGGAAGATCATTGAAAGATGGCCGCCCAAGCCCAGTTCAGGGTAGCGATCCCAGCAAAGCCGATTGTCAAGTAGCCGGCAACACACAGAAGCAGGAAGACGGCTGCGCGAGCCGATATTTTGGATGAGCGCGCGGGCAGCTTCAGAGTGCGGGCGGTCTGGGGCGGCCGGGATGGAGTTGGCAACAGAAAAGGCAGACTTGCGCTTGTGAGAAACTCGGAACTATAGGACTGGGGCATGGCGCAGGATAAACAGCGTTGCGGAAATAGGCCAATTCAAATTTACGTTCGAACGAATTGCATTTCGAAATAAGTCTGGAAATATTTGCAAAACTTTACGAATTCTTAATATTCCGAGAACTCGGACACGAGGAGATCGCTCTTCGGGCGTTTGCCGGGGCGGAGGGGCGACTCGCCTCTCGTTCGGGACGGTCATCGAGGAACCTCTGATAAGCTCGCTAGCCACATGAAGAGAAAATCAGCGCTCGAGAGAATGTTCAGACCGCGATCAGTGGCTGTTATCGGCGCGACGGATCGCGAAGGAAGCGTCGGGCACACCTTGCTATTGAATCTTCTCGACGGGATGCCGCGCGAGAGAATTTTCGGGGTGAATCCGAAACGCGACGAAGTGCTGGGCGTTCGTTGTTATCCGATGATCGGCAGCATAGACGGAGGCGTGGATTTGGCGGTGATCGTTACGCCGGCGCCGACGGTTCCGGAGCTAGTTCGCGAATGCGTGGATGCGAACGCCGGAGGCGTGGTCGTAATTTCGGCGGGATTCAAGGAACGAGGGCCGGAAGGCGCGAAGCTCGAGCAGGGAATTCGTCAGCAGTTACGGCGCGGAAAGACGAGGCTGATCGGGCCGAACTGCCTTGGAATCATGAACTCGGCGGCGGGACTAAACGCAACTTTTGCGGCGGACATGGCGGACCCTGGCAACGTAGCCTTTCTGAGCCAGAGCGGAGCGCTGGAGACGGCGATTTTGGACTGGAGTCTCGAGAAGCAAGTAGGATTCAGCGCGCTCGTCTCCACGGGATCGATGCTCGATGTGGGCTGGGGTGACCTGATCGACTATTTCGGCAGCGATCCGGAAACGCACAGCATTTTGCTGTACATGGAATCGGTGGGGGATGCGCATTCATTTTTGTCGGCGGCGCGCGAGGTGGCGTTACGCAAACCGATCATCGTGATCAAGGCGGGACGATCAGAGGCGGCGTCGCGGGCGGCGAGTTCTCATACGGGCGCACTGACGGGAAGCGATGAAGTCTTTGATGCGGCGCTGCGAAGGTGCGGTGTTTTGCGCGTGCGGAGCATTGGAGATCTTTTCTACATGGCGGAGACGCTGGCGCGGCAACCACGACCTCGCGGGCCTCGACTCACGATCGTGACGAACGCAGGCGGCCCGGGAGTGCTGGCGACGGATTCGTTGATCGCGAACGGAGGCGAACTCGCCACGCTTTCCAGTGACTCCGAGAAGGCGTTGAGCAAGTTTCTTTCACCGCATTGGAGTCATGGGAATCCGATCGATGTGCTGGGCGACGCGACGTCGGAGGCGTATGGGAGGGCCGTGGAAATTGCGATTCGCGATGTTGATAGCGACGGATTGCTGGCGGTGCTCGCGCCGCAAGGCATGACGGACCCAAAACGCGTGGCCGAATGCTTGAAGCCCTTCGCGCACGGGCACGGCAAGCCGGTACTCGCAAGTTGGATGGGCGGGAAACTGATGGCGCCGGGAGTTGAGGTGCTGAACGAGGCAGAGATTCCGACGTTCGAGTATCCGGACACGGCCGCGCGGGCTTTTTGTTACATGTGGCGATACAGCTACAACCTGCGCGGACTCTATGAGACGCCGAGCCTAGCGGAAGAGATTGGCGAGCTGGGCGCGGCGCGAAGCGAGGTTGAAGGAATTTTGAACCGCGTGCGCGCAAGCGGGCGAACCATATTGACCGAAGTAGAGTCGAAGCAGGTGCTCGCGCGGTACGGAATTCCGACGGTGGAAACCCGCGTGGCGCGTTCGCAGGAAGAGGCGGCCGCGGCCGCAAGGGCGATCGGATTTCCTGTTGTCGTGAAGCTTTATTCCGAGGCGATCACGCACAAGACGGACGTGGGCGGAGTGAAATTGAATTTGATAGACGAAAAAGCAGTGCGCGACGCGTATCACGGGATAGAAGATTCGGTGCGCGCGAAGGCGGGTGCAGACCAGTTTCAGGGCGTGACTGTGCAGCCAATGGTAAGAAGCGAGGGGTACGAGTTGATCTTAGGCAGCAGCGTCGATCCACAGTTTGGGCCTGTGATTTTGTTCGGTTCCGGTGGGCAATTGGTTGAGGTCTATCGCGACCGGGCGCTCGCTTTGCCACCGCTAAACGCTACGTTAGCCCAGCGGTTGATGGAACAGACGCGCGTGTACAAGGCGCTGCAAGGGGTGCGTGGGCGCGCAGGGGTGGACCTCGACAAATTGAAGCTGATTCTGGTGCGATTCAGCAGGCTGGTTGTCGAGCAGAATTGGATCAAGGAGATCGACATCAATCCGCTGCTGGCGGGTGCGGACGAAATTGTGACATTGGATGCGCGAATCGTGGTTCACGGGCGCGAGATCACAGCCGACCAGCTGCCCCGGCCTGCAATTCGGCCTTATCCGACGCAGTACGTCGGCGAGTGGACGACGAAGTCAGGGATGCAGGTGGTGATTCGGCCGATACGTCCGGAAGACGAACGGCTGATGGCCAAGTTTCACGAAACGCTGTCGGACCGTTCGGTGTATTTGCGATATTTCCATATCGAGACGCTGAGCGCGCGCGTGGCGCACGAACGACTCTTGCAAAAGTGCTTCATCGATTATGACCGCGAGATGGCGCTGGTGGCAGATCATCAGGACGCGAGAACAGGCGAGCACGAGATTATCGCTGTCGGTCGGATTACCAAGAATCCGCTCGATCGTGACGGTGAAATCGGAATTTTGGTAAGCGATCGATCTCAAGGGCAGGGCTTAGGAACCGAATTGGTGCGGCGATTGATCGAAGTGGCGCGCGACCAGAAGCTGGAGCGGATTGTCGCGGAGATTTTGCCTGAGAATCAGGGCATGCAGGCGCTGGCAGATCGTTTTGGGTTTCGCATCGAGCCGAGCAAGGACCCGAGCACGGTAATTGCGGTGCTTGATTTGCAAGGCAATGCAACGGGTAGCGAAGGCCGCTAAAAGGCAGCAAACTTTTGAAAACGGCTGAGGCTCATGCCGGTTTCGGTGGGGCGCCCGCGCTCGTCTGCTTGAGTGAAATCCAGCAGCAAACCTTTTTGAGAGGTCCAGATCAAGAACGGCTGGTGCAGAGGAACCCTCATCTCAAACTTTTCGGCGGTCCATTTCTGGCGCGCAACGAAAATATTTTCCTCGCCAATATAGTGGAGGTGGCCGTCCAATATCGTGGTAACGGCCGGATTCTGAGAGTCTGCTTCGTCCACCACGACCATCTCGACTGGAATCTCGGCACCCGGGCGATCGGGCACAAAACGCGTGATGTGGCTGAGTGAAAATGCGGATATCGGCCAAAGCAGACCGAACGCTCCTTTCAAAGGAAGAGCCAAACTGATCTGATTGGCCGGATTCTTCGCATTCGACGAGCAAGAAAGGCTTCCGACAAGGAAGCTGCAAGTAAGCGGTCCGGAGTCCGGCTGCCAGCGTAACTGACGAAAGTCTGTTACACGCAGGATGCGAAAATCGGCGGAAAGCCCGACGGAGAATTTGTTCTGATGAGGTTCATGTGCGGGCGACTCGTAGCTTCGCTCACCTTCTACCTCGAACGTTCCAGCCGGCGTGTGCCACAGCGTCCAAGACTCTTGAAAGTTGAAGACACCGGGGGCAAAAGGACCGATCCCGCCGCCGGGCGAGCTCGTGTAGATGTCGTATTCGCCTTCAGCAATACGGGTGCGATCGACGGTATCCGGCTGCGAACCGAGGATGTGTGGCGCCAAAGCAGACAGCAACATCAATAAGAGAGCCACAAAGAAAGCGGATGTTTTGAGACGAACCATGAATCCTCGCTGATGGCATCATAGCCCGCGTATCGGCAGTAATAGTGGTGCGGCGATGCGATGTGTTTCGTCGATCACATCATGCCGAGCCGCGGGCTAGGGATCGAGCGGCTACGTGTCAAGCTTGAAGCGAGTGGAAGCGAGCGCGTAGAGGCGCCGCCAGAGCAGGCGATTGATGGTGACGACCATGGCGGCCATCAGGATGGTCGCGCCGATCAGCACCGGGAAATTGCCGGTATCGGTGGCGCCGCTGATGACGGCGCCAAGACCGACAGTCGAGAAAGTTTTCCCCTGAAAATGGAAGTATTCGGCGACGATGCTGGCGTTCCACGCTCCGCCGGACGCCGTGACAAACCCGGTGACCAGGTATGGAAAAATGCCGGGCAGCAGAAGATCGCGCCAACGTTCCCAACGTGAAAAGCGAAAGACTCGACAGACTTCTTTCAAGTCGGTCGGGATGGCGATGGCGCCAGCGATTACGTTGAAGAGAATGTACCACTGGGTGCCAAGCAGTAGCAGCACGATGGAGCCGATGCCTAGCCCGCCGCCGGCTCGGATCAAGAAAAGAAGAATGATCGGGAAAAGCGCTGTGGCTGGGACCGAAGCGGCGATTTGCGCGATCGGTTGAACGACGGCCGAAAGCCTCGGGTTCAGGCCAATCGTGACGCCAACGGGAATCGTCCAGAGACCGGCGAGAACGAGGGTGAGCTCGACGCGAAGAAACGTGGCGCCCGCGCCGAGAAAGATGGTTTTCAACTCCGGAGCAGTGAGCGCAGCGAGCACCGCAAGCATTTTGACCAGCGCGTAGGCGAGTCCGGCCAAGGCGGCAATCAAAATCAACCATCTGATCCATGCGGATGGGGCGCCAGAAGATTCTCGTCCATGTTCGGAATCGTGTTCATGAGCCGCGAACAGCATGATGCGTTCGCCAGCGGGCTGGAAGAATGCGTGCGCGATCAGCGGCAGGACGCGCGAACGTCGTAGAAATTCGAGGACGGGGGATCCGGGCGCGGCAGCCGACTCGACTTGCTCGAATTTGAATTTCTCAGCCCAGGCGATGACGGGACGCCAGATGAGCTGATCCATCAGCACGATGACTCCGATCATCACGACCAAGCCCCAGACGATGGCGCGCGTGTTGCCGACGTTGGCGGCGGTTTGGAGGTAGGAACCCAGACCGGGAAGGCGCAGATCGCGGTCCTTCAAAGTAAACATTTCGCACGCGATCAGGAAAAACCAGCCGCCGGCTACGGACATCATCGAGTTCCAGATCAAGCCAATCGCCGCATAGGGCATTTCGAGCTGCACGAATTTTTGCCACCAGCTCCAGCGATAGATTCTTGCGACTTCCTGCATTTCGCGCGGAATCGTTTTGAGCGACGAATAGAAGCTGAAGGCCATGTTCCAAACCTGGCCGGTGAAAATGAGCAAAATCGAGCCGAGTTCGATGCCGAGTTGCCGCGTGGGCAATAGCGCCATCATGGCCAGCATCACGCCGGGCAAGAAGCTGAGCACAGGGATGGATTGAAGTGTGTCCAGGAGCGGAATCATGATTCGCTCCGCTCTTGGATTGTAGGCGGCGACGTACCCATAGATGACGCTGAATACGAGGCTGAATACGTAGGCAATAGCGATGCGGAGGACGGAGAGGGTCGCGTATTTAGGGAGGGCCGTCGGGCTGAGGTCAATTTCAACCTGGCCGTTCGCCGGGGCGAGCCAGTAGTGCGTGAGCGAAAGCAATACGTAAAATAAAGCCAGCCCGGCGAGGATCACGGGAAGATCTGTGACGAGGGATGAAACGTCGGAAGGCAGACCCCAGCCTGGGACGGTTGCGAGCGGCTTTTGAAATTTTGTGGTCATGAACGGGGGGGACGGCCTGACGCAGGATGCCTGTGCCCACGCGCTTCGTGCAGCCGCAGTCTTTCGGCTTCGGGATCGTAGGTGAAGATTTCGCCGTAGCGACCCCAGTTAAGCGCAGTTTCGAGCTGCTGAAGCGTTTCACTCTCCGAGAAGTGTTCGTCGAGAAGGTCGTGGAAGAAGTCGATCGGTATGGAGTGATCGGATTTTTTGTCGAGAGCAGCTCGAATCTGCTGAATGAGAGCGATGTGAGCAAGTGCGGCCTCGCGAAACAGACGTTTTTGTGTGGCGACGTCGGCTTCGGCGAACTCTTTTCCGGCAGGAGTGATGGTGACGTCGCCTTCGCGGGCCTTGGCGAATCCGAGAAGTTCGGAGGCTTCGATGATGGGCAGCAGATCGTCGAGTTCCAGGCTCAGGTCGTTGGCCACGTGGTACAAGTCCTCTTCACCGCCGCGATCGAGCAGGAGTTCGAGCAGGCCAGTGATTCCGCCGGGGCGCGCGTGCGGCAATCTTTGCATGGCGGGTTTGGCCTGGCCGGAGGGCGGAGCGAAGTCGACCTGCGGCTGGGTGAGCACTTTGTAGATGTAATCGACGTAGGGAAGAAACTCAGCAGATTTGCGATCGCGCGGCTGCGGCAAAGGCACGCGGAAATCCGCGCGAATTTGCGCGGGATTTCTGCCGAGGACGAGAATGCGATCGGCAAGGAGCACCGCTTCTTCGATGTTGTGCGTGACCAGGAAAATGGCGCGAGTGGGGATACTTTTCGAGCGCCAGAGGTCCATCAGTTCGCCGCGGAGATTATCGGCGGTGAGGACGTCGAGGGCTGAAAAAGGCTCGTCCATGAAGAGAATTTCGGGCTCGACGGCGAGGGCGCGCGCAAAGCCGACGCGCTGCTTCATGCCGCCGGAAAGTTCTTTCGGGTAGGCGTTCTCGAAGCCTTTCAGTCCGACTGTTTCGAGGGCGCGAAGCGCGCGCGAGTGGCGCTCTTCATGGGAGACGCCACGGGCGAGAAGAGGGCCTTCGACGTTTTCAACGACGGTGAGCCACGGAAACAGCGCAAAACTTTGGAAGACGATGGCGACGTTGGGAGTGGATTTGTTCATGGGTGCGCCGTGCCAGAGAACTTGGCCGGCTGACGGCTCTGCGAGACCCGAAAGCATTCGCAAAAGCGTCGATTTGCCGCAACCTGAGGGACCCAGCAGGGCAGTGAAGGTTCCGGCTTCGAGCGACAGGTCGATGGGCGCGATTACTTGAATGATCCGCCCCTCCGGCTGACGGAAACTCTTTTCGACGCCACGCGCTTGGATGATTGGGGGAGCGATCTTGGGAGGGGCGACGACTTCAACGGATGGCGCGACGGACGGGGCTTCCGCGGCAGAGGCCGGTTCATCGAGCGCTACCGCCAATTCGGCCGAGTGCGGCTCGGAAAGTTCCTTCATCAGGTACTGCCAGGTTTCTTCGGGCAAATCGTCAAGGAAGCGGCTGCGCATGGTCTCGTCCATGGCGTCCACGATCGCGCGCATTTCGTTGCGAGGCCGCAGATGCAGCAGCACATAAGCGTGGTAATAGGGGAAGTGCGGCAGGAGGCGGGCCGCAAGATCGATTGGAAGATGCGCGAAGAGACTTCGCTGCTGCTCGAACGGAAGACCCATCAGGAGATCGGCGGCGACAGGCGGCGCAGATTCGCGCAAGGCCTTGGCGGCAGCATTCCACTGGCGACCGGCGGTCAGATCTTGAAGCTTGTCGTAAGTTGAAGCACCCATGAGCGCGCAAACCAAGGCTACTACGATTCCTGAAGGCCCGAAGAACGTCACAACGGTAAAGCCGTCCGGCGCGTAATCGTAAAGGATTTGACCGGCCGAGGCGAATCGTTTTTCGAGCCGGGCGCGGTTCAAAGTGTTTACCGTCAATGCAACAGACATTTCTGGCGCGTTGCCGGAATGTTTCAATTCTGTTGAGATTTAGAGATTGGGGGGCATCCGTCCGCAATCCATTTGGCTAAGCTGCATCTAGTTCATTCAAGGACCAGCCGATCGAACTGAAATCGCATCGCCGGCGCAAACATCCGCGGCTCAAAACGCCCAAGGGCACCTGGGTGGGATGGAAGTTCGCAAAGCAACGCACGGTTTCACGCGTGCAAGACCTTGGATTGGGCGGTTTGTTTCTGTCGACGCCAAAACCGCTGTCACTCAACTCGACAATTGATTTGATTTTCGAGCTATCCAGCGGGCAAGTCCGTGCTCGCGCGGTGGTTCGATACGTGAAGCCCGGAAAGGGAATGGGCGTGGAATTCGTTGAGATGGGCTCGGAAGATCAGAAGCGGCTGGAAGACTTCCTGAAATCGCAGCGAATCGAGGACATGGAAGCGGACCGATCGTACGAACCTGCGGCACGCGCCAGTTGGGACAAGACCCTGTTCGGCGAAGAGCTGCAAAAACTGCTCGATCTTGCAAGGAAGGGAACGTACTACCAACTGTTGGGGGTGACCACGCACTCCCCGGCGCTCGAGATCAAAAAGAATTACCATGCGGTGGCCAAGAAATTTCATCCCGACCACCATATGGACCGGCCGGAATTCATGGCCGCGCTGAAAGAGCTGATGAGCATCGCTACGAGCGCTTATAAGACGTTGACAGACGAAAAGGCGCGTGCTGCCTACGACAAACAGATCGCGTCGTTGGGATCGTTCGATTTGCAGAGAGAAAAGACGGTGGTCGAGGAAACCGTGGAAGTCTGTTTCGCCCGAGCGACGGAATGCCTGCAGGCGAAGAATGTGGCGGGGTCGATCACCTGGCTTCGCAAATGCGTGAACACGGCGCCCGATAATGCGAAGTATCGCGCGTTGCTGGCGCGCAGTCTGATAACGGTGCCCGCATACCGAGACGAGGCAATCGAGAATTACCGGAAGGCCATCGAGTTCGATCCGTGGAATGTGAGCACTTATCTCGAGTTTGGAGAAATTTACGAGAGGATGGGGCTGCCGTGGAGGGCAACCCCGCTTTACGCGAAAGTGCTTGAAATCGATCCAGATCACGCGAAAGCGCGCGAGCGGCTTGCGAAACTTGAGCCAAAGAAAAAGAGCGATAAGAAATCGCAGCCGGTTGTGTCGCGCCTATTCGGGTAGTTACAGGCTGAAACGGCGCGCGGTAGACCTAAATTTGCTTTTCGACGGAGAAGGTTGGGAGCCCTATCTGGCCACAGCCGTGGCCGAGAATGCCAGCGCATATCGACTAAGGAGTTGTTCGAATTCTGCGTCGTCGCTCCCCTGGGCCAGTGGAAGCGGTTGAAGCTCCTGCTCAGCCGCCAACCAATCGTCCAGATCTCTACCGTCCTCGCCACCACGTGCCAAGTAGAGCTCGTACGCGCGTTCCTCGATTTGCCGCTTCGATTTCTTAGTCATGCGCATGCTCCCTCACTTTGATGACTGCCAAATGCTGGGGTTGCCACGAATGTTGATGGTGTGGAGGTTCGTTGACTATACGAGAAAGGCTGTATTCGACGGGTGAAATCCGCCTGATTGGCGATGAAAATTCGTGGCGCGCCCGGAGGGACTTGAACCCCCAGCCATTGGATTAGAAATCCAAAGCTCTATCCATTGAGCTACGGGCGCGAGGCTGACCTGATTGTAACAACTGTGGCGATGATCACAAATCCGCGCGACTGCCAGAATTATCCAACCGGGAAGCTTGTCGATGCCTGGCCGATTTTGGACCAATCTGGTTCGCGCCAGGAGGAGACAAGTTTTCAGCACGAGTCGTATGATGCGCTAGTCGTGTGCATTGGACGCGTACGCTTAAAAATTCACGGGTTAGTGAGTCAGCGATGCCAAAACGCTATCGAGCAGAAAATGTGGGAAGCTTCCTACGTCCACCCGAGTTGTTGCGGCGACGCTCGGAATACACTGCTGGGAAGATAGGGCTACCGGAGTTACGAGCGGCAGAAGACCGTGCGGTGCTGGAGGTCTTTGAGGGGCAGCGCGACGCCGGAATGGAAATTTTCACGGATGGCGAACTGCGCCGCGGTTCCTGGCTGACGGATATGGCGGATGCGGTGGAAGGATTTGTCCCTGACAAGGTGATGCTGGAATGGAAAGGTCCGGGCGGAGGGACAGAGGGAAGCACGGCGCAGGTAGTTGGCAGCAAGCTCAGAAAGATGCGCAAGATGACAGCGCATGAGGTGCCGTTTCTAAAGAAGTGTGCACCTGGTTCTTTCAAGATTACTCTGCCCGCGCCATCGAATTTTGTGGTTGCGAGTTACAAACGAGGAATTACCGATAAGTTTTATCCAACTCACGGTGACTTGCTAAAGGATCTCGTGGGATTCATGCGTGACGAAGTGCATTGGTTAGTGGAGGAAGGTGTCAGCTACATCCAATTCGATGCGCCCTACTACACCCATTACGTCGATCAAGGAGAGCGGCAACGGATGCGAGCCGCGGACTTCGATCCGGAGAACGAATTCGAGAGAGCTATCGCCGCGGACAATGCCGTGCTGGCAGGCACTCCGCGCGAGAAGGTTACGGTGGGCATTCATGTCTGTCGGGGCAACAGCCGAAGCCGGTGGTACGCGGAAGGCAGTTATGACGCAATTGCCGAAAGACTTTTCGGCTCGTTAGATGTCGATAATTTTCTGCTCGAATATGACACGGAGCGAGCGGGGGGATTTGAGCCACTGCGGTTTGTGCCCCGCGGCAAGGC
>Ga0187783_10000373_pt1 | contig 33053 bp, 24 predicted proteins | sample 1015_SJ02_MP02_2_FD_132471 | JGI IMG/M metagenome (GOLD analysis project Ga0187783, IMG submission 132471) | Tropical peat soil microbial communities from peatlands in Department of Meta, Colombia - 1015_SJ02_MP02_20_MG | ecosystem: Environmental > Terrestrial > Soil > Wetlands > Peat | place... | reverse complement strand
GACGCCGTTGGCGGAAACGTAATGCAAGAGCGTAGAACGATGCTCGCGTGTCGACCGTCGGCGCACGAGCTCAGGGTTTTCGCGCAAGAGCCTGGCCAGAGTTGCCGAATCGCCGCCCACGATCGCCTCGACGGCCGCTTCAAACCTCGAAGCCGACGAATTCGCTCGCCCGAGATCCTCTACATGCTTTCTGAACTTCGGCCAGCTGGCAAAACCGTGTGCCCGCGCAAGGAAGAACTGGGCTTCGCTGAGTCTCGGGCTTCGTCCCCTCGTCCTCGACTTTCGCCAGTGCTGCTCAATCCGCCGCGCCGCGTTGCGGAGCTCAGCCCGAATCTCACGGGTGAGGTCAACGCCGCGCAAGCGCGCCAGGGTTTCCCCCCGTCGTGAGATCCAATCTAGGACAGCATAGCCGTCTGGAGACTTCGATACGTCGTGAAACTCTTTGGCGAGCTTCTTGTATTGCGCGAGGTTCGCATGCGGAGGGAGCGGAAGTGCATCGGACATACGGATCTCCTTCATCGCCTGCCTGAAGTCCACACGCGTCAGGCTGAAAGAAGGTTCCCGCCTGCAAGATCGGATGGGGGGTGGGCACGACCCCCTTCCCCCAGGACTCGAGGCACCCCTGGTGCCAAGCCATTGTAGTCCGCCTCTCTGGGATCGCGAAACCAGCCCAGCGCACGAATCGTATCTTGCTGAATCGCCTGCCGAAGCGTCACTTGCTCAGGGCCGGTGACGTATGCCTTCGGCAAGCTCGATTCCATTTGAGGCCACGCCGGGAGACCGGTATAATTGTTTGTTTCGGGTGGTAGCGAAAGGTTCGTAGAGTATGTTGAAAAGCATTCAACAGCGCGATTTGGACCGCAACCGCTGGATCAAAATCTCCATGACCGTGATCCTGGTCCTGATCTGCGTCAGCATGGTGATCACCCTGATTCCGGGACTCTTCGGCGGCCCGGCGGTGGGAACCAATGTCGATTCCGTGGCTGTCGTGGGCGGGGTGCCCATTACGGCCACCGACGTGATGCAGCGGCTCAATCAAATGAGCGAAACGCAGTCCGTGCCCCCCATGCTGCGTGGCTATTATGCACAGGAAGTTCTGAACGACCTTGTCTTCCAGCACGCCCTCGACTACGAAGCCGAGCGCCTCTCCGTCGAGGTCAGTCCGCAAGAGGAGCGCCAGCGCATCGAGCAGATACTGCCCATGGATTTCTCGAATGGCGTGTGGCTCAGGGACAAATACGTCAATGACGTTCCGACCTACACGCGTATGTCGGTTCCCCAATTCGAAGAGGCTGTTCGCCGGGACATCGTCACGCAGAAGATGGAGCATATCGTGACGGACGGAATCACCGTCAGCCAGGCGGAGATCGAGCAGGAATTCCGACGCCGCAACGAAAAGATCACGATTCAATACGCGCTGGTCAAGCCCGCGCAAATTGCCCCCACCATCCATCCGAGTGACCAGGAACTGGCCGCCTACTTTCAGAAGAACATGTCCAAGTATCAGATACCGGAAAAGCGGTCGGCCCAATATGCGCTTCTGGACCTCGCCAAGCTGCGCGCGCAGACCCAGGTAAGCGATGAAGCGCTTCGCGCCTACTACAATGAGCACATCGACGAGTACAAGGTGCAGAACAGCGTCCACGTCGAGCACATCCTGTTCAAGACCATCGGCAAGACCGATGCGGAAATCGCCGAAATCAGGAAGCAGGCGGAATCGGCCCTCGCACAGGCCAAGCGAGGCGCGAATTTCGAGGACCTGGCCAAGAAATATTCCGAGGACGACGCCAGCAAACCAAAGGGCGGCGACCTCGGCTGGATCGTCGAGGGCCAGACGGTTCCCGAGTTCCAGAAAGTCGCGTTCAGCCTGCCGAAGGGCGCGCTTTCCGATCTGGTGAAAACAGAGTACGGCTTTCACATCATCAAAGTGCTCGACCACCAAACGGCGCGTACAAAGAGCTTCGAAGAGGTCCGCGACTCGATTCTGCCCATCGTTCTCGAGCAGAAGGTCACCGAGGAGGCAAACGGGATTGCCGACCGGATGGCGAGCGCCGTCCGCGAGTCGGACCGGCAGCCGATTCTGAACATCGCGCACCAGCTCAATTTGCAGCCGGGCGATACGCCGCCCGAATCGATGAACGATCCGGTGGGCCAGCTGGGCAGCTCGCCGGATTTGAGCCGCGCGCTCTTCGAGCTGCGCGTCGGCGAACTGAGCGAACCGATTCACATCGACACTGGCTATGTGATCATCACGCCCAAGGCGATTCTGCCGGCTCACCAGGCCACGCTCGCTGAAGTGCACGACCGTGTCCTCGGCGATTACCAGCAGGACGAGTCGCTCGAAGCGGCCCGCACCAAGGCGGATGAACTGGCCAAGCGCGTTCAGGGGGGCGAGACGCTCGATAAGGCCGCCAAAGAGATGGGGCTCGAGGTCAAGACCTCAGACCCCTTCGCGCGTACCGGCTCTGTGCCCGATCTTGGAGCGGCGAGCCAACTCGGAACCGCCTTCAACATGAATGTGGGGCAGATGGCGCCGCCCAAGCAGGTGGGTGGAAACTGGCTGGTCTACCGGGTCACCGCTCATGAACCCGCGAACATGGCCGAACTCCCGAACCAGCGTCAGGATATCGAACAACAGCTTCTGCAAACCAAGCAGTCCGCCGCGTTCGACGCGTTCAAGACGGCCCTTGAGAACCGCATGAAGGCCGAGCGCAAGCTCACGATGAACCCGGAGGCCGTCGATCGGCTCACGCACTCGCAGAGCTAGGCGCCCCGGGCAACAGCGAGTACAGCGTCTGTTCCTTTAAGCATCCTTCCCACAAGGACCTGATCGACTGCCCGTGTAACCTATTGAACATGCGTGGCTTATCGATCAGCCGGCGGTGTCTTGCATTGCTTCTCCTTCTCAGCTAGACTCTATGAGTCCGCAGTTGCCAGCTGGCCAGCGCGTCGAGCCTCCCGGGCCCGGCGCGAGTCCTTCGGCGTTTTGTCGCGAGAATCATGGGGCAAGCGACCACTAGCCTTCCCGGCTTGGGACAGTCCAAGTAGTAGCTCGAATCGATTTTCAGGAGCGTCTTATGCCGCAAAGCAGCGCAAAACCGAGAAGGATTCGTGTGTCGGGCCGAGGGCGAACGCATAATGATCGAGTCGCGAAGGCATTCGAGGTAATTCCCGGCAGCAAACGGGGCCAGGGCGGGCACAGCAATCAATACTGCTGCGCGATCGAGAAGAATCAGAACGGAAAGTACAACGTACGCGTGCGCGCGCGATTCGGTGACGGAGGACCGCAAAGCTGGACGCTACCGGTCTATTTCCTTGCCTCCTCGTTTGCCGCTGCCATGAAGAAGCTAGGGGAGTGCTTGCAGCTTCTGCAGAAGAACGAGGAACGCCTGCGATTCTGGGGGGTTGAGCGCAGCGACGATCCCAACATGCCCGGCGATCTGCTCGAGGGGTTTGGTCTCTGGATCGATCGGCGCCGCGATTTTCCCCACAAGCGGGCGGAATTGGCTGTGACGCGTGAACGGCCGCTCCCGGCGGGCATGCTCGCGCCGTTGCGCAGGACACTCGGCGAATCGATCCTCGAAAGCCGCGCCGCCAGTGCAGGCGATTGAGACGGCGAGGGTTAGGTCGGATTCCTGGCTCGAATCAGGATCTCCGAGTGGGAAATCACGACCTCGTTGAGCGACAGGCGGTACTTGTAGGAGCCGGGATTTGCGCCGGGACGCGCGGGACCGCTCGACAGGCGCACCCCTGGCGGCGCCTGGAAGATGTTGGATGAGAACGGGCAACGCTGCGGGTCGAACTCGACCTTTAGGCTACCGGCGTTCGAGAACCAGATGATCTGATCGCCGGCGTCGAGCGCTGCCACCTCGGGAATCACCCCAACTAGAACGATTCTCTCCACTCGTCAGTCCTTTCTAGAGCCGTGCGGCGACCTCGGCGGCTCGAGACGCCTTTGCCTGCAAAGCAGTTAGATCGAAACCCCACTACCGCATAGAAAATACCATATCGTGCATAAGGCTCGCCTGTGTGCACGGGCGCAAGCGGGCGCGGGAGGCGCGCGGTTCATTGACAAGCCACGTAAGTTGGGATACAACCTATCAACTTCATCTGCCGGCGGGGCCGATCGCCAGGGCGCGACACCCGCTTGGATTGCCCAGGAGGTCGTAGCTCCTGGTGAAGCCGGGGAGACCAGCCATGAAACACCCCCTCGGAGCCCTTACGGCCACGGCTCTGTTCATTGCCATTGCCTTTTCGCCGCGTATCCCCTCGTCGTGGGCCGGCGATGACTGGCAGCCCATCGATCCTGCCGACCTCGCGCTCAGAGACAATCCAAAATCCCCGGGCGCGGACGCCATGGTGCTTTACCGCGAAACGAGGGTCAACGAGCCCCTCGCGTACACGCAGGAATACTGGCGGCTCAAGATTTTCACGAAGGAGGGCGTGAAGTATGGGGACGTCGAAGTTCCCTACACGAAAGGCGAGGAGAGCATCACCAGTCTTCGCGGCCGCACGATCCAACCCGACGGCAAGATCGTCGATTTCGACGGAAAGGTATTTGACAAGGTGGCTGAAAGGGGTGGCGGCCTGAAGGTTTACGTCAAGGCCTTCTCGCTCCCCGATGTGCAGCCCGGAGCCATCGTCGAGTACCGATACCAAAAGCAGCTCGACGAGAGACTCTATTACATCGGTTTCCAGCAGTGGGCCCCAGAGGGGGAGCTGTACACACGGCTGGTGCGCTTTTCGATTTTTCCCTTAACGCGCGATGTCGGGCAGGGAGAGATGACTTATCGGCTGGTTCGTTTGCCGGAAAAGGTCAGCCCGCGCTTGGAACCCAATGGTTATCAGATGTTCGAGCTACATGATATTCCCGGTGTCGAAGACGAGGAACTGATGCCTCCGGCATCGGCGATCCGCCCGCGCATCGAATTCTTCTATCGCGATCCGAGCGAACCGAAAAACGAGACCCAGGAGCAGTATTGGAAGCGAATCGACAAGAAACTCGCAGAAGCCCAGGAGAAGTTTCTGGGTAAGAGAAGTGCAATCGAGCAAGAGGTTTCCCATCTGGTGAACGCGGCCGATCCGCCAGAGGCCAGGCTACGGAAGCTCTACGCAAGGACCCTCGCGGTGCGGAATTTGAGCATGGAGGTCGAGCGGAGCAAAAAAGAGCAGGTCGGCGAAAATCTTAAGCCGAACACGAATGCCGAGGACGTGCTGAAACACGGTTACGCGAACGAGCGCGAGATCAACCTGCTTTTTGTGGGCCTGGCCAGAGCGGCAGGCTTTGATGCTACGGGGGTTTACGTAGCGCCCGCGAACCAGAACCTTTTCACGCCCCAGAGCGAGGAAGCCAGCCAACTGGGAGCCGACCTGGTCTGGGTGCGCGCAGGGACCGGGGAATACTATTTGGATCCCGGGGCGCGCTACTACCCGTTCGGGCTTTTGCCCTGGTACGAGACAGGGACGAAGGGGATTCGCCTGCGGAAGGACGGCCCGGAATTCATCACCATCCCCACGCAAACCAGCGCCAACGCGACCCTGACGCGCCGTTGTCAACTGTCGCTCAATGAGAACGGCGACGCCACCGGGAAGCTTGAGGCCTCCTTTGGAGGAATTCTTGGGGCCATGCAGCGAGAAGAAAACCGGAATGAGGATGAAACAGGTAGAAAGAAGGACCTTGGCGATTCGATTCGCGCATGGCTGCCCTCCGGAGCGAACTTCGAAGTCACGGCGATCGCAAATTGGGACGACATTGCGCAGCCGCTTGAAGTCGACGGAACGGTGAAAATCCCCGGCCTGGGGACCCCTGCCGGGCAGCGCATGCTCGTCCCGGTCACCGTTTTTGTGACGGCTTACCGGAATGTGTTCAAGTCCACCAAGCGGGTCAACGACATCGATTTCGAGCACCCGCTCGAACAGGTGGATGACCTTCAATATCAGGCGCCGGGGGAGTACAAGGTGGAGTCCCTGCCAACCATCGCCCCCATAGACTTGAAGGCGGTGGTCTATCAGGCGTCGAGTTCCGAACAAGGGAACATGGTTGAAATAAAGCGGCAGCTCGACATTGAGGGTATCTATTATGGGATGAAGGATTACGAGGCGCTGCGTTCGTTCTTCAACCGGGTGAAATCGAGCGATGAAACGCAATTTGTGCTGCGGGAATCGGGATCTGCCAAAGTTAACTAGCGCGCTAGCGCTGGCGATTGCCGCCGCTTTAGCATCTTCAACAAGGCCCGTCGTCCGCGCATCCGACAACGCCCCGGACTGGCTGCGCGCCGCGGCGCAGGAAAAACTCCCCGATTATCCTGCCGAAACCATGGCGGTAACCCTTCTCGATGATGAGCAGACAACGGTCAAGGACAACGGCGAAATCGAGACGCGATATCGATGGGCCTCGAAGCTTTTGCGGCCTGAAGCCAGGAGGGAGTACGGAGCAGCCCGGTTTCCCTTCGACAACGAGCGACGGATATCCTACTTGCGGGCCTGGACCATTACGGCCGAGGGAGCTGTTTTCGAGATAAAGGACAAGGAGGCCGTGGAGACCTCGCCCTACGCCGACTACGCTATCTATACCGACGATCGCGAGAAAGTGATCAGGTTTCCGGAGGCAAATCAGGGGTCTGTCGTCGGGTACGAATTCGTCCAGAAGCACAGGCCGTTTGTTTTTGAGGATGACTGGGAGTTTCAAAGCCGCATCCCGACCCGGCGCGCCAGGTTTGCCTTGCAGATTCCCGCCGGATGGGAATTCACCAATGCCTGGGCCAATTATCCCGAACAAGGACCGCAAACGCCGCGCACAAACTCGTACGTTTGGGAGGTTCAGGATATTCCGGCCATCGAGCCGGAGCCAGACATGCCAGCCTGGCGGTCGGTGGCGGCGCGCATGGCCGTGAAGTATTTCCCGCGCGATCCTCGCTTGCGTTCGAAGACCTCGGGGACTTGGAATGATTTGGGCGCCTGGTATGCGAGCCTGACCGCGACAAGCCGGACCCCGACCCCAGCGATCCGGCAGAAGGTCTCCGAGCTCACCCGGAATCTGTCGAACCCCCTCGACAAGATGAAGGCGCTGGCCGCCTACGTGCAGAGGCAGGTGCGCTACGTAGCGATTGAAATCGGAATCGGGGGTTTTCAACCTCATGCCGCGGGCGACGTTTTCGCGCACCAATACGGCGACTGCAAAGACAAGGCCACGCTGCTGAGCGCGATGCTCGCCGAGATTGGGATCGCCTCGGACTATGTGCTGATCGATACCGAGCGCGGCGAGGTCAGCCGCGAGTTCCCTTCCATGGATTTCAACCACGCGATTCTGGCAATTCGGCTGCCCGACGGCGTTCCGACCGCTTCGCTGTACGCCACAGTCGATCATCCAAAACTCGGCCGCTTGCTCTTCTTTGATCCAACAAACGAGTATGTTCCTTTTGGCTATTTGCCGTTTTATCTGCAGGACAGCTACGGACTGGTCGTCACGGGAAACGGTGGCGAGATCCTGGACCTTCCGCTCCTGGCCCCGGCTACGAACCGCCTGCTTCGCACGGCGACCTTCAACCTCACCGACGACGGAAGGCTGACCGGCGAGGTGAGGGAGCTGCGCTGGGGCGGGCCCGCGACCGAGGAACGCCGCGAAATTCTGGAATCCCCGCCCGCAAACCGCGGGAAGGTCCTGGAAGATTTCGTCGGCAATTTCTTGAGCAATTTCGTGCTCACCAGCGCTTCGGTAGGAAACCTCGAAAAGTATGACGACGACCTTCTCCTGAACTATAAGTTCATCGTCGATGGGTATGCCAAGACGGCGGGAAATCTGCTGATTCTGCGGCCGCGCATCCTCGGCAGCAAACGAATGTTCGTTTTCGCCGACGAGCACGGGAAACCCCGCAAATATCCGATCGAGTTCCCGGAGGCCACGCGCCAGGACGATGTCTTCGACATTACTTTGCCCCCTGGATACGTGACCGACGAACTGCCCAAGCCGGTCCAGGCGCAATGCCCGTACGCCTTCTACCAAAGCGAAGTTCAAGTCAACGGCGATGTTTTGCACTACAAGCGAAGGTACGAGATCAAGGACGTGTACGTCCCAACCCAGAAGCTGAATGATGTTCGCGATTTCTTCGAACAGGTTGCCGCCGACGAGCGCTCGAGCGCCGTCTTCCGCCGTCTCAATCCGTGATTTGGAGCTCCCACCAAAGAGCTATCTAGCGCACGCATAGACGACTTGGCTGATCGCCGAGAACGTGGCGGCCCAGGTTTGGGCCCGGCGAGGAGCGTAGCGGTGCGCGGCGACCCCGAGACGCCTGATCTGCTCGGTTGAGAGCGGGGCTGAATAAACATCTGTGCCGAGCGCGTAGGAATACTCGCGATACGTGGGTGGTGTTTCCTCGGCGAGGGCCATCAGGCAGTCCCAAAAGCTGCGCGAGCGCAGGAATCGCCTCTTGCTCGCCTTCTTCCGGTCGAAGTGCAGGGCATGCGATCCAGGCGGCCCGCCAGGCTCCAGAATCACCTCCGTGCAGCTCTCGGGCCGAAACGGGCGCGAAGAATCCGCATCGGGATATTTGGCGAGCAGTTCGCGCACCTGCCGCTCATCGGCGTCGAGTGCGGCCCACCAGTATCGGTAGGAATGGAAAACAACGGTGCCCGTACGGAGAATTTGCCGGACGCGGGCAACATCCTTCCCGGTCACGCGCACGATCATATCGACGAGTTCGTCACCGCGAAACTGCTGCTGCACAACGGGGCGAATACTGACGTATTCAGCCTCCTCTTCGGTGTATTTGACGGGAACCATGTCGGGGAGAGGCATGATCGGAAACCGTTCGCGTGCAAAAGCGGTCAGGACTTTGGCGCCAGCCGGTCGCGGACGCGATCGCTCAGCACTTTGCCATCGACGGCCTTGCCCTCCAGCCGGGCGCGAGCCGCTTTGATCACCGCGCCCATGTCCTTGAGCGAATCGGCGCCTGCTTCATTGATCGCTGCTTCGATGGCCTCCCGGATTTCCTCATCCTTGGGCGCGGCAGGAAGATACTGTTCGATGATGCCGATCTCCTTGGCCTCTTTATCGGCGAGGTCCTTCCGTCCTCCGCGCGTGAATTGCTCGACCGATTCGCGCCGCTGCTTGACGAGCGTTTGCAAAACCTGCAGCGATTCCAGATCCGTCAGGGCTCGCCTCTTCTCGATTTCCTTGTTCTTCAGGGCCGCCTTAACCATGCGCAGGACACTCAGCCGCAGCTCATCTTTCTCCTTCATCGCCGAGGTCAGGTCCGCCTGAATGCGTTCAAGGTATCCCATTCCCGTCTTCTCCCGCGAAAGAATAACACAGGGATGCCCGAGTTTCCGTTTCGCGAGCGGACATTCCGTCCAGCCCGCGTTTCGCATTCGCGGCGCCGACAAACGGTGTAAAATACCCCCATGAATCAAATGGACATCTTCGAGGTCGATTGCCCCTGCTGCGGGGCCAAGCTCACGATCGACCGGAAATTGGGTGTCGTGCTGTCTCATGTGCAGCCGCCGCGGCCACCGTCAGTCGACCTAGACGACACGGCCCGTCTCCTCCGCCAGCAGGCCGACGCGGTCGAGGCGAAGTTCCGCGCGTCGGTCGAGGCCGAGCGCCTCAAGGAAGACGTTTTGGCCCGAAAATTTGCCGAAGGGCTCAAGAAGGCAAAGGATGCCCCGATCGAAAAGCCGGTTCGCGATTTCGATCTCGACTGAACCTGAGGCAGCGAGCCGTTCGATCGTTTCTTCCAGGGCTCGTTGCGAGCACTCAAACACAAATGGTACGATTATCGGCTCATGCCTAACGAAGCGGCCGACAAACCGCGCATCGGCATCCCCTATCGGACTCGAAAAGAAGAACTTACCTCGGATCATCACGCTTATGATCTGTACGTCCGGGCGGTCCGGGATGCTGGCGGTGAACCGGTAGCCATCTCGCTCGACCCGGCCGAAGACCACGCGTTCGTGGCGCGCCGGCTCGATGCTTTTCTGCTTCCTGGCAGCCCGGCGGACGTGGACCCCGCCCGATATGGTTCCCCGCGTCACCCCCAATGCTCCATCGCCGATCCTCTCCGCGAGCGCGCCGACTGGGCCTTGCTAGAATCTGCATTCGCCGATGGCAAGCCGGTCCTCGCAATCTGCTACGGGATACAGAGCTTGAACGTCTTCTTGGGCGGTTCGCTCATCCAGGACATACCGAGCGAACTCGGTACGGCGATCCGTCACAACTGGACGGGACGTCAACTTGGCGCGCCCGAGCCGCTTCATGAGGCTCGCCTCGAGCCCGGGACGAGGCTAATTGAGCTGGCCGGAACCAGTGAGCTCCGGGTCAACAGCTCGCATCACCAATCGATTCTCCGGCCGGGTCGTGGCCTCAACGTGGTTGGGCGCGCGGCCGACGGCGTCGTCGAAGCGGTGGAATGGACCGGCGATCAGAACTGGGTTATGGGCGTGCAATGGCACCCCGAGCGAATGGTCGGCCGGGACGGGATCGCGCGATCACTGTTTGCGGCCTTGGCTCGGGCGGCCGGAAGGGCTACCGCACAGCCGCGAGCCTGAGGCTCTGGCTGCACGGTAGGTCCAGGATGTCTGCCCCTGGCCGTTCCGCTGATCCTCTCATTCGAGCCGAGGCCCCTGCTCCGATTTCCGGGCTTCGAGCCCCTGATAAGTTGAGGACCTCCTACCGTGCGACGAAAGGTTTGGTGGACAAATGATTTCGCTTGCAGGTAAGGCAGCCGTGGTTACCGGGGGATCGCGGGGCATCGGCGCGGCGACGGTAAGGCTGTTCGCCCAGGCCGGCGCCGACGTCGTTTTCAGTTACTCGAAGAATCGAGACGCTGCGGCGCAGGTCGAGCAGGAAGCTCGGAAGCATGGGACGCGCATCGAATCACAGAAGGCCGACCTCGGGAGGATGGCGGAAGCCAAGAGGCTGATTGATTTCGCCCATGAACGCTTGGGTCATATCGACATACTTGTGGCCAACGCGGGCATCTGGAATGAACAGGAGTTGCCCATCGAAAAGATGGCCGAGCGTGAGTGGGACGAAATGATGCGCGTGAACCTAAAGAGCGTGTACGCGGTGATTCACTTTGTGGTGCCGCAGATGATCGCCCAGAAGGGCGGAAGGATCGTGGCCATCAGCTCGACAGCCGGGCAACGCGGCGAGTCGCTTCATACGCACTATGGCGCCTCAAAGGGAGCTATCATCAGTCTGGTGAAGGGGCTTTCAACCGAACTCGCGCGGCACAATATCCTGGTGAACTGCGTTGCGCCCGGATGGGTGGATACGGACATGTCGGCTTCCGTGCTCCGCGATAAGCGAAGGGTGAAGGACGCCGTCCTGGCGATACCCTTGAAGCGTCCGGCCACAGCGGAAGAAATTGCCGGGCCGATACTGTTTGCCGTATCCGACCTTGCAACCTTCATCACCGGAGAGGTAATCAACGTTAACGGAGGTTCCATTCTTTGCGGATAAGCTGGCGAATCGCAATTCTGACCGTTTTGGGTATGGCATCGCTGGTCGTCCTGGCACCGCACGCGAACGCGCAGGACGATGAGGTGCTGATGCCGGAGCAGAGCACGGCCAAGGCCAAAGGAATCATTGAGCAAGCCATTGACGCCTTCGGCGGGCAGGCCTACCTAAACATTCACGACATCACCTACACCGGCCGTATTGGCGAATTTGGCCATTCTGGTGATCTCAATGGTTTTGAAACCTTTATCGACTACGAGATTCCCCCCTCGAAGGAACGTCAGGAGAACCTCCCCAAGCGAAACATCATCGAGGTGTACGACGGGGACAAAGGGTGGGTGCTCGATCGCGGCGGCGTCTCCGAAGCGGCCGTGACCGATCTCGCCAGATATCAGGAAGACACCAAGGTCGATCTCTACAACATCCTGCGCTACCGGATTCACGAACCAAACATGATTTTTCGCTATGCGGGGTTTGACGTGGTTGACCTCAAAGAAGCCGATTGGGTCGAGCTCGTCGATAGCGAGAATCGCACGATTCGAATCGCCTTTGCCCGCTCAACTCACCTCCCCATCCGCAAGGTTGTTGATACGCGCGATCCCAACTCGCAGCTGCGCGGCGAGGAGATCGAGTACTATTCGCTTTATCATCCCATCGAGGGCATCGAGACACCGTTTCAAATTACCCGCGAGCGCAATGGAATGAAGGTTTATCAGGTATTTTTCGATACCTGCCACTACAACACGAACCTCTCGACGTCCCTCTTCACCAAGGAATCTCTCGACCAGCGCTGGGCGAAAATCGGCAAGAAGAGCAAGTACAAGAAAAGCGCCAAGGACGATAAGGACGCTGCGAACGAGTAGGGATGGCCCGGCATCAAGGCCCTGTGCGATTTCGCGAAGGCGCGTCCTAAAAACGAACACTGGGGCGATCCCCGCGGAGACGGGTGAAGCCTAAGCTTCACATTCGGAAATCCTTACGCCCATTCCTCCTGGAACCCCGCTTGCGGGCGTGCTCTGCCCGAGAAGTCCACGCGAGGGGCTAGGGGATGGGCCTGCTCTGGCAGGATTTGCGCTTCGGCATGCGGATGCTGGCGAAGGCACCCGGATTCGCGGGGATTGCCGTTCTGGCCCTGGCCATCGGTATCGGCGCGAACACCGCGATCTTCAGCGTCGTCGATGCCGTTCTGCTCAGGCCGCTCGCCATCGAAGACCCGTCGCGCATCGTCTACGTCGACGAGCAATGGCGCGACCTTCAGCCGGGCCTGTCGGTCGGCAATTTCGAGAACGTCTGCCGCCAAAGCATCTCGCTCTCCGATATCTCCGCATCGGCAAACGCCAGCTTCAACCTCTCCGCCGGCACCATTCCCGAACGGGTCGACGGCGAAATCGTGACTGCTCGGTATTTTGCGACCTTTGGCGCTCACCCCATCCTCGGCCGCGTATTCACGGCGGATGAGGACAGAGATGGGCATCCCGGCGTTGTGGTGATCAGCGAGCGTTTGTGGCGCACACGCCTGCACGCGGATCGGGCCGTCATCGGCCAACACCTGCGCATCAACGGCACGTCGTGGACGGTTGTCGGTGTGATGCCCAACACCTTCGATCCGTTGCTGAACAAGAGCGACGTGTGGGTTCCGGCCGCGTTCAGCCAGGCGCAGCTTGCCAATTACGATTCTCATTATCTGAGCGTGATGGGGCGACAGAGGCCCGGGGCTTCACTCGCGCGCGTTCAATCGGAATTGGACGTCATCGCCAAACGACTAGAGCAAGCACACCCGATCGACGATAAGGAGCGCGGGCTTCGCGCCGTCCAGCTTGCTACGGTTCTGCTCGGCGATCAGCAGCCGGCCATGCGCATGATGGTTGCCGCCGTCGGATTGGTCCTGCTGATTGCCTGCGCCAACATCGCCAATCTGCAATTAGCTCGTTCGCGCACGCGACAGAAGGAAATGGCCGTGCGCGCCGCCTTGGGCGCTTCGCCGGCGAGGATCGTGCGCCAGCTGCTGGTTGAAAGCTTGGTGCTCGGAGCCGTGGGCGGCATCGTCGGAATCCTGCTCGCGTTCTGGGGCGTTGCCTGGATCGTCGCGAAGGGACCGGCCGAGGTTCCCCGTCTCCAGCAGTCGGCGGTCGACGGCAGGACGCTCGCCTTCGCCTGCGGCGCAGTTCTTCTTTCCAGCTTTCTGTTCGGGGTTGTGCCGGCGCTGCGCTCGGCTTCGACACGGTTGAGCCAGGCCTTCAAGGAAGGTGCGGGCACGTCGAGCGGGAACCGTGATCGCGTGCGCAGCGTGCTGGTCGTCGGGGAAATCGCGCTGGCGCTCGTATTAATGGCCGGGGCGGGACTGCTCATTCGCAGCGCCCTGCTCGTGTCCCGTGTGAGTCCAGGATTCCAGACGGCCAATCTCGTGGTGGGCCGCGTCGGCCTGCCCGACGCCGCCTACCATGATCCGGGGGTCGCGCGGCAGACTTTCGAACGTATGATCGCTCGAGCCAGCGCTTTGCCCGGCGTCGAGTCTGCCGCCGTTGTATCGCGCGCGCCGCTCGGGCAGGGCTGGAGCACGAACGGCTTGATCCCGGAAGGCAAAGCGATCGACCCGTCGAATATCGTCAACGCCCTACTGCAGATTGTCTCGCCCGGTTACCTGTCGACCGCGCGCCTACCGCTCGAGGCGGGCCGTAACTTTACGGCCCAGGACACGCGCGACAGAGGGCTGGTCACCATCGTGAACCAGACGCTCGCGCGCACCATGTGGCCGGGTCAGAACCCGATCGGTAAACGGTTTGCCTGCTGCGAGCAGGGGCCGCGGGGACGACTCGATCCGGTCTGGCATGAAGTGATCGGGGTGGTCGGAGACGTGCGAGCGCGCGGCCTTGATCAGCAAGTCTTGCCGGAATTTTATCTCCCGATCGCGCAGATGCCCGCTTCGGCCTGGGATTGGCTCGGCCGCACCATGGACCTGGTAGTGCGGACGCGCACGAGGAGCTTTGCTGCCAACGATTTGCGGGTGATGGTCGCGTTGATTGCGCCCGGGGTGCCGATTTACGACCTCTCAACCATGCAGGAAAAAATCGCGAGCAGGCTCGAGGCCTCGCATTTCGATATGTTCCTGCTCGCGACTTTCGCGGCTATCGCGCTCGTGCTTTCCTCGGTGGGAATCTACGGGGTGCTTTCCTATGTGGTCGCGCAGCGCACGCGCGACATCGGCATCCGCATCGCACTTGGCGCAACACAAGCTACGATCCTGCGCGACGTCCTCTGGTATGGGTTTCGCCTGACCGCCGTCGGTCTTGCGCTCGGCCTGGCCGCCGCGCTCCCGGCGACGCGCCTCCTCGCTTCCTTGTTGTTCGGGGTAGGGGCGACGGACGCGACCGCATTCGCCGCGGCCTGCGCGGTTCTCGCGATGGTCGCCCTCGCAGCCAGCTATCTCCCGGCGCGCCGCGCAACCCACGTCGACCCGATCGTCGCGCTCCGCTCCGAGTGAGCAGGTACGAACCCTGACCCCGGCCATTTCCGGGACAGCAGGAATCGACAACCGCTGCCAGGCGTCTCACGGTTCTATCCTTTGCTCAGTCCTCGACAAAGGTAGCCGTACGGACCTGGCTTGCTGGCCCGCCCTGTTCGAGGGCCTGCAGGTCGATGCGATATGTGCCGGGCGGCACGTTGTCGAGCGGGACCTTGAGCGCCACGGGGACAACCGGGCTTCCCTTCTCAATAAATTTTCCCGCGTCAATGGCGCCCGTCGACAGGACCGTCTTTCCTGTCTTTTGGTCGACGACGCGATAGCCCACTTTCATGAGCGGCGGTTTGTCGCTCTGAAGATGCGGGTCATAGATCTGTGCATACAGCACGACCTGATCCGTCTTCTTGAAGCGGTTGTTGCCGGAAGGCACGATCTCGACATCCTTGAAGACAAGAGGGGTGCGATCGGCAAGCAGGTCCGCATCCAGCGCGCCGCCGAGATCGGCGAGCCGCTCGATCTCACTGCTCAGTGCGACGCCGCTCAGGGTCAGGGTCTTGCCATCGTAGGGATCGATGTCGAGCGGTGTCTCATACTTGCCGAAGTTCTGACCACCGCCGGAGAGAACGACGGTCAGCTTGTACTGTCCTGGCGCGACGGTGAATTGATTCTCATAATGCATGGGCGTTTCCGTGAATTTCTTCCACTCGTCTTTTTCCAGATCGAGAGTGACTTCATCGCTAAACCGCGCGCCCGTCGACCCGTCCGGCCGGTAGGCAATGCCCAGGATGTTAAGATCGGCGTGATACTTGCCCTTGACCTTGTCGAAAGTGATCGACGATGAAGGGATGTCCATCACCAGATTGATACGCGCCTCGTTTGGCGCCGTATAGAAGAAGGGCACTTCGAGCGTGCCACCCATGTTGGCACTGGCGGCCGAACTGGTCGCGCGAGCTTCTAGATCCTGCTCGATCGGCTTTCCGGCCAGCAGATCCTTCGGCAGCACATTGCAGTAACCGCTGCGCGAGCGAACGTCCGCGCCGCCGCGGTCGACCTTTACCTTGAGAGTGTGACAACTTCCCACGGGTGAGTCAGGAGGAGCAAAGCCGAGCAGGTAATACTCATCCTGCTCATGCCCGATCTTCTGGAGCCCGCCCAGCAGGTCGTTGGTGTTGAGAATGGGAAAGCCGCCCGTGCCGCTGGCGAGCGCGTACATCACCTGTTGGTTGGTCGTAGCCGAGGGCGGAATTGGCGGAACGATGACCCGCGGCTGCGTGTAGCTCGGATTGCCATAGGGGTTTCCCGGCGTGCCGCGAGCCGGACTGCCACCCCCTCCCCCCGAACCATGGCCGCCACCACCACCGCTTGAGCCACCGCCCGTGCCGCCCTTGCCTCCGCCACCGCCCGTACCGCCTCCGCCCGTACCACCGCCGCCGCCCGGATGTCCACCGCCCCCACCCCCTCCGCCCCCTCCTCCTCCGCCACCGCCCGGCTTTTGGAATGGAGCGGCCAGTACGAGCTCGGGCCGCGGTCCGGGCTGGTTCGGGCCAGAGGGAGCCGGGTGATAGGAAGCGAGGAGGAATCGAGCGGGTGGAGCACCCGGATCGTAGAGCAGTCCGGTCGGCGGCGTAGCCACGAGCCCGCGAACGTCGAGCGGATAGACGGCCACATTGGCCTTGTTGCACGCGTCAATGGTTGCGGTCAGCTCGGACTGGCGTTCGGGGGTAAGTTCAAATCCCTCGGTAAAAAGCACGAGGCTCTTTCGTCCCGGTATCGCCGCCAGGCTTTGGGCCATGCCGCGCAGGCTGAGCAGCAGGGTGTAGGCCCCGAACTCCGCTTCAGGATTGCCCAGGTTCGGACCTCCCAGGCTCGGACCTCCGGTGTTTGAGCCGGGACCGAAACTCGGGGGCGGCGCGTTCGGCGCCACGGCGGAAAATTTAATACCGGCGACAGCTTGCTTGAGCTTGTCCACGTCCGACGTGAAATTTTGGATGATATTTAGCGCGCCACCGAATTCGACGATGGCCATCAGGTGATTGGGACTGGCATTCGTATCGATGAATTGCGCCGCAGCCTTGCGGGCGAACGGCTGATCGCCGAACTCCATGGTCGAATCGTCGAAGAAGAGCACCATGTAGTGCTTCTCCGCGCTGGCTGGCGCATTCAAGCCGCCGCCAAAGGCGAAATTCGATATCTCCCGCTCCTTATTGTCCTCGTAGAGCTTGAAATCTTTGGACGCCAGGTCGTGGATGTAGTCGCCCTTTTTGTCGGTGACAATCACGTCGACGCGGACCACGCGCGCCTCGGAGGCAAGCGGCGGCGCCGTTGTTTGCGCCGGAGTCGCTGCTGGGGCTGGCGCAGGTGCGGTTTGCTGCGCCTGCTGCTGGGCGCGGATCGGCGGGGGCACGATCGCCTGGCGGATAAACCACCCTGCGGCGGCCAGGAGCACGATCAGGACGGTGATGGGAATGATTCGGCGACTCTTCATGGCTCACCTCATGTTCAAGAACCGCGTCCAACGAACTTCCTCGACGAACACTGTGAACATCCAAATTCAATGCGGGATTTCAACCGCTCCATTCTCTGCTGAAAGCTGAGCGGCGTTCGAATCGCGAACGACGGAGCGGACCAGGTAGTCGCCCGGCTTCACGTCGAAACTGGTTTTGAGCGTCACGCCCGTGCGGCTGAGTCGCGCGAGGGTCGTATCGAGCAAGCGCATGTCGACCGTCTTCTGGATTCCCGTGATGATGTTGCCGTCCCGGTCGAACAGAGCGGTCACAATCGTTAAACTCTCCTGGTTGCGTCCCGCCGCCTTTTGGAAGCGCAGATGGGACAGGTCGACGTGCGTCAGGACAGCGAGTTTGGCATCCGCAGAGTTCACCTTGTAATACTGGGTATGGAGTTCGACGGGAAGTCCGCGCTGCACGTCTTGGGAAAACAAGGCCTCCTCAATTTCCTGCTTAATCGCCTCCTCAACCGACACGCTGTGTTTCGGTGCGTAAAATCCGTGGCGGGCCTGGACCGTGACGTGCTCCTTGTTAGGCAGCGTTACTTTCAGCGAGTGGAACCGGCCGTCAAACTTGAAGTTGTGGGGGGTGAAGGCCAGCAGATAGGAGAATTCGGGCGCCGCGCCGATCATGCGCAGTCCGCCCGCGAGATCGTTGTTGTTGTGAAATGCCATCCCTCCGGTGCTGGCGGCGAGAATCATCAGCACGTCGGTCTCCGCGCTTTGCGCCTGGAGGCGATACACCGAGCGTTGACCAGCGGACAAGACGGTGCCGGATTCGGGCTCGCTGATATCGCCGAGATCAGGAACGTACAGTCCGCGCGCGTCGAGGGTGTTGATGAAAACGTTCGAGCGGGCCGCGCGGTCGATGATTTGAGAGAGGTCGTACTCGCGAGTGGGGTAGATAAATCCCGGGGAGAGTAAAACCACGGTTCGCTGGCCCGGCAAAACCGAAATACGGCGAATCACCTCCTCGAGCCGGCGAAAGGCGGATTCCGTTTGCACCTGCCCCGTTTCGTACACCTCGGCGGACGTCGCTACGGCAAGCTGCTGGGCCTGCTGGAGGAGTGCCGGGTTGTTTCCATACGCGCAGGCAAGCGTATCCTGCGTGGCAACCGTCACAGCCGTCGGGTCCATGTTGTTCTGGATCAAATTGGCTTCGTAATAATCGATGGGCGGGCACTGGCCGGCCCCGGTCGAACTTCCCGCGGTGACGGGACGAACCATGAGCCCGAGAAGCGCCGCGTGGAGTTTGTCTCTGTCCGCAGTGAAATCCATCTGCGATTGGCCGGAGATGGTCAAAACCGCAACGCGATCGGTGGGCTGAACGGCAGAATCGACGAACTGCATCGCGGCCTGCCGCGTCCGCATCAGGTCCTGGGGCGTAATGTTGACATCGTCGAACAGCAGGGCCACAAAACGAGACGGTGGAATGAAGTCAGCAGGCTTGGACAGCTCAGCCTCGCCCCCGACCGAGTCGGGCCGCACAAACGTTTCGGACACCGATTCGGGAGTTTCCATTGAAAAATGCGCGATGTCCTGAAGCTTGCCGTCCTCGAAGAGCTGGAAATCTTCCTTGCGCAAGTTGCCGATCGGATGGCCTTTCGAATCGCGGACAATGACGCGAACGGGAACGACGTTGACGTGGGACTCGAGCGGAATCGTCGAATCGCGCGTGTTCATTTCGACACGGTCGGAGGCAGGCGCGGGTTGCACGGGCGAGGTTTGTTCGGGCGGGCTTGCTGGTGGCTGGGCCGGCGCGGAACTTTGACGCGCTCCGGCCGCCGCCCATCCGCAAACCACAACACACGCGGCCCCGACCACCGAACGCACCAACCGGGAGAGGCAAGTCTGCGTTCCCCACGAGCCGTTCATGGGAACTCCGAGTGAAAACTGAGGCCGGGCTTTGGCTACCCGGTGGGCACTTGCTAGGACGCAACGAGAGTCTACGCCCGCTTTATCTGACGGTCAATTGATTCGAACGGCTGCAAACGCCGCCTAGGCGCTAGAGAGAGAGAGCGATGGAAGGTCGGATGGAGGGAAAGCGAGCGAACGGGCAAGTCATTTCAGGTCGAAGCGCGGGAGGAGTTCGCGCGGAACTTGAGCCAGGCAGGGAAGCTTCGCATCCTTGTCGGAAACGAGCGGGGCGCTGGTGCCCCAGGCGATGCCCAGCGAGGGATCGTTCCAGGCGATGCCATGCTCGTCGTCGCGATCGTAAAAATCGCTGCACTTGTACAGGAGCTCGACCGCATCAGAGAGCGCAAGGAATCCGTGCGCGAAACCGACAGGAATATAAATCATGTTGTGCGTGCGCGCGGAGAGCCTTACGCCACTCCAGCGCCCAAAGGTGGGCGAGCCGACCCGGATATCCACGGCCACATCGAGCGCCTCGCCCGCCACAACGCGGCACAGCTTGGCCTGCGGATGCCGCAGTTGATAGTGCAGGCCGCGAAGCGTGCCTTTCGTTGACCGCGAATGATTGTCCTGGACAAAGCAGCCGTCAATGCCGAGCGAGCGGAATTTCTGCTGGTGATAGGTCTCCATGAAAAAGCCGCGCGCGTCCTCGAGTACGGCCGGCCGGATTTCGTACACACCGGGAACCGACGTTTCAAAACGCTGCATCGAGCACCCGACAAGCAAAGCAAACCGCTCCGGTCCCAAGACTAGGTGCGCAATCTCTGAGCGGCGATTCCATGGAGAGAGGCGTCGCGGTGGACATAATATTTCTCGTAGTAGGATTGATATTCGCCGGCGCGAATCTCGGCGACCCATCCTGAGTTCGCACGATACCAATCGATCGTCCGGCGCAGGCCCTCCTCGAGCCGAATCGACGGCTTCCAGCCGAGCTGCCCCTCGATCTTCGCACAATCCAGCGCATACCGCCGATCGTGGCCGGGCCGGTCCTTGACCTGCCGGAGCAGTGTTTCCGGCTTGCCCAGGGCCCGCAGCAAGCGACGCGCCAGGTCCAAGTTTTCGACGATGTCCAGGCCGCCGATGTTGTAGACCTCACCCACCTGCCCTCGTTCGAGCACGGTGAGAATCCCGCGGCAATTATCCTCGACGTGCAGCCAATCGCGCTGCTGCCGGCCATCGCCGTAAATAGGAAGCGGCTGATCGTTGAGCGCGTTAGTGATCATCAGCGGAAGAAACTTTTCAGGAAATTGATACGGGCCGTAGTTGTTCGAGGAACGCGTGACCAGGGCGGGAAGGTTGTAAGTGCGCACGTAGGAGCGGACCAGAAGGTCCGCCCCCGCCTTGGAAGCCGAATACGGGCTGCTCGGCTCGAGCGGCGAGCTCTCGTTTGCGAACGCGCCCGCAACTAAGTCGCCGTATACCTCGTCGGTCGAAATGTGAACGAACCGGCTTACCTTGAGCTTCCGGGCGACTTCGAGCAGTACGAACGTGCCCTTCACGTTTGTCTCGATCGAAGCCGCCGGCTCGTAGATGCTGCGGTCGACGTGCGATTCGGCGGCGAAATGCACGATCGCGTCGCACCCGCCAAGGGCCTGCTCGACGGCGGCCGCGTCGCAAATGTCGCCGCGAACAAAGGTGTAGCGCGGCCCCTGTCCCACTCCGTAGCGAGCGGCCACGGAGGCAAGATTGGCGAGGTTCCCCGCGTAGGTCAGCTTGTCGTAGTTGACGACCGAATACGCGCTCCGGTCGGACAGCACCTGAAGAATGAAGTTCGAGCCGATGAAACCCGCGCCGCCGGTGACGAAAATCCTCATGAGGCCGCTTCTGGATGCGAGCGAAGGGCCTCTCGAGCGGGCCGCTTCCCCCCGGTCGGCGCGGAAACACGCGGCGGGATGGTTTTCCCCAGCTTGTTGGCCCCCGTTTCGGCTACCAGCGTGTTGGCGCGCAAGAGAGACTCAAACGTGCCTGCGTCGGTCCACCAGCCGTCCAAGATCTCGTAGGTCAGCGTCCCCTCTTCGATGTAGAAATTATTCACATCCGTGATTTCCAGCTCGCCGCGGCCGGAGGGCTTCAGCCGTCGGATTTTCTCGAACACCGTCGAATCGTAGAGGTAGATTCCAACCACCGCATAATTCGATTTCGGTGCGCGGGGCTTTTCTTCGATTCCCACCACCCGATCGTCGCGTATTTCGGCGACCCCGAAGCGCTGCGCATCAGTGACTTCTTTCAGCAGAATCTTTGCGCCATTCTTCTGACGCTCGAAGCTTTCGACGGCGCCGCAAATGTTACCCTCGATGATGTTGTCGCCCAAAATGACGCAAGTTCTCTGGCCGCCCGCAAAATATTCGGCCAGCCCGAGCGCCTCGGCGATGCCCCCTTCCCCCTCCTGGTAGGTGTAGTTCAAATGCTTGAGGCCGAAATCGCGCCCGTTGCCAAGCAAGCGCAGGAAATCCCCGGCATTCTTGCCTCCCGTAACCAGCAGGATCTCCTCGATCCCGGCGTTCACCAGGCTCTGGATCGGGTAATACACCATCGGCTTGTCATACACGGGCAGGAGGTGCTTGTTCGTGACGCGCGTCAGCGGATTCAGCCGGCTCCCCGTCCCTCCCGCGAGCACAACCCCTTTCATAATGCGCACAGGCTCCCGGACCAATTTGCGGCGAAACGTCTTCGAGGCCGCCCCGTTCGGATTATTGCCTAGCGATACGCGGGCGTGCAAGGGTGACCGATTGAACAGGCACAGAATTCGCTACTCGTCGCGGCTCTTGAGTTGTGGTCATGAGTCGAACCATGCACTGTCCTCAAACTGTACATTCAGCCAGTAGTAGTCATCTCCAGCTGCAGCTATGCTTTCTCCTGAGTATGGCGGCATTGGCCGGGGCGCGGTCCGTACCAATATTCTTGCGACTTCATAAGCCATCCGTCCGATTGCATGGGACGGCCCCTGTCTTCGAGCGCCATCATCTGAAAATCAAACGAGGGAACCGATGCGCAAGTGGCCCAGCGATTCTGCGTTTTCGCAGCTGTTCCCGCAACCAGAAACAACAGGTCTTTCGTCCGCTCCGGGTGGGACCTGGAACCCGTTGCTCCGAATCGACTACGCGATAAAGCTTCTACTCTCCGTCTTCTCGATGATGCTCTGCCTCTGTGCCCCCGCACGAGCCAATAATGTCTATATCGCTCAGTCGGCGCAGGGCGAAGCGACCGGAGCAGATTGCGCGGACGCCCTCGTTTATACCTATTTCAACAATCCCTCGAATTGGACTTCGGGAACGCCGAGCGGAACAAAAATCGGTCCGGGGACAACTGTGTACATTTGCGGCACGATCACCGGCAGCGCGGGCGCCCAGCTTCTGACCTTCAACGGCAGCGGTACTTCCGACAATCCAATCACGCTTGAATTTCAGAGCGGAGCAAGTCTGGAAGCGCCCTATTTCGCGGCGCAGGGCGCAATTTACATGTCAGGTCTGTCAAACCTTGTCGTCAATGGAGGAACGAACGGCCTCATTGAAGCCACGTTGGCCGGATCGAAGGGGGCATCGTGCCCCGGCGGTTCTTGTCAATACCAAGGGGGTACGGTGAACGGCGGGAAGGCCATTCTTGCCGGCTCCTGTACGAACTGCACGGTCGAGAACTTGACGATTGCCGATATGTATGTGCACACCCAATGCGAAGCGTCGAGCGGATGCGATACTTCGCTCCCCGATTTCAATGACGCAGCGGCTGTCTATTTTTCAGGTTCTGGATTCACGATCACGAATAACACCTGTCACGACGCCGGGGTCTGCTGGTACAACTATGCCGAACCATCCGGCGACAGCGGTTACACGATTTCCGACAACGATATGTACAACATGGACCACGGATACTTCGGCGGCCCGTGCGGGACAGGCTGCACGCTGGGCACCATCTCGATCCATGACAACCACATTCATGATTCAGCGGCCTGGGACACGGGCTCCGCAGACGCCTACCACCACGATGGCATTCACTTTTGGGACGGTCATGTAGGAACGACGACCGAAATCGACATCTATAATAACCTTTTCGACGGCGTCGAGGGTGAGTGTTGCATCACGGCCTGGCTTTACATGCAGGGTTCGGCTGCGACGAACAACATCTACAACAACGTCTTCATGCAGACGATCCCTGTCCCGAACGGTTCGATCAACCTAAGCTCGGAAACGACGGGAGCCACATTCAACCTGTACAACAACACGCTGGTCAGTTCCGAGGGCGGCGGTGGAAATGGTCCGGGGATCACCTACACTTACGAAAATGGCGAGCAGTCAACTGTCGTCATTGAGAACAATGTCTTCGCCGGGTTCAACACCTTCATCGCGCTGCCCTCGACAGATGTGACAACACTCAACGCTGACTACAACGCCTACGGCAGTGAGTCCGGCGGGGGTAATCAGTATTGGAACTGGCAGAGCTTCAGCACGAGAACGTTCTCAAGTTGGCAGTCGGAGTGTAGCTGCGACACGCATTCAATCCTCGGCGCGGGTGGCGTTTCCGGTTCGCTCTCGATCGAACTGAGCGATCGAGTGACCGCGCCTTATCTTGGCCAGCCGTTGGCAAATTCGCCGGTTATCAATGCTGGGACGGACTTAGCGAATCTTGGAATCGCGGCTCTGGACTCCTCGACTTCCCTGGGGAACAACCTAACGCCGATCGGACGGGGCGCTTCCTGGTACATCGGCGCGTTCCAGGCCAGCAGCAACGTGACTCCCCCGGCCGCACCCTCTGGACTTAAGGCGACGGTTGAGTAAGACCCCTACGCTGAGTGGCGCAGATGCCTTCTCTCGTCGAGGCACTCGGCGAAACATCATCAAAGCTCCGGGCAGGCGTTTGCCGGGGAGTGCTCAGTCGGATTTTGGAGATTCGGCCAGAATCTTTCGGATTTCGCCCGCCTCGCTATAGTCGGGTCTTACTTGCAGCGTGTACTCGAGTTCTTTCCTGGCCATCGCGTACTTGCTCTCTTTCTCATACGCAAGGCCGAGGTGGTAGTGGTAGGTCGGATTCTTAGGGTCTCCTTTCAGCGCTTCCTGAAACAGGTCCGCTGCGGCGCTGTACACCCCCTGATGATAGTAAGCCCAGCCCAGGGTGTCGGCCGAGTTGGGCAGGTCCGGCAAACCGCGTCGACCGGTCTGAGCGAGCGTAAAAGCCACGTTGATGTTTCCACCATGCTCGAGCATCAAGTAGGCGAGATTGTTCGCTGCGGTAGGGTAGTCGGGCACAATGTCGAGGGCCTTCTGGTATGAGTCCTCGGCCGATTGCCAGTTGCCCTTGACTTCGTAAAGCCGACCGAGCGCCACGTAGAGGCGCACATCTCTGGGATTCGTCTGTACGGCGCGCTCGTAACCGCTGATCGCCTGGTCGACCGAACCGCGCGCAATCTGGAGGTTGGCCAAGAGAAGAAAGGCCTGCACATTGTTGTTATCGAGCTCGGTCGCCTTCTCGAAAGCGGCCTCTGCGGCGGCAGCGTTTTGATTCTTAAGTTCAACTTCACCGAGGAGCACGTAAAACCGGCTGCTCTGGGGAACACGGGCAATCTGGTCTTTGACCAGGGTGAGCGCTTTGGCCGGTTGCTGGCGAACCAAATCAACATTCACGAGCCCTGCCAGCGCCTCCGCAGACGATTCATCGCGAGCCAGTGCTTGCGCGTAGTACTTTTGAGCGTCGTCAACGCGCTTCTCTCCAAAAAGTAGATCGCCCAAGCGCGCGTAGCCGGCGGGATTCTGAGGGGCCACTTCAATGGCCTTCTTCAAATCGGCTTCCGCGCCCGCCGGCTTTTGGTCGGCCTCAAGAGCGCGCGCATCAAAGATGTATCCCTCCGGCGAATTCGGCGCGAACTGGACGATCGCGGCGGCAGTTTGCTTGAGAGCCGCAAAATCTCCCTTGCGAATCTCGAGAGCAGCCAATGCGCGCTGCGCATCGATCATGTTGGGGCGCAGTCGAATGGCCTCGCGCAGCTGCGTCTCCGCCTGCGCATAGTCCGACGTCGCCAGATGAGCGACGGCCAGGTAATAACGCGCCGGCGCATTCCCGGGATTGTTCTGCACAACAGGTTCGAGGATGTGGATAGCGTCCTGCGGCCTGTTCTGAACTTCGAGGATCTGGGCCCGGTGAGTGAGTGCGACGGGATCGGACGGAGCATTCTTCAGGATCGCATCGATCAGCCGGCTTGCTTCGTCAAACTTCTTGTGGGTGATCAGTAACTCGGTGTACGTGTTGGCCACCTCCCCGTCCTTGGGATGCTGCGCGGAGAGAGAAGCGAATTCGGCCAAGGCCTTATCCAGCTGGCCTTCCACCAGATAGAAATCACCGAGCATGCGATAGGCCCTCGGATCATTGCTCAGGGCCTCCTTGGCCTGCCGCAGAACCGCCTCCGCCTGGCTCCTTTGTCCCTGAACTAAATACAGCTGCGCCAACTCTGCCCGCGTCATCGGGTTTTGTGGATCGAGCGCGATGGCCGATTGAAATTCCTGTTCGGAGTCTTGCCAGCGCTTTTCACGTTCGAAAAACTGGGCCAGCGCCACCGTGGGGGCAACATTCTTCGGGTCGAGCTCAACAGATTTCTTGAAGTTTGCCTCGGCGCTCTCGAGATCGCCAGCACGCTCCTCGATCACTCCCAGATTGACATAGGAGGCTGGACGGCCGGTGTCCATTTCGACCGCGTCTTTGGCTTCCGCAAGGGACTGGGCGGACAGCCCGTCGAGCGCGTCGACGTTCGAGAGGATCACTTCTGCTTCGGCGTTGTGGGGATCCCCTTTCAGGATCGTTTGCGCCCGGTCGCGCGCTTCCGGCAGCTTGTGAGCGGCGAGCAGAATATTGGCGATATCCATCTGCGCACGCCAGTTGTTCGGCGCAAACTCGGCCGCGCGGTTGAGCTCCTGATAGGCGTGCATCACGTCATTCTGCTTGAGGAAACACTGCGCGAGCTCGTAATGCGCATCGGCGAATTTTGGATCGATCTGCACGGCATTTTGAAACTCGATCGCCGCTTCGCGCACCTTGTTCTTCTTAAGGTAGGACATACCTCGATCGAAATACTTCCGCTTGGCCACCTCGGGATTGCGGGCGCAACCCGTGGCGAGCAGCGTCAACGCGATCAGACCGCATAGTGGCCGAGTTCTCAGATTCGACATCGGACGGCGCTCCCTTCGACTCCTAGCCCACTACAGTGCAATCCAGTATCCTGTCACTCTCGGAACCGCACGTCGTCGCCCCGCCAACTAACTTACAGAAGGGCCGACACTTACGGTTTGCCCGATGCGGAAACAGGCCCATCGCAGGTGAGCAAGAGATCGGATCTCGTGGAACGATCCAGCCCACGGAAGTGGAAAAGCAATTCCGCAATGTAGAGCGGACTTACCACATCAACCTCGGAACCCGGGTAGTCATCGGGAAGATACAGAATGTGACCAGGACAAACCTCTTTGCCTCAATTACTTGCCGGTCGACGGAATCGCCACGGCCGTGACTTAGAGAAACAACCGCGGCGACTAAGTAGCTGCTGGTAAGCCACTTAGCAAATTGAGCCGGTTCGTCGACGGGGCTCCCTCTCCCTGGCAAGTGCCTTGCACGAAGATTCGGCGCCGCCTGAATCCAGCAGTCTCGGATGCCAGCGCCATGAAAATGAAAACCCTAGCCGAATTTCCGTCAACTGCGGACCGCGCTACTCACGGGTTGCCTTTCGTGCACGCCGGTGGCGTCGTCATGGCTCGTCTCGAGGTCGCGGCGGGTGAAATCGCTTCGACGAGAATTCCGATACTTCTGGCCGGGGAAGTCGGAACCGGCAAGGAGATGTTCGCTCGGCGGATTCACGAGCTTTCCGGGGTAGAGTTCGGCTCTTTCGTGCGGATTATTTGCGCGGCCATCACCGAAGATCGACTCGTTCAAGAAATTGCGTTCAAACCGAGAGCCGAAGAGGCCCCGGCGGGCGCTGGGACCATCCTGCTCGACGAAATCGGGGACCTGGACGTCGGGTGTCAACGGGAGTTGCTCGGCCTTTTGCCGACCGAGGCGACCACCGACGGGCGACTCGCCGCGCGCATCATCTCGACAACCACGCGGAATCTTGAAGACGAAGTCCGGGCCGGACGGTTCCGGAGCGACCTGTATTACCGGCTGAACGGAGTTTGTCTGCGCCTGCCTGCACTGCGAGAGCGACGAGACGATATTCCGGTGCTCACCGAGCATTTCTTGACCAAGCATGCCGCGGACTTGCATAAGCCGCGGCCGATGCTGAGCCAAAAATGCCTCGAAGCGCTGCTCAGCTATGCATGGCCCGGAAACGTCCGCGAGCTCGAGAACATGGTGAAAAAGATCGTCGCCATGAACGACGAGTCGCTGGCAATTTCGGACTTAGCCGCGTCACCACATCCGGCCGGTGCCGTCGCTCCCTTGCCCGCGCGCTGTTCCCTTAAGGCAGCAGCGCGCGCGGCGTCGCGCAAGGCGGAGCGTCAGATGATCCTCGAAGCGCTTGCCCGCACGCGATGGAACCGCAAGCGGGCTGCACAGGAGCTGCAGATCAGCTATAAGTCGTTACTTTGTAAGCTCAAACAGATCGGGCCCTCAGAGGCCGAAGAAACTGAATGGGGGGAGATTGATGCTTAGACTTGCCGTGGCATTTTTAATCGCGACGCTGTGGGCAGCGGTTCCCGCCCGTGCCCAAACGAATGGGTCGGAGAAGACCACCGCTACCGTTCAGCCGGATCGTCCGGAGCCAACCCACAAGGCAGCTACGGACAATCCGAACTACATCATTGGTCCGCAGGACGTGCTGGACGTCGACGTCTGGAAAGAACCGGAATTGACTCGCAGTATTCCGGTGCGGCCGGATGGCAAGATTTCGCTTCCGCTGCTCAATGACGTTCAAGCAGCAGGGTTGACGCCGACCAAGCTGGCCGACGAGATCACTTCGGGGCTCAAGAAGTATGTCACCGACCCGCAGGTTACCGTGATCGTCTCGGCCATCAACAGTCAGCGCGTCTATATCCTGGGAGAAGTGACTCGCGCGGGGGCCTATCCGCTGCTCCCGGATATGACTGTCCTGCAAGCGCTCTCAAGTGCTGGCGGGTTCACTCAGTTCGCGAACGAAAAGAAGATTTATGTCCTGCGGAACGAGAACGGAAAGCAGGAGAAGTTTCCATTCAATTACAAAGCGGTCGTGAGCGGTCGCGATCCCGATGAAAACATCGCTCTCCAAGCGGGCGATACGGTCGTGGTGCCTTAGGACAACATCATGGAAAAGCCCTTGCGCCAATTCTGCTTGCTTCTTACTGCCGCACTGGTCCTGGCCCCGGTCGTCTGGCCCCGACAATCGCAGGATCAGCAGCAACAACAGCAACAACAACAACAGCAGGGACAGGCGCAGCAGCCGACGGAACAAGCTCAGCAGCCGATCCCGGCCTATCATCCCCCGCTCTCCGGGCTGGGAAGCGATGATGATCAGGACCAGAACGCGAACTCCCCGACGGAGACCCCGGATACCCACCCGCTGGCGGGCGTCCAGCAGCTAGGCGTAGGCGGGGAAGGCATTGAGCGCAGCTATTGGGAGCCAAGTGCCAGCGTCTATTCGGTAGCAAACTCGGCATTCGGGCCGGGAAGAGGATGGGCTCAATGGGCCACTTTGCTCGGCAGTATCGAGGCCCATCGTGACTCGGCGCGTAACGAATTGATCCTCGACTACACCGGTGGCGGGATGGTCTCCTCCAGTTCGGCTGTGGGCGACTTTGTGCTTCAGCAGGTTGAGCTCGGCGATACGATAACTCTGCGGCGGTCCACAATTTCGCTGCTGAACTACACATCGTATATGCCGCTGGCGAGTTTTGGATTTGCCGGCTTAGGCGGAATGTCCCTGCCGGGCACAGGAACCCTCGGACTGGAGACCGCGCTCCTGCCGAGTCAATCCATTTTATCCAACTTCGGCCAGCACATCGCGAACAGCGATATCGTGCAGATCAACACGAACATTACGGGAAGATCTTCGCTGACCATGATCGGCGGCTATTCGCTCCTGCATTTCTTTGAGGGGTCGCTCCTTGACTCGAACGAACCGACGGCGCAAATCGGATACAACTACCAGCTGACCCGGCGGGATACCGTTGCCCTGCTGTATAACTTCGCGGATTACCAGTACACGGGGTTGCACCAGTCGATCACGACGAACCGGGCGGACCTGTCCTATGGTCGACGTGTGACGGGGCGAATGGCCTTTCAGATTGCCGCCGGACCGGAGGCGGTCACTTTTAACCTGCCGAATTCCACCATCTCGACAGCGACCGGGTCGGAAACCGTCACTCGCCCCTCTGGGGCCCAGTTGTACTGGGACCTTAACGCTTCTCTGCAATATGCATTGAGCCGCACAACGTTCGGATTGAACTACACGCACGGCGTCAACGGCGGCTCTGGCGTGCTCGAAGGCGCGGAGGGCAGCACAGTCGTTGGCACAGTCACTCACGACCTCTCCCGGCAGCTCCAAGTCGGCGCGACGGGGGGATATGCCCGGAACAAAGAGGTCCTGGGCCAGCCGTACACGTACGATTTCTGGTACGGAACGGGACACCTTTCCCGACAGCTCGGGCGCACAGTGAGCTTGACCCTCAGTTATGAATACCAGAGGCAAAGCTCGACCGCCTCATTCTGTATCGCAAACTCATGCGGAAAATTCGACTCGAGCACAATTTCTGCCGGAGTCAGTTGGCACGACCATCCGATCGCATTCTAATTCCGGACGGGAGCTGACCTAGAAAGGAAACGAGAGCGATGATTCGGCGCGAGCTAACTCCAGGGGACTATATCGAGATTCTGCGGCGGCGGTGGGTGCCTGCCGTCATGCTGACACTTCTGGGCGGCCCGCTCGCCTATGGAGTAGCGCGGCTTCTGCCCGCTCGCTATACCTCCCAGACCACTGTGCTGGTCCAGCAACCGATGGTTCCGAAAGAATTGATTCGGCCCGTGGTGACCGACGATATCAGCCACCAACTGGCCAGCATGCAGGAACAGATTCTCAGCCGCACGCGTCTTGAGCCGGTCATTCGGCAGTATGGCCTCTATGCGGCGGATGCGAATCGATTGCCCATGGAAGATTTGGTCGCCAGGCTGCAGAAAGCGATCGAGGTTTTGCCGGTGCGGCCGATGGAGGAGACTTCCGACTCGCTGCCCGGATTCAACGTCAAGGTAACGCTCGACAATCCCCACTCCGCACAGGCAGTCTGCACGGCGGTAACCTCGATGTTTATCGAGGAGCAGGCGCGGCAGCGGCAACAGCACTCGCAAGACACAACCGAATTCCTGGTCCAACAGCTCGCCGACGCCAAGGCCAAACTGGACGCGCAGGATGCCAAGCTGGCCGCCTTTCAAAGCCGGCATCTTGGCTCTCTCCCCGACGATGACAAGACCAATCTGAACATTCTGACCGGCCTCACCTCACAGCTCGATGCCGCCACCCAGGCGCTCAGCCGCGCGCAGCAGGACAGGAGCTTCCTTGAGGCGAGTTTGAACCAGGCGATTAATGCCTGGCAGGCCTCCCAGAGCGGGCATAACCCGGAGACCCTCGACCAGCAGCTGGCCGCATTGCAAACGAAATTGACCGACCTCGAGAGCCGCTACACGGACAGCTATCCGGACGTGATTAGCACAAAGCAAGACATCGACGCGCTCAAGAAGAAGATCGCCGAACAGGGAGGCAGCGGAGAGGACGCGACGGCCGCCAGTCAAACCCGGCCCACGCTCGAACCGCAGAACATCCAGCAACTTCGGGCCGAGCTTCACAACACCGAGGGGATCATTGCGGAAAAAACCACCGATCAGGAGGATCTGAAGAAGCAGATAAAGCTCTATGAGGAGCGCGTGCAAGCAACTCCCGCCGTCGAGGAGGAATACAAGGAGCTGACGCGCGGCTATCAGACTGCGCTAGACACCTACAACCAGCTCGAGAAGAACCGGGACGAGGCACAGATGGCGACCAACCTCGAACGGCGCCAGGAAGGCGAAACGTTTAGCATTCTCGACCCTGCGAACTTCCCCGACGAGCCGAGCTTCCCGAACCGCCTGCTCTTCACGCTGGGCGGTTTTGGCGGCGGGCTCGGGCTTGGGCTGGGACTAGCGATCTACCTCGACATGCGAGACACATCGATCCGAACCGAACAAGACGTCGAATTTGCCTTGCATCTCGCGGTCATTGCTGCGGTTCCTGCAATTCGGCCGCTTGCCAAGGCCGAGCCCAGCAAGTTTGAAGGGCCTTTTGAGTCCGCGGCGAAAATAGGCGCGCGGGCCGGTGCGTGAGAAACCGTGTACCAAAGATTCTTTGGGCTTCGCGAAAGCCCCTTTAACGTCAACCCAGACCCGCGCTTTCTGCTGATGACGAACCAGGCCAGAGAGGCGCTGGCAGCCCTGACCTACGGCATTCAGAATCGCAAGGGCTTCATATTGCTGACCGGAGAGGTGGGAACCGGAAAAACGACCCTGCTCAACGGCCTACTTGACTGGTTACGGCGTCAAAATGGATCGACTGCATTCATTTTCAATTCCAAGTTGACCGAGAATCAGCTGCTCGATTATGTGCTGGCAGACTTTGGGATTCCCTGCAAATCGCGAGAAAAAAGCCATGTCTTGCTGCGACTCAACCAATGGCTCCTTGAGCGATACCGCGCCGGCGAACCGGCGGTGTTGATCGTCGATGAAGCGCAGAACCTGTCGACGGATGTGCTCGAAGAGATTCGGCTGTTGACCAACCTCGAGACGGCCACGGAAAAGCTGCTCCAGATCGTGCTCGCCGGCCAGCCGGAACTCGAGCAGAAGCTCAAGTCGCCGAACCTGCGGCAACTGCGTCAGAGAATTACGCTCCGCTGCCACACGGCTCCCCTGACCGTGAGCGAGACCTACAGCTATATTGCCGAGAGGCTGCGCACGGCGGGCGCGAACCGGGAACCTATCTTTTCAAAGGAAGCCATCGAAACGATCCATCTCTATTCGCAGGGTATCCCCCGGATTGTGAATCTGCTTTGCGAGCATTCTCTGGTCAACGCTTACGTTGAGCACGTCCGCCCGGTGCCCGCGCATCTGGTCGAGGAGGTGGCTCGCGAGTTCCAGCTCGACGAGATTACTTCCCCGTCGGTTTCATCCGATACGCCGCTCTCGGCACCCGGGAACCCCAAGGCGGAGGCCTATCTCTTTCTCCAGAACTTAAACGACCTGCTTGGCCAATTGCGCCAAGCCGCTGCTCCGCCATATGAGGCAGGCGAAAGGAAATCATGAGTCGCATCCACGAAGCTCTGAAAAAGGCTGAACAGGAAAGGGCACTGCAACAACCCGGCGAGACCGTCCATCCGGCCACGGTTCGGGCCTCGCTCAGTGCGAGTGCGCTGGCAGCCGTCGACGTTCTCGCCGATACGGGTGTACCGCAGCCGGCTGCTCCTCATGCGAGCCAATTCCTTCGCTTCGACGATTTGGTTGGGCATTGCAACAAGGCTCAGTGGCAACTCGACCCCAACCAAAACGTGTTCCTCGACTCGGCGCCGGCCAGTTTGGGGGCGGAACAATTTCGCACCCTGCGCTCGCGCCTCTACCAACTGCGCGCCAGCCAAACCCTGCGCACCGTGCTGGTCACGAGCTCCATTTCCGGGGAAGGTAAGTCCTTCGTGGCTAACAATTTGGCGCACGCAATCGTGCGTCAACCCGACCGACGCGCCCTGCTCATTGATGCCGACCTT
>Ga0187783_10000372_pt1 | contig 33120 bp, 22 predicted proteins | sample 1015_SJ02_MP02_2_FD_132471 | JGI IMG/M metagenome (GOLD analysis project Ga0187783, IMG submission 132471) | Tropical peat soil microbial communities from peatlands in Department of Meta, Colombia - 1015_SJ02_MP02_20_MG | ecosystem: Environmental > Terrestrial > Soil > Wetlands > Peat | place... | reverse complement strand
GCCAGGTGCCCATCGGAATGCACGGATTCGACCTGGATGCGGGTCGTGCCCTGAACTTGGGAAAGAGCCTCGCGCACAGCCGCTTCGGGCGCGCCGACCTCTAGGCGGATGCGCTGTCCGCCTTTGAGCTGCCGGGTCAGGTTCTGCGGCGTGTCCATCGCCGCGATCTTGCCTTTGTTAATGATCACGACTCGGTCACACGTCATGCTCACTTCCGGCAAAATGTGCGTGGAAAGAACGATGGTGTGCGTGCCCGCCAGGCCCTTGATCAGGTGCCGAACCTCGATAATTTGCTTCGGGTCAAGCCCCACGGTCGGTTCATCCAGAATAATGACTTCCGGGTCGTGGACCAGGGCCTGCGCGATGCCCACGCGCTGTTTGTAGCCGCGGGAAAGCCGTTTGATCAGTTCATCGCGCTTGTCAGCCAGACCGGTTTTGCCGAGGGCATCCGTGATGCGGTCGCCTCTCCTCTCCGCCGGGACATTCTTGATCTGGGCGACAAAGTCGAGGTAGGACTCAACGCTCATATCCGGGTATACCGGCGGAACTTCGGGCAGGTACCCGATGCGCCGGCGGACCTCGAGCGAATCGCTGAATACGTCAAAACCCGCGATTCGCGCAGTGCCCGACGTCGCGGGCATGAATCCGGTCAGGATGCGCATGGTCGTGGTCTTGCCGGCCCCGTTCGGGCCGAGAAAACCGAGGATTTCACCCTTGTTTACCGTAAACGAGACGTGGTCAACGGCGGTTACCGAGCCGTAAGCCTTCGTCAATTCCTGAACTTCGATCAAAGCACTCCTCCGAATGTCGAGGGAACAACAGGACTCAAGGACTCCGAGCCGATATTTATATCAAATAACTGCAGGAACAGAAAAGCGAGCAGCGAGCTCAAGAGCAGTTCAACCCCTTCTGATGCCAGCCCTCGACCCGCAAGTTGCCAGCCCATCCGGCACTCCGCGCCACCGGCCCCCCGGCGACTTGTCCTGGCTCAGGCAACGGGTGGGACAGCCCATGCATCCACATGCCTGAAATTCGTCCTGACTTTCGAAATGAAAATTCCCAGCCGCGAGAACAACGAGAGGGAAAACGTCGCCGGTTCCTGCGGGGTCGCGCGTTGACACCCCCTGCTGGCTTTGTTATTGAAACCTTTTTTGCTGCCGGAGGGCATTCGGAATGGCTGTGCCTGGCCCCCTCCGGGGCGCACCTAGCAGAACTGTTCCATGGGTGATCTGTGAAGACGAAGAAGCTGCGTGTCCGCGCGTGTCGGCCCGACCAGGCCAAGGCCGGGGTGTGCTCGATAGAGGCCCCTCGGCAATGGTCGATCCTTGCGCTGATTCTGGCATTCGCCCCCTTGCTCTCGCTCTCAGGCTGCAAGAGCACGGGCGGGGCCGCCATCGCCGTTCAGATCACGCCGGCCAGCTCGAGCGTCGACCAAGGCCAAACGCTCAACTTCCAGGCAACCTTGTCGAATGATTTGCGGAACCAAGGCGTGACATGGAGCCTTTCGGGTTCGAACTGTACGGGTATCACCGGCAAGGGAACCAGCGGCTGCGGCACGCTCTCGAATGTCACCACGTCGTCGGTCACCTACACGGCCCCGAGCGGACTGTCCAGCACGTTGACCGTCACTCTTACTGCCACATCCATCGCCAACACAAACTCGACGAAGACTGCCACGATCACCGTCGAGCTGCCCCTCACCTTCACCATCCTCAACACCGTGTGCGGCAGCTCAACGACGCAGATCCCGTGCGGATCGAATGGCGTGCCCTACAGCACCACGATCCCCGTGACCGGGGGCGTGGCGCCCCTCGATTTCTCGCTGGCCTCCGGCAGCCTTCCCGCCGGCCTCCAGCTCAATGTTTCCGGGGCCATCACCGGCAGGCCTACGGGCCCGGTGAGCGGTCAACCGAACCCCAGCGTCTTCACCGTAGAGGTGACCGACAACTCGACGAGTCCTGTTTCCGCAACCGAACAGTATTCCATCTACATCTCGCCGGCGCAGCCGCTGAAGATCACGGCCGTCTCACCCTTGCAGACCGGATTTGTCAACTTTCCGTACAATTCGGCGATTTCTACCAGCGGCGGCGTTACCCCGTTCGCCTGGAGCCTGGTAAGCGGCGAGCTGCCACCCGGACTTAGTCTTAATACCTCCACCGGACAAATCAGCGGCGTGCCGACCTGTCCAGCCAGCGGCTGCTCGCCAACCGGGGCTCCGATATCCTATTCCTTTACGCTTGAGGTTACCGATTCCACCCTGCCCACAAGCCAGGTGGCCCAGCAACCGCTGGTGATCAGCATTCAGCAGCCGGCCGCACTTTCCATAACACCGTCATCATTGCCCTCCGGCGAAACGGCATTGCCATATTCGGCTTCTCTGTCGGCCAGCGGCGGAATACCGCCGTATACCTGGCAAATCACCTCCGGCCAACTGCCCCCAGGACTGAATTTCAATCCGGCGAGCGGGGCCATTACCGGCACACCGATTCTTGCCGTTACGAGTTCCCCGTTTACCGTGCAGGTGAGCGATTCAGAGGTGACGCCTGCCACCCTATCGGCGTCCTATTCGATTTCCGTCGCCGCCGGAACGAATAACGCCTCGCTGATCAGCGGTGAATACAGCTTCCTCTTCAACGGCTTTGACTCCGACGGAGCCGTCGCTATGGGCGGTTCGCTCCAGACCGACGGCAATGGCAAGATCACGGCGGGCGCCTTGGACATGAACCGGGTGTCGGGCGTCATCGGTTCCATCAACGGAACCGGTATCACGCGCGCGAGCCTGACGGGTACCTACACCCTCGGCTCGGATGGGCGCGGGACCATGGAGCTGATCGCCACGAACAGCTTGACCGTTTCGCTTACGCTCGATTTTGACCTGGCGCTCGACTCCTCGGGGAACGTACATTTCTTCGAGGACAACTCGACGACCACCAACACCGATACCAAGAAGACGCACGGCATGGGCATCATGAAACCCGCCCCCGGCTCTTTCGGCGCAGGGAGCTTTAACGGCAATTACGCATTCGTCTTCACCGGTGCTGATCTGGCCGGAAATCCCACCGCCCTAGGCGCCGTGGTTCACGCCGACGGGGTCGCCAACATCGGCACGGGCGGCGGAGGAGGCAACGGCGATTACAACGAAGGGGGGACGTTCAGCCCGCAAATCGCGGTCAGCGGGACATTCGCCTTTGACACCGGCACGCACGGCGATGCCTCGCTCACTTTTGAGCTGCCGGGAAAATCGGCCTATACCCTGAGTTTCTCCTACGACTTCGTCAGCCCCGCGGACATCGTTTTCGTGGGAGTCGACCCGACCGATGCCACCCATCCGCGCCTGAGCGGTGAAATGATTCTGCAATCGCCCAGTGCGGTATTCGATTCCGCCGCGCTCGGCAGCCCCAGCGTGGCTACGGGCACCGGCCTCACCGGCTCGGGTGCCAGCGTTCTGGCGGGACTGTTGACCCCCGAGCCAGCCGGCACAACCGGATGCACGCCGGGGATTGCCGACTGCGTGACGCTTGCCTATGACGAGAACAATGCCGGAACCGTCGACAGCCCTTCGGAGACCGGAAACTATTTGATTTCGGCGAATGGTCGCGTGGCCTTCACCTTCGCAGGGGTACCGAATCCGCGCTTGGCCGTCGCCTATCTGACCGGTCCCGGCCAAGGGTTCACCCTGGGCTCAGACAGCGGCGTCACGACCGGCCTTCTCGAGCAGCAGGAAACTGGAGTCACCTTCTCCGGCTCATCCGTCCAGGGCAATTACGCGATTAGCGCGGGATTGCCGGCAGACAACCAGGTCAATAATCTCCTCGGGCAGGTGTTTGCCAGCTTCGTGAACGGTCTGGGCAGCATTACGGGGACGGTGGACGCCATTCTCCCGCCTCCGCCTACCTCCCTGACGTCGTCGGTCACGCCAGCCCTGGGCAATTCAATGACCGCGACGTATTCAAACATTGCTCCGACCACGGGCCGGGGAACCATGACGACCAACTCACCGCCCGGCTACCCGACGAATCTGGTTTTCTACATCGTGTCTCCCGGAAGCTTTCGGGCCATTCCGACCGATGCGGGGAACGCAAACCCCGAGGTGATCTTCTTTGATCACTGAGCGGGCTCCGTTGGTTGCGGGTGCCGCTTTTCTGGCGGCGGTTGCAACCTGGTTTCAGCTCGCCGAAGGACGACAGAATTCCGCGCCGGCTCCGGGCTCGAAGGTCGTAACCATCAGTCCCCGCTATGGCTCGTTCAGCGAGCCGTCCGTCGCCATCAATCGCATCAATCCGAGCCAGATCGTTGCCGCGTTCCAGTCTCCCGCTGCGGTCGCCTATTCTCAGGATGACGGACAGCACTGGCAGATGGCGAGCGGAGTTTCGCCCGCCGATTACAGGGTTTCCGGAGACGTCTCGATCACCTACGACATTCTCGGGCATGCGATTGTTTGCTACATCGCTTTTGACAAGCTGGGCACTCCCCAGTACTGGGCGCACGGCGCGACGCGGAATGGGGTGTTCGTGCGCCGCTCGCTTGACGGAGGGAAAACGTGGGAGGCGAATGCGGTGCCCGTCGACGGGCAACCCACACATCCCGGCATGCCCTTTGAGGATAAGCCGTATCTGGTTGCCGATAATAATCCCGACTCGCCATTTGCCGGGAATCTCTATGTCGGCTGGACCGAATTCAGCCTCTCAAAATCAATCATCCTATTCGAACGGTCGACCGATGGAGGCATCACCTGGTCCGCGCCTTACGAAATCAGCACGCACGAGGGCATTCCGCGCGACGACAATGGCGCCGTCGAAGGCTTCGATGCCGTGGCGGGTCCGGACGGAACACTCTACGCTGTCTGGTCGGACTCGACTTCCATCGTCATGGCCGTCTCGCACGACGGGGGACTCACCTTCCGGGACTCGCGGCCGATCTTAAGCGTGCCGGCTTCCTACTTCAAAGTGGAGGAGGTCGAACGCTCGGACGGCTTTCCCCAGATCGGCGTCGATCCGCGGACCGAGAAGCTCTACGTCGCTTGGACCGACACGCGCAACGGCGACGTGGACGTTTTCTGCTCGACATCCGCAGACCGCGGCGTCAGCTGGAGCGATCCCGTCCGCGTGAATAGCGATCCCGTGCATGACGGTATCGACCAGTTTTTTCAATGGCTGGCGGTCGATCCCTCGGACGGCTCAGCCTATGTTGTGTTTTACGATCGGCGGCAGGACCCGGAGAACCATGCGGCGGTGATCACGCTCGCGCGCTCGACCGACGGGGGACGATCCTTCACGAATTACTTCTGGACGGAAAGCCCGTTCCGCCCCTCGAATATGTTTATCGGCGACTACACCGGCCTGGCCGCTTTGAACGGGCGAGTGTACGGCGCCTGGGCCTACGCCGAAACGCCAGCCTCTGCCAGGCGATTGCCCATTTCGGAGACGAGAAACCCTTCTCGAGACATCCGATTACTCAGCCGGCCCGTTCCCGTGGTCGTTCAGCTGGGGATGGCGAATTTCACCGCCACTGCCAAGTAGGGGCCGGGCCTCTTCTGCGGACTAGGCCTTCTGTTCAGCATTCTTGTCGAGCTTCAGCGCGGCAGAGTTGATGCAGAAGCGAAGCCCGGTCGGTTGCGGGCCGTCCTCGAAGACATGACCCAGATGCGCCTCGCAACGGCTGCATAGCACCTCCGTACGCACCATTCCATGCGAGGCATCCCGCTTCATCTCGACATTGTCCGCGGCAATCGGCTGCCAATAGCTCGGCCACCCCGAGCCGGAATGATACTTCGCCTCCGAGCTGAAGAGGGGCTGTCCGCAACAGACACAGACATAGGTCCCTTCATCGTCCGTCGCCTCGTATTCTCCGCTGAAGGGAGGCTCGGTGCCCTTCTCGCGGGTGACGTAAAACTGGTCGTCCGTTAATTGCGATCGCCATTCGCGGTCGCTCTTTCGAATCTTCTCGTCCATTCCTCGCTCACCTCTCTCGGCCGGTTAGAAACGGCCCAGCGCCATGGTCCCCTTTTCTAGGTCCCTGCCGCGATCCCGCTCTTGTGCTGGCCGGTGACACCCTCCGGACGGGGTCCGAGAGTGCTGTCGAATACCGGGGGGCTCGGCCACCGCGGCCTAGAGGGCGTCCCATCCACATCGATTATACAAGCAACCTGAACCTGGACAGGCCCTGCACGCGAGCCCTTTTCGGCAAAAAAAGCCCAAGACACGTTACACTAGGCGCTTCAGAAAACCATGCTGCGTGTCGGCCTGATCGGTTGGCGAGGAATGGTGGGCAGCGTTCTGCTCGAGCGAATGCGGGAGGAGAACGACTTCACGGATCTCGAGCCTGTTTTCTTTTCGACTTCGAATGCCGGTGGCGAGGCTCCGCCGGAAGCCGGCCGCGAAGCGGTCCTCCGGGACGCGACGGACTTGCGCGTACTGGGCGCCTGCCAGGTTCTGCTGAGCTGTCAGGGCAGTGAATACACGTCGGAAATTTACGCGCCGCTGCGCGCGAGCGGCTGGCGGGGCTATTGGATTGACGCGGCGTCGACCCTGCGCATGAGCCCGGATGCCGTGATCGTTCTCGACCCGGTCAACCGCCATATCATCGAAGCGGCGCTCGCGCGCGGCATTCGGGCCTACATCGGCGGCAACTGCACGGTCAGCCTCATGCTCATGGCCGTGAGCCCCCTGTTCAAGGACGGCCTGGTCGAGTGGATGAACACGATGACCTATCAGGCCGCCTCTGGGGCCGGCGCTGCGAAGATGATTGAGCTGGTCCGACAAATGACCTGCTTGACCGACTCGGCTCGCGCCTCGCCTGCCGAAAACGCCCTCGAGCTCGACCGCGCCGTACTCGCCGCGCAGCGCTCGGACTCTCTGCCCCACCGTGAATTCGGTGTGCCGCTCGCGGCCAGTCTCATTCCCTGGATCGACAAAGAGATGCCTGACGGGCAGACACGCGAGGAATGGAAGGCAATGGCGGAGACCAACAAAATCCTCGATCTCAATCCGGCGGTTCCCGTCGACGGGACTTGCGTGCGGGTTGGCACGATGCGCTGCCACAGCCAGGCGCTCCTCGTCAAGCTCACCCGCAACATTCCGATCGGCGAGGTCGAGCGGATGCTGGCTGGCGGAAACCCCTGGGTTCGCGTCGTTCCGAACGACCAGCAGGCGACCCTCCGTTGCCTTACCCCCACGGCCGTGTCGGGCACACTGAGCATCGCCATCGGAAGAATCCGAAAGCTCTCGCTCGGACCACACTTCCTCGGTGCTTTCACGGTCGGCGACCAGCTGCTTTGGGGAGCGGCCGAACCGCTCCGCCGTACCCTGCGCATCATCGGCGAGCGCATCGGGCCGTGACCCGAGAGATTCCCCGATGGTGGTCAGAAGGCGAGGGCCGCGCGCGCTCCGCGGGTCAGTAAGCCGGACGGGAAGGTTGGTCCTGAATCACGAAATCGACGCCCCAAAAGTGAGGACTCGGCGAAAGAAACTCGACCCCCACGCGCGTTCCCTTGTCGGAGATTTCGCCGAGATAGACCACGCGGCAGTCCTGGTCCTCCTCCGTGGCCGGGTTGCTGAGCGTCAATTCGGCCCCGAGCGTCACGGATTTCTGCAGATAGAGCAAACCGCCGTGCGCGTTCACCACGATGGTCTGGCTGTTCTCGCGGAAGGTGCGCCCGTCGGAGTCCTTGCCGGCGGCGCGCACGGGAATGCGCGCAAACACGCGAGAACTGCGCCGCTGCTTGGCATCTGCTACGAGCATTCTGCCTATGGTGCAATGGTGGTTGCGGCGCGTCAACGGCCCGAAATCTCCGCGTGCTCAAAGAGGCAGACTCTGACGGTCGGCAACGTTCCCGGCACAACCTGGGCGAGAGGACTTGCCAAATCCACCTAACGTTGTAATATGCGGGATTCGTTTTTGACGAGCAGGGTCTTACCCAGCAGGGAAACGTTTTAGGCAATCGATGTTTTGCATGCCCCGCGGCGAGAAGGGCGGGTCTGCCCGAAATGAGCGACGCTGGCCCGCAGGACGCCGACCGGGCCTCGCCGAGCGGGTTCAAAACGCAGGGAATTGGGCTAACGGGAGACGGAGAGGACGGATGAATCTGACCGACTATATCGAGTCAAAGCAGGACGAGAATCTTACGGAACTCAAGGAATTTCTCCGCATCCCGAGTGTGAGCACGAAAACCGAACACAAAGGGGATATCGAGAGAGCGGCCCGCTGGGTCGCCGACAAGCTTCGCGCGGCCGGGCTGGACAGCGTCGAGATTGTGCCAACCAAGATGCATCCGCTCGTGTACGCCGAGTCCCTGCGCGCGCCCGGGAAACCTACTGTCCTCTTCTACGGACACTACGACGTTCAGCCGGCCGAGCCGCTCGACCTCTGGACAACTCCCCCTTTCGAGCCGGCCGTGCGCGAGGGAAATCTGTTTGGACGCGGCACGGCAGACGATAAGGGGCAGGTGCATATCCATATCAAGGCCATCGAGTCGCTCGAAAGAACCGCCGGGCGACTGCCCATCAATTTGAAAGTGATCATCGAGGGGGAAGAGGAAGTCGGAAGCATCAGCCTGTGGGATTTCGTGAAGCAGAACCGGGAGCGGCTCAAGGCCGATGCCCTGGTTGTTTCCGATACCTCCATGCTCGCCAGGGGCGTTCCGTCCATCACCTACGGGCTGCGCGGACTCAATTATTACCAGCTCGAACTCACCGGCCCGGCCCAGGACCTGCACTCGGGAGTGTTTGGAGGCGCGGTGCCGAATCCGATCACGGTCCTCGCGGAAACCATCGCGAAGCTTCACGACAAGAACTTCCGCGTGACGGTGCCGGGATTCTACGACGACGTGACGCACCTTTCCCGGGCCGAACGTAAAGCCCTCCGTTCCCTTCCCTGGAAGGAGAAGGAGTTCCGGCGAACGGTTGGCGCGCCGGCGCTCTGCGGGGAGAAGGGCTACTCGATCGTCGAACAGGTGTGGACGCGGCCTACGCTCGAAGTCAACGGCATTTGGGGCGGCTATATCGGCGAGGGCGCCAAGACGGTGATCCCCTCGAAGGCCTATGCCAAGATCTCGACGCGTCTGGTGCCCAATCAAGATCCCGCGAAAATAGCGAAGCTGGTCGAGCGGCATATCCGGCACCTCTTGCCCAAAACGGTGACCAGCAAGTTCGAGGTGCTCAGCACGGGCAAGCCTTGGGTCGCGCCCTACTCCCACGCCATCTTTCAAAAGGCCATTCGCGCGCTCGAGGCCGGTTTCGGGAAGAAGGCCGTGTTCATCCGCGAAGGAGGGTCGATTCCGTTCGTTACCCAGATGCACGACACATTCAAGGTGCCCTGTGTGCTGATGGGATTCGGCTTGCCGGATGAGAACGCGCACGCTCCGGACGAGCACATCGCTTTGGAAAACTACCTCGGCGGCATCAAATCGGTCGCCATTTTCTACGAGAGCTTGGCCTCGCTCTAGCCGATCACCGCGACCGACATCAGAAAAGGCCGATTTTTCGGGCTTTTTTGTTGATTTTTGCTTGCGTTGCGGAACAAGGACGGCTATAGTGCCACGCGGCAACCGGGACCCCGGAGCCGTTGAGCACCCTACACATCAGGAGGAAAACTGAATGGCAGGTCCGATGAGCAAGTCCAAGATCATTGCGCACATGGCCGAGAAAGTCAGCACACCGGAGAAGCCTGTTTCGAAAAAGCAGGTGGCATCGTTTTTCGACGAGCTCTTCAAGCTCGCCGTCAGAGAATCGCGGAATTCGGGCAAGTTCGTAATTCCCGGCCTGGGACGCGCCGTGAAGGCCCACCGAAAGGCTCGCATGGGCCGCAATCCGGCCACGGGTGAGGCGATCAAGATCAAGGCGAAGACTGTCGTCCGCTTGCGGGCTGCGAAGGCCTTTAAAGACGCCGTACTGAAGTAAAGCATCGGCGCAGAGAATCGCGGCAAACCCCTGAGCGCGCTCCGTTCCTCCAGACGGGCCGATACTTGGGGGTTTTGTCTTTTCTCCGCATTCACCGTCCGCCAAGCGACGCCGGTCGGATGGCGATTGCTGCACATTCATAGTCGTCCGTCTACCAATCTCGAGTCCGCCATGAAAGCCCACAGGCACCCAGCGCGATGACCTCGCCCTTCTGGGATGAGGCCCGCGCGGGCGCTTACGGCGAGTTTCGGTACGATTTTCCGGAGCGGGCGCTCGAGGGAAAGACCGTCGTTGTGGCAGGGGGCAGCGGCGGACTCGGCGCTGCGGCCGTAACGCTGCTGGCCCGCGAAAACGCAAAACTAGTGGTCGGATATAACCGGGACGGCGAGCGGGCTCGACGGCTCAGCCGAACGATCGAGAGGGATTTCGGTCATCGCCCGGAACTGGTCGAGGGCGATTTGTGCACAGCCGCCGTGCGGGGGAAATATCTCGAAGCGGCGGGACGACTCGGCCCGAGCATCGCCGGCGCGGCGATTTTTTCGGGCCATCCGGCGCGAATACCGCTAGGCGAGCTGGATCGTGAAGCGTTCGCTGCTTCCCTCGAATCCAATTACGTGGGGCCCGTCCTGCTGGCCAGGGAATTGGGCGAGGCCATGGAGAACGGCGAGGGTGGCGGGATCGTACTCCTGGCCACCATGCAGGCCGTCGCCCCCTTCCCGGAGAGCCTGAACTATGCGGGCCCGAAGGCCGCGCTGGTGCATGCGGCCCGCGTTCTCGCGCAGGGATGGAAACGCGTGCGCGTCAATGTTGTCGCTCCGGGGGCCACCATGGCCGGGATGGCCGCTCGAAGCATTCAAGCGGGCAAGTATGACCGCTACCTGCATCAGGAAACCGTCGCGCGGTTTGGACGCCCGGAGGACGTGGCCCGCGCGGTGCGCTTCCTGCTCGAGCCCGACAATTACATCACCGGCCAAACGCTCGTGGTCGACGGCGGGCTGACCTTGCGCCGGGGCCTGTGAGAGGCCGTGAACATATCCAAAACGCCGTGATGGCTGGCGGGAGCCGATGCGCGAGCACTCAGGCCTGTTGACCGATCTCTACGAGTTGACCATGGCAGCGGGATACTTCGAGACCCGCTTCGACGCCCGCGCCACGTTTGAGCTTTTTGTCCGCAACCTGCCGAGCGAACGCAATTACCTGGTTGCCGCTGGCCTGGAGCAGGCCATCGATTTTCTCGAGAATGTGAACTTCACCGCCGAGGAGATCGACTTTCTTCGCCGCCATCCCGTCTTTCACAGTATTCGCGATGAATTCTTCGACTACCTTGCCCGCTTTCGCTTTAGCGGCGATGTCTGGGCCATGCCGGAAGGCACGCTCGTCTTTCCCGGCGAGCCCCTGCTGCGCGTTACGGCGCCCATCATCGAGGGGCAAATCATGGAGACGTACCTGCTCGCCACCCTGAGTTACCAGACCATGATCGCCAGCAAGGCGGCGCGTGTGGTGACCGCAGCGGAAGGGAGACAGGTGGTTGAGTTTGGCGCGCGGCGCGGCCACGGGCCCATCGCGAGCCTGTGGGGGGCGCGCGCCGCGGCCATTGGGGGGTGCGCGGGAACTTCGAACGTCCTCGCCGGCCGGCTCTACGGGATGAACACCTATGGCACACAGGCACATTCCTGGATCATGGCGCATGAGAACGAGGCCGATGCATTCAGCCATTTTCTCGACGCCTTCCCGCAAGGCGCCGTGCTGCTTCTGGACACCTACGACGTCGGCAACGCCGTCAGGACCATCGTGCGCATGGGACGCAAACCGGGGGGCGTGCGGCTCGATAGCGGCGACCTCGTGAAGGACAGCCGGTGGGTTCGGCGGGAGCTCGATCGCGCCGGATGGCAGGAGGTGCAGATTTTCGCCTCGGGAGATCTCGACGAATTCAAGATCGCCAAGTTGCTGAAAGCCGGCGCGGCGATTGATGCATTCGGCGTGGGCACGGCACTGGCGACCCCGGGCGACGCCCCGCATCTAAACCTGGTGTACAAGCTGGTCGAAGTCGAGCGCGCCGGCAAGATTCAGGAAGCCGCCAAGCTGAGCCAGGCCAAGGTAACCTATCCGGGCCGCAAACAGGTGTTTCGTCACGAAAACTCGCGCGGCGACTTCCGTCACGACCAAATCGCGCTCGAGGGCGAACGGTCAAAGGGCGGCACGCCGCTGCTGACCGAGGTGATGCGGCAAGGCCGGCGCAGCGGGGCCTCGGAACCCGTCAGTGAGCTGCGCGCGCGGACCCTTCGGTCGCTCGAGCACCTTCCCGCGCGTTACCGGCGGATCGAGCGCTCGGCGGAATACCGCGTGCGTTACAGCAGGAAGCTCAAGACCATGCTCGACAACGTGCGCTCTCGCATTCGCCGGTCGGCCCTCAAGTAGATCGGGATTGGGGGAATATGCGCTCGGAAGAAGTCGTCTTCTGGGAAGTGGATGCGCAGGCCGATTTCCTGCTTCCGGGCGGGAGACTGTACGTTCCCGGGGCGGAGAGGACCATTCCGAATCTGAAGCGCCTGGTGGACGCCGCAAGGAGCGGGCGTGTGCTCCTGGTTTCCGACGCATGCCAGCACGCGGAGGATGATCCGGAATTCAAAACCTTTCCGCCGCACTGCGTTCGCGGCACGCCGGGCGCTCGCATCGTTCCCGAGGGCCTCGCCGCAGATCATTTTGTGGTACCGAACGACCGCGCGTTCCCATTGCCGGACGATTTGCTCGACCATCAGCAGATCGTGATCGAGAAGCAGACGCTCAACGTTTTCGACAACCCGCTGACGAACGAAATCGTCACGCGCCTGCCGAACCGCGCCGAGTACTTCGTCTTTGGCGTCGTGACGGAATACTGCGTGTGTCTGGCCGCCAAGGGGCTCCTCGAACGCAGCCGCAAAGTCGCGATCGTCGGAGACGCCATCGAGACCTTGAATCCGGACACTGGCCGCCGGGCCTCGCGTGAGCTCGAGCGGCTCGGGGCTCGTTTCGTGACCACCGAAGAGGCCTTGGCCGCCCTCACCCCGTAAGCCGAACCGACCCTTGAGCCCGGCGCGCCTCCGGCAAGCAACACGCCCTGACCGGGCGCTCATCCTCCGGCGTCGGCCTGCCGGGCGGGCTGTGCCACGACATCATAGATCCACATGAGCAAGGCAGTGCCCAGACCAACCCCCATCACCACCCACCACATTCTTTGCGGCTGTTTGAGGACATTGCCGAACAGGTCGACCAGATAGCCGCCGAACGTTCCCGCCACGAAATAGCCGATGGCGATGGGAAGAAAGGCGTAGCCCATAAACAGTCCCTGCTGTCCCGGCGGAGCGAGCCGGGACATGTACTCGTAATATCGCGGCGTCTGGATGATTTCGCCCAACGCGACAATGACGAGCGTCGCAATCGTCGTCGAAACGGCGGGATGGAGCGCTAGCGGGATCCACGCGACGCTCGAAATGAAGATGCCGAGCGTCATGGCGGGAAACGTCGGAATCCTGCGTGTGAGCACGCTGACCGCTATCTGCAGGCACATCACCGTAAACGCGTCGATCGAGAGCAGCGCGTCGACATGCGCCTGCGGATTAATGAAGCCGCGCACAAACAGCGGCACCGAGACGAATTCTTGCCAATACATCACCCAATACCCGGAGTAAACGAGCAAAAAGGCAACGAATCGCCAATTCCCGAGCACGACGAACATGTTGCGAATCGCGGCGAGCACGCTCGGCACTTGTTCCTCCCCGCGCTCGGACGGCTCGCGAAAGAAGAACAGGGTCACCCAGAACATGAGGAAGACGCTCAGCGATGAAACGCGAAACACGCTCTCGATTCCGACACGCGTGCGCACGAGGGAGGCAACGATCGGTCCCAGCGTGCCTCCGATGTTTACCAGCGTGTAATAGATCGAATAGCCGATGGACCGCACGCTCTCCTTCGACGCGCGACCCGTCGTCCCCGCCACGCACGGCTTCACGAGCGCCGGCCCCAGTGCGGGCACCATCAGAATTGTGCCCACCAGCCATTTCAAATCGATGGCATGGCGCGCGGGCGCCATCCACGGCGCGGAAATCGATCCGAGCAGAAAATATCCGATGGTCATCACCCCGTAGGCGAACAGCAGCGCGCGCCGGAAGCCAAAACGGTCGGCCAGCGTGCCGCCGAGCACGGGGAGAAACCACACAACGAAGCCGAAAAATCCCATGAGCGCGCCGGTCTGCTCAATCGACAGCCTCAGGTTCTCGTGCAAGTAGATGGCCAGGACCGCCGTGGTCCCGTAGTAGGCGAGCCGTTCGAAGAGCTCGGTGAAGTTCGCGACCCAAAACGAAGACTCGAAACCGCCGCGGATTTCGCGCAGGCGCCCCCCGAGCGAAGAACGGCTTTCTTGCGCAGGGGCCGCCGCGTCCGAGCCGCCGATCGATGTACGCTGTGTCACGTCGCGCGATTGTATCGGAACTTGCGCGACAGGCGGCGAATTCTTTGAGCCTGGGGAAGCCCCGGCAGCCAGGTTCCCCTCGCCGGGAATGTGCTAGGATGGGACGGCAAGCAAGTCCGCCGCCCACAATCGATGCCCGCCGCGACAATGAAGGCCTTGCGCAAGGCTCGCCCGCAACGGGGAGCGCAGCTCGAATCGGTCGCCGTACCGCAGACGAGTCCTAGCGATGTTCTCGTGCGTGTCCGAGCCGCATCCATTTGCGGCACCGACCTGCACATCTACGGCTGGGATCGCTGGTCCGCCTCGCGCATCCGTCCTCCCATGACCTTCGGACACGAGTTTTGCGGGGTGGTCGAGACAGTGGGAGAAGAGGTTACCTCGGTAAAGCCCGGCGATTTCGTGAGCGCCGAAATGCACGTGAACTGCGGATACTGCCGGCCCTGCCGCATGGGTCAGCCTCATGTCTGCCAGAACGTGCGCATCATCGGCATCGATGCGGACGGCTGTTTCGCCGAATTCGTCCGCATACCCGCGCGGAATATCTGGAAAATCGATCCCGCCATCCCCGAGCACTACGCCGCGATTCTCGATCCGTTGGGTAATGCCGTGCACACGGTCACCTCCGGCGAAATCGCCGGACAAAACGTTCTGGTAACCGGCGCTGGACCGATTGGGCTGATGGCCATCAACGTGGCCCGCGCCTGCGGTTGCGCCCTGATCTTCGCAACCGAAGTGAATGCCCATCGCCGCGAACTGGCCATTACCATGGGGGCCGACGAGGCACTCGATCCCTCGCAGCCGGGAATCGTCGAGCACGTGCGCAACCTCACCGAAGGCGGCGTCGACGTCCTACTGGAAATGAGCGGACATCCTGAGGCGATCCGCCAGGGCTTCCAGATGCTGCGCCAGGGCGGCCGCGCGTCTCTGCTCGGCATACCCAGGGATCTGGTCACTTTCGATCTGGTGAACGACGTGATCTTCAAGGGCGCGACGGTGCAGGGAATCTACGGCCGGCGCATGTTCGAGACCTGGGTCCACATGACCGAGCTGCTCAAGCACCACCGGCTCAATCTCGATCCGCTGTTTCATGAACGCTTGCCGCTCGAGAAGTTCGAGAGTGCGTTCTCCCTCCTCGAATCGGGCCAAGCCGGCAAGGTTCTGTTTTATCCGAACGGATCGCTTAAGTAACAGATGGAGCGAGCGGCTCAGGTCACTGCAGTTACGGCATGAAAAGCCTTCTGTGCGCTTTGCTACTCGTCCTTTCCCTCGCTGCACCTGCCGACACAAGGGCTGCCAAAGACGAAAAGGCCCCGAACTTTGCCTCCGACGCCGTCTGGATCGATACGGGCGCAGCCGGCCTGAAGGTACCGCACTCCATCAAGGGCTACCGCGGCCGCGTTCTGCTAATCGACTTCTGGGAGTTCACCTGCATCAACTGCATCCGTGACTTCAGCGTGCTGAAGCGCTGGTACGCGAAATACCACACGTACGGGTTCGATATCGTCGGCGTGCATTTTGGCGAATTCCAGATGGGCTACCAGGTGGACAATGTCCGGGATGCGGCGAAACGCTTCCAGCTGCCCTGGCCGATCGTCGCGGATTTGCACGGTACGATCTGGAATGAGTACCACTCAAACGCCTGGCCCAACCGCTATCTCATCGACCAGAACGGAGACATCGTCCTCCACATCGCGGGCGAGGGAAACAATGGGGCGATGGAGGAGAAGATCCGCGAGCTCATCGCTCGCTCCCATCCCGAGATCAATCAGCTTCCGCTCGACCCGCCCGAGAACACCTTCGCGCCTTCCTGCGGCCTTTGCACGGAGGAAACCTATGTCGGCGATTGGTTTGGCCGTGGTGCCATGGCCAACCGAAACGCTTACGACAACAACGGCGCGCCGACGAATTTCGCCCTCGAGGGTGCTCCGCCCGATGGCCGGGTCATGCTCTCGGGCCGATGGACGGTCGAGCAGGATGGCGTCACCTCGAACGATGGTCATGGCAGCGCCGAACTCCGCTACCACGCACGCTCTGTTTACGCCGTTCTGAGTGTCGCAAATCCGAACAAGCCGGTCCGCGTGTATATCCTCGAGGATGGCCGGCCCCTCGGGCCGGACGAGGCGGGTGTCGACGTCCATAGCGATGCACAGGGTTCTTACCTCGAGGTCAGCGACCCGCGCATGTATTATCTCGTGAAGAATTCCTCCTTCCGCGCGCACCTCGTGACGCTCAAGCCTGTGGCCTCCGGACTCGTCGTGCATTCCTTCACTTACGGAAACAATTGCCAGCAGGACTTCGATCAGAGGTAAGCTTGTCAGCTCATACGACGACTACGGGGAGGCATCATGACCACGCCGGCGCCGGGTCCGCAAGGGCGTCCGCAGCTACGGTATCTGCGCGACGCGCTCGAAGACCTGCAGTCGAAGCATCTCTATTTCCATCTGAAAGTCCTCGAGGGCGAGCAGAAAGCCGTCGCCAATTTCGACGGCAAGGAAGTGATCAACTTGAGCTCGAACAATTATCTCGGCCTCACCACACATCCCAAACTGCGTCGCGCCGCCATCGAAGCCACGCGCAAGTATGGGGTCGGCTCAGGCGCTGTCCGCACGATTGCCGGCACCATGAGGGTCCACATGGAGCTTGAAGAGCAGATCGCGCGCTTCAAGAAATCCGAGGCCTCGGTCGTTTTTCAGTCCGGCTTCGCCGCCAACGCCGGCACGGTCTCCGCCATCCTCGGCAAGGAAGATCTGATCGTCTCCGATGAGCTGAACCACGCCTCCATCATCGACGGTTGCCGCCTTTCGCGCGCCACGATTAAGGTCTTCAAACACAAGGACTACGCCGATTGCGAGCGTGTCCTCGAGGAAACCAAGGGATGGAACGGCAGAAAGCTCCTGATCAGCGATGGCGTCTTCTCCATGGACGGCGACATCGCCGATCTGCCGAAACTTTGCGACCTGGCCGAGAAATACGGTTGCATCATGATGGTCGACGATGCCCACGCCTCGGGCGTCCTCGGCACGCGCGGACGCGGCTCGATCGATCACCTGGGTGTTCACGGGCGAGTCGACATTCAGGTTGGCACGCTCAGCAAGGCCATCGGCTCGCTCGGCGGCTACGTTTGCGGCTCCCGTGACTTGATTGAATTCCTCTACCATCGCGGGCGCCCCTTCCTGTTTTCCACCTCCCATCCACCGTCGGTTGCCGCAACCTGCCAGGCCGCTTTCGAGCTGCTCGATTCGGAAGTTGGCGACCGGCTGGTCAAGAAGCTTTGGTCGAATACGAAATTCTTCAAACGGCAACTCAGAAAGCTTGGCTTCGATACGGGCCAGAGCGAAACGCCCATCACGCCCATCATGGTCGGAGACGCGGCGAAGGCATTCCAGTTCTCGCGCGACCTGTTTGGCGAAGGTGTTTTCGCCTGCGCCATCGGCTACCCGACCGTGCCCGAAGGCAAGGCACGCCTGCGCACCATCGTCACCGCCGCGCACAAACGCGCCGATCTCGAGCGCGCCCTTCAGATCATCTCGCGCGTGGGCAAGAACCTCGGCATCGTTTCCTAGCCGCCGCAGCCTGAACGGCATGCTGCTCGGAGGAGAACTCCCCGAACTCCTGGTCTGGCGGACCGGTGCAGACCGTTTACGCGGACGCTCTACCCCGAACCGGATTCCCGCGTGCCGCTCATACCAGTCCGAGGTGTGAGCGTGGCGTGGGGCGCGACCGCCCATTCGTTTTGCGCGACGGAATTGAAACCGCTGCCGAGAGCCACTATACTGCGCACGCCGAAAACGCCCGAAACGCGCATTCGCGCGCAAGGAGGTTCTGGCGTGACTTTCTTCAACACAAAACCCATTCGCCGCTCGACGGCCATTTTGATTTTCGCAATCGCACTCCTCTCCCTGCCGGGATTTGCTCAGAACTCGTCGGCGACCGCCCCGTCCAAACCCGCGCTCAACAAGGAAGGCAAGAAACTGTTCGGTACCGCCGAAGCGCTGCGCCTTGCGCGGGTAAGCTCGCCCAGGATCTCGCCCGACGGCTCGCGTGTCGCTTATCTCGTCGCAGAAGACGAGATGGAGAAGGACAAAGACTGGAAGTCCCTGACGCAGCTCTGGGTCGTGCCCGCGGCCGGGCCGGACACTGCCGCCCGGCAGTTCACGCGCGGTGAGAAAAGCGTTTCAAGTCCTGCCTGGTCCCCCGACGGCAAACTGCTGGGTTTTATCATGGACGCCGGCGATGAGAAGGACGCCAAGCCCCAAGTTTGGTTCCTGTACGCTGACGGCGGCGAGGCCTGGCAGGTGACCCGTCACAAAGCTGGCGTGCACGCATTCGAATTCTCGCCGGATGGCAAAACCCTGCTCCTGGTCGCTAGCGGCCCTCCGACGGACCAGGAGGATGCCCGCAAGAAGGAAAAGGATGATGCGGTCGTTGTCGACCACGATATGAAAATGACCCAGCTGTGGACCTGGGACATCGCAACCGGCCAGGAGAAGCAGATTTCGAAGGGCGATTACACGGTGAGCGACCCGCGCTGGTCGCCGGATGGGACGCACATAAGCTTCACGACCACCCCGACTCCGCGGCTCGATGATTCGTCCCTCGAGACCGCCTGGGTGCTCGATGTGTCCAGCGGAAACGCCCGCAAGCTTGCTCCTACGCCCAAGTACACGCACACCGCACGTTGGTCGCCTGACGGCAAAACGGTCGCCTACCTGGGCAGCTCCGGGCCCATGATCTACAAGATGGATCTTTTCGTCGTGAGCGCCAGCGGCGGCGACCCGCGCCCGTTGACGACCGCCTTCGAACTGAATGCCGCCGATCCGGTTTGGTCGGCCGACGGCAAGACCATCTACTTCAGCACCGATACCCGTGAATCCGTCGAGGTCTTTGCCGCGGACGCTGCCGACCGGACCGTTCGCCAGATTACCAGCAAGGCCGGAGTCATCGATCTGGCTGAAATCAGTGCCAATGGCCAGACCGCCATCGGGCTCTGGTCCGATCCCACTCATCCGACCGACGTGTTCCGGTCCGACCCGAGCTTCGGCTCGGTTGAGCCCATCACCAATCAAAACCGCTGGCTCGCCGACTACGCCCTCGGCGTTACGGAAGTGGTCCGCTGGAAGAGCAGCAAGGATGGAAAGGAAATCGAGGGCGTGGTCACGAAGCCGGTGGACTTCGATGGCTCGCGAAAGGTTCCATTCCTCCTAAATCCCCACGGCGGCCCGACCGGTGCCTCACTGCTCTCGTTCAATCCCACCGAGCAGATCATGGCCGCAAACGGTTATCTGGTGCTCGAACCGAACTTCCGCGGCTCGACCGGACGCGGCGAGCCATTCGCCACCGCAAATCAGAACGACTGGGGGGACGGCGATTACAAGGACGACATGAGCGGGGTCGACGAGATCATCGGAAAGGGCTGGGCCGATCCCGCGCGCATGGGCGCCTTCGGCTGGTCCTATGGCGGTTTCATGACCTTCTGGATCGATACGCAGACCGACCGCTTCCGAGCCATCTCACCGGGCGCAGGCCTTCCCGATCTGTATTCGATGTACTCGCAGACGGACATTCACCGGTACCTGACCCTGTTCTTCGAGATGAAGGCCCCCTGGGACAATTTCCAGGAGTATTGGGATCACTCGCCGATGAAATACGTCGAGAACGTCAAAACGCCCACCCTGATTCTTCACGGGCAAGCAGACACGCGCGTCCCTATTCCGCAATCGGAGGAATTCTATCGCGCGCTTTTCGACCGGCACGTTCCCGTCGAGTACGTCACCTACCCGCGCGAGAATCACGGCTTCGTTGAACCGCGCCACATTCAGGACCGCTGGCAACGCTATCTGGTGTTCTTCGGCAAGTATCTGGGCAACCCGCCGGTCACCGAACCCAAAGACGTCGTCGACCGCATGCAGAAAGACCTACCGTGAGCTAGGTCCGTTCAGCCGAGAGCGACAGTCATAAAGATAGAGAGTGTTTCCGTCCGAGCCCTGAAATACCGCCGAACGAAGAGGGTATCGGGACTGCCTCCCGCGAATGCGGCTACTCCATCTCGAAAAAGAAGCCCTGCGGCGAGCTCTGTTTTTCGGGTCCGCTGCGGCGCATTCCGTCTGCCAGCGACGATATCTACAGAATGGACTACCATCGGAAGGCGGAGATTCACACCTCGATGCGGGAAGACAGGGATCAGGTGGGCCTGACGATCGCGCACGATTGGCTGGAGCGGACATGCGTCCGAAACCTCCGGGGCATTCAATTCGTTTCACTTTCCGAACCAGATGAATGCATGCTGCAGATCTTGCACGCCTTCCGGCACTTCCTCACCTCCTGGGTCCGCCTGTCCTGGCTGTGGGAAATCGATTATTTCCTCCGCTCGCGCCCGAACAGCGACCCGATTTGGGCGGCTATCCGCGAGATCGGCGGGGGCGACCCCATCCTGAGGAGCGGGACTCATATTGGCGTTAACCAATCGGCTTTTCGGAAGTCCAATACCAGAGATACTCGCGAATTGGTGTGTCGATGCGCTTTCCGACCGCATCAACTGCTGGATCGCGACCTTCGGAACGCCATGGACACTGTCCGAGTTTCCGGGGACGAAGGTGACCCTGTTCATCCATAACGACTTCATCCGCGAACCTAGCGCGTGGCGGGCGTACTGGCTCAGCCGGATTATCCCGCTTCGGCGGAGGCCGACATTATGCGACCTGGATTCGACAGACCGAGGGATGCGCGCGCGGTTCAAGACAGACTGGAAGCTGTATGCGGCCAAGCGCGTCGCGTTTCATGCGTCATCTCGTTTCACTTTCGGTGGCGGGCTTGCGCGGGAAGCGTGCCCTGGGTAAAGCCGAAGCAGCGCGAGCCCTCGAGGCCGCGGATTGTGCGTGCCAATAGGCTGGAAACGCTCGAGTGGTCCGGGGGGAGGAGGCTATGGCTTCTAGGCGGTGGGGCGTCGCGCTGGGCTGCGTGGCTTGCGCGATCGGGATCGCGAGTGCTCCGGTGTGCGGACAATCCGGTTCGGGACAGTCGGCCGAGCAGACGGAATTGAACGCCAGGATCGAGGCACTCAGCGAATCGCTCGATCAAACACGGCAGGAGCTTTCCGCATCGAGGCAAGAGATCAAAGAGTTGCGGTGGATGCTCGAACAAGTGATGGACAAAATGGGAGCCAATGCTCCGCCGGCCACGCCGGTCGCCGGCGCGCCTCCCGGCGAGAAGGCGGCCGCCCCGACACCCAGCGAGCAGCAGCCGGCACAGATCACGGCCGACGATTGGCAGATCGCAAATGCGCGGATTGACGAGCTGGCCCAGGACAAGGTCGAGAGCGCGCTGAAATACAGACTGAAGCTGTCCGGAATGGTTCTGCTGAACGTGTTTTCCGTGTCCGGGCAGGTCGACAATCTCGACGTGCCCACGATTGCGCTTCTCCCCTTCCCCGGGGCGTCGTCCGGTGCCGTGGGCGCTTCGCTCAGGCAATCCATCGTCGAGCTAACCGGAATCGGGCCGCATATCTTCGGCGCCAGCACGGTCGGCGATTTGCAGGCGGACTTCTTCGGCGGCCTGCCCCCAGGCTATGGCTCGAATACGTCGGGACTCCTGCGACTCAGAATTGCGCGGCTGCGGATGGACTGGGCGCATACCTCATTATTCGGCGGACTCGACGTTCCGTTTTTCTCTCCCAACCTGCCGACCTCCTACATGTCGGTCGCCATTCCCGGATTCGCCGCGGCCGGCAACCTGTGGGTGTGGACTCCCGCCGTCGGTGTCGAGCAGCGCGTCGACACTGGGTCGGCGCAACTGAAAATACAGGCTGGCCTCATGGATCCTCCGACCTACCAGACGACCGGTGTGACCACTCTGCGCACGCCCAGCGCAGCCGAGAGTTCACGCCAGCCGACCTACGCAGTGCGGCTCTCGGCGAGCGGCCGAGATGACCGCCGCCCGATCGCCTTCGGGATTTCCGGGATTTACTCGCCGCAACGTTACGCGGGCGGGGAGACGGTGAACGGATGGGGCGGTGTCGGGGATTGGCGCTTCGCGGTGTCTCGATACGCCGAACTCTCGGGCGAAATGTTCCTGGGCAAAGGGATCGATTCGTTCGGGGGAGTCCCCAGCCCGAGTCCGCTCGCGGGCGACTACCGTTATTACGCCATTGCCTCTCCCGCGCTCGCCCAAATCACCATGTCGGGCGGCTGGGCGCAGCTCAAGTTGAAGGCAGATGCCAAGAACGAATTCAATTTCGGGCTTGGATCGGGAGGCCGCGATTCGGCTGACCTGCGGTCGATCGAGCCCCTGGATGTCTCGCTCGAAACTCTTTCGCCTCGAAACCAGATGGTGTTCGTAAATTACATTTTCCGGCCGCGATCGGATCTGCTCTTTTCGCCCCAGTTCGAGCGGCTGAGGACGTACCCGGCGTCGGGAGCTCCCTCGATTGCCGACCAGGTGGGGGTGGCTGCGGGATTCCTGTTCTAGCCATGACAATTCTAACCACGAGACACCGGACGAGTTGGGGCACCCTGTTGCTGTCGGTGGCCGTTCTTGCCGGAGCGGCTCGATCAATTGAGCCTTTGCCGGAAGGGGATTTTGAGCTCACCGGCATGGTCAAAGTCGTCAAAGCGGGGAACGGCGCACCCCTAAAAGACGCCTCGAACATGGCCGTGTGGCTCGTCCCGGAAGGGCCGCTTCGGCCCGCCGCATCTGCGCCACCGAGTCGAAATTACCAGATGGTGCAGCGTGACAAGGCGTTTGAGCCGAGATTGCTGGTTGTGCCCGTCGGCAGCGTCGTCGATTTCCCCAATCTCGACCCCTGGTTCCATAACGTATTCTCGCTCTATCGCGGCAAGCGTTTTGATCTGGGGTTGTACGAAGCCGGTGCGCACAAGACCATCAAGTTTGACCGCCCCGGCGCATCCTACATTTTCTGCAACATACACCCGGAAATGGCCGCGGTAGTGTTGGCGGTGGATTCCGGTCTGTACGGCGTGTCGGACAAGTCCGGACGAATCGTGATCTCCCACGTTCCGCAGGGAAAATATCTCCTTTGTGTCTGGTACGAGAACGCGGATTCGCGCGATCTGGATTCGCTCGCGCGCACAATCGAAGTCCATGGCAACGAAATCCTGCCGGCAATCTCGGTTCCCGGCACGGGACCAAACACGGCGAAACATAAGAACAAGTACGGACGCGACTACGATCCAAAACCCGGGGCCACGGATTATTGATTTCGAAGGCGATGCCACGGCGCGCCGCTCTGCGGGCGCAGGAAAATTCGACTCGAGGGGCGATATGGAAACTGTTTTGATCGTGGAAGATAACCGGGCGATGCAGCGAACGCTGCAGCGGCTGTTCGAGGCTGACGGCCTGGCTGTACGCATCGCTTCCGACGGCGTCGCAGGTCTGGAGAATTTCCGCAAGCAGACGCCAAACGTGGTGGTGCTCGACTTGAAGCTCCCGCGCTTGCCCGGCAAAGAGCTCTGTCGCGCGTTCAAGTCCGAAGCCTCCTCGGTGCCTGTCGTCGTGTTGAGCGCCAACGCCGATGTCGAAGACAAGGTCCTGCTGCTCGAACTCGGCGCCGACGATTACGTGACCAAGCCCTTCAGCCCCAAGGAACTGCTGGCGCGCGTGCGCCGAGCCATGCGCCGCGGCGGACCGTCTCCCCAGCACGTTACGAATATCGCGGGCGAGACGATTGAACATGAACTGCTCTGTTTCGGAGATGTCCGAATCGACTTCACCAGCATGGAAGCAGCTCGCGCGGGAAAGTCCCTGTCTCTTACCGCCCAGGAATTCAAACTGCTGAAATTCTTTGCCCGCTCACCGGGCCGCGTGATATCCCGCGAGGAACTGCTCAATGAGGTGTGGGGCTACGAGAATTATCCGACGACGCGCACGGTTGATAATCATATCCTGCGCCTACGCCAAAAACTCGAGCCCGACCCGGCCAACCCGCGCTACTTCCTCACGATGCACGGGGCAGGTTACAAATTCACGATCGGGAATGTCGCCGCAGCGCTCGAAAAGTAGGCGCGATGGCCAATCTCAGGCTCCGATCCGAGCTCCTCATTGCCAACTTGCTGATCATTTCCGCCCTGACAGGCGCGACTCTGCTCATCCTCCGCGACCGCGTGCGGTCGGAAATCAATGATCAGGTTCGCGACAGCCTGTCGGCCTCCCTCCGCGCATTCGAAAGCGTACAACAGCAAAGGCAGCTCCAGCTTTCAAGGGCCACCGCACTTTTGGCGGAACTGCCCACGCTTATGGCCATGATGACCACCGAACACCCGCTGACCATCCAGGACGCTTCGGTCCGCTATTGGCGTTTGGCCGGGAGCGATCTGTTCATCGTCGCCAGCCCCGCAGGAAAGATCTTTGCCTTTCACGCCCGCAAGCCGGGCTGGCGCCGGGACATAGCCGAGAAAAACCTGCGCCGCTCGATCGAGCAGGGCGAAGAGGCCGCCTGGTGGTACGACGCCGGCCAATTGTACTGGGTTTTTCTGCGTCCCATCACTCTGGGCGCGGAAGCCGATGCGACCCAACTCGGGGTGATTGTCGTCGGCGAACAAGTCGATTCGAGCCTGGCTCGGCAGCTTTCGGCGGCCGCGGGTAGCCAAATCGCGCTGGCGGCGGGGAACGAGATCATTGCCTCGACGGTTTCTCGCGGCACGGAACTCGAGCTCGAGGCTTTGCTCAGCGCATCGGGCGAAGGCGCTCTGAATCCGGCTCCCCGCGAGATCGGTTCCGGCTCGAATGAATATCAGACCGCCTCGGTGGTCATCCATGACGGCCCGCCCTCGCCGGTGCGATGCTACGTCCTGGTTTCCATGCAGCAAGCGAACCACTCCATCAGCCAGCTCAACCGCACCATCCTAATCCTGGGTCTCTCCGCCATCGGGCTCGGCGCTCTGCTGCTCAGCTTTATGTCGCGAACCATCACCCACCCCCTCGACAACCTCGTCGCAGGCGTCCGGGCACTCGCTGCCGGGGATTATGCCTACACCATCACGCCCCGCGGTAGCAGCGAGGTCGCCGAGCTCGGCCAAGCCTTTGCGAAGATGCGCAGTGAACTGCTCGCCTCCCAGCAGCGTTGGATGGCGAGCGAGCGCACGGCCGCTCTCGGGCGCGCGGCAAGTTCAATCTCGCACGACCTGAGGCACCATCTTGCGGCGCTCGTGGCCAACGCGGAATTCCTCTACGAAGCGGAAAAGCTGAAGCTCAACAGAGATGAGATCTACGGCGAGATCAAGACCGCTTCGGACCAAATGATTGAGCTCCTCGACTCCCTCCGCGAGCTTGCGCGCGAGGACCGGGCGATTTCCGCTGTTCCTGCGTCTTTGGATCAAGCCACGCGGCGCGCTGTCGACGCTGTTCTCACGCGCCCGGAATTTCGCAGCCGCGCAATCTCCCTGCGAAATTCCGGCGAGATGGAAGGCGTCTTCGATCCCAAGAAAATCGAGCGCGCATTCTTTAATCTCTTGCTCAACGCCTGCGAGGCGACCGCTCAGTGGCAAGGCCAGATCGAAGTCGAGCTCAATTCCGTCCACGATCGGTTCGAGGTCAGGATCGCCGACAACGGCTCGGGTATCCCCTCGTCTATTCGCGCCACCCTGTTCGACCCCTTCGTGAGTTCAGGCAAACCAAATGGCACCGGACTCGGGCTGGCCATCGTCAATAAAATCATTCACGACCATGGCGGCTCGATCGCCGTCGAGCGCACGTCGGAGGCGGGAACCGCATTCCTGATCACCCTTCCGCGTTTTTCTCGAGCCGAAGCCCCCAGCGCCCAGCAAACTGCTTTGACGTAGTGGAAGGACTTCCTGGGCCAACCGGGGGAGCAGTTCCTGAGAAATCAGCCGGAAGGCTCCGCAGACGGCGCAAGCGATTGCGAGTGGTTTTTCGGCTATGCCGGCGGTGGCGAGGCCAGCGGCGAATTCTGACGTGCGGAGTTGCGGCTCGAGCGGCAGGCGGCGGCCACACTGAATCGATTCTCCGCGCCCACCTTTTGCAGGATCCGGTGGACGTGATTCTTGATGGTTTTCTCGGAAAGATTTAGCTGCGTCGCAATCTCCTTGTTGGTCAGGCCGCGGTCGATCATGGGAATCAGTTGCTCCTCGCGCCGGGTGAGCCCCATTCCGACCCGCTCGGGTTGAGAGGCCGTTTCGGCCCAATGCTGAGCAACGATATCAAACAGGCGCTTGCACAGGTGCGGGGGACAAACAGCTTCGCCCTGGGCGACTGCTCGCACCGCGCTCACCAGCTCTACGGCAGACGCATCCTTGGGAACGTATCCATAGGCGCCCTGCCGCACAACTTGCAGAAAAAGTTCTTCGTCGTCCTTCATCGCCACCATGACTACCTTGACCGTCTTGCCCTCCGGGCCTCTCGTCCGGGCTAAGTCAGAGACCAGCGGGGCCGCCGAATCAAGGAGCAGCACATCGGCATCCGAACAGACCACTTCCTCGGCGGACGCTGAAGCACATTCATGCGAGCCAATCGTCTCGATGCCCGTCTTCTTCGAAAAGATTCGTGAAAGCGCTTCGCGAAATAACCGATTATCGGAAAGAATAAACAGCCGTATTGGGCTGTCCATACCGCCTCCAGCACGCGAGGTAATTCGCCCCCCCGTCGGTTTGCGGCTCGTCAGACCCCGCCCACAAACGGAACATGCACTGCTCCCTTCTCGAGAACAAACGGACCTAGTTTGTTCCTATCGTGTAAACGGTCGCATTATAGTCAGCGACCAGTAACGTAAGAGATAAAGCTTGTGCGATTGTCACTAAGGCGTCAATAGGGTGTTATCTTCTAGTTAGGTCCCCGACGGCTGGCCAAGGGCCTGCTGCCCTCGGCCGGCAGGGTTCCCAAGGCCTTGGGAACTCGAGGCTTGCGCAATTCAACCAAACGCGTTCTCGGGCGAGTAAGGGGACAATCGCTGGGGCAGGCGCTTCTAGAAAGCTAGGGTTCCGTGGCGGATACGGCGGCTGACCCTACTTGCGTTCGAGCCAGCACCGATTGAACGGTGTCTCGTTCGGTGCGCACCTGGTTGGCGAAGGGCCCCTTGGGATCGAGCTCGAGGTAAGCGTTCAGATCCTCGAGCAGGGCGGGATACTCTCGCAGCCGGATATGTGCGTTGGCGAGCATCAAGTGAAGTGTGGGATTTTGGGGTTGGAGTTTGACGGCCGCCGCAAGACTCGCCTCCGCTTCCTTATTCTTGCTGAGGCCAAGCAACGCATTGCCCAGCGCAGAATTTGCCAGCCAGGAACTGGGATCGAGATCGACGGCTCTCCTCGCGATCGGCTCAGCGTCGGTGAAACGTCGCTGGTCAGTGAGAAGCGCAGCCAGCAGGCAAAGTGCGTTCAGGTAATGCTCCTGGCTCAGTTCGACCGATTTCCGAAGGGCCTGCTCGGAGGAAGAGGCATCCCCCAGTTTCTCGTACGCGACGCCCATATAAGCATATGCTTCATAATAATCTGGATAGACTTGGATGGCTCGGCGAAACGCCTTAATACTGCCTTGGTAATCGGATTTCTTATAGAGAAGGCCCATGCCCTTTTCCACGGCATCCTGGGCCTTCTGCGGAATAGACAATTCGCGTACGGAAACCTTGCTGTCGCCGCGAAACTGGGCGGCCGCTGGGACGGGCCTGTGGACTTCAACTTCGACACCCAAAGCCCCGCCGTAAGGGACGGCCACCTCCTGGCTGACTTTCTCATATCCCAAGGGTTGGACGACAAGGTTGTATGTCCCAACCGGAATGTTCTGGAACTCGAATTCTCCGTTGCCCATGGTGACCGTCGTTCCCGCGAGCCCGCCGGTCACCGGCTCGAGTTCGATGATTGCGCTCTCTATTCTGTCGTGGCTTCCCGCGTCCACCACCCAACCACTGACCGAGAAGACGGCTGGCCGTTCAAGGGGCACGGGCACGGCCGCGCCCGTTTCGGATGGAGTCGAAGACCTTGGCTCACGTCGCTTCTGGGCAGCCGTAGGAACGGCAGACACGCCGACTGCCGCCAGTAGGACCAGGACGGCAAGACGAGCATGAGATGGCTCGTACACAGGTCGATCGTAAAGTGAGGCAGACGGAGACGAACACTGCCAGTATTGACAGCGCAGCGCGGCTCAACCTAAGCCACCGGCCCGAAAGAGCTTATGTTGCGTGATGGCGCTGCCCGTGTCGGAACTCGCCTCACTACCCGTCGAAAACAGGAAGCCGGGCTTGCGCGCGGCGGGGATATACTGCCGACTGCCTTGGACCAGGGCTGGAATGGGGAATCGACAGCCGTGTGGCATAATCGATCCATTCGGCCAACTGGGGCGCGCGAGCAGTTTGTGTGCCAGATCCTTGTGACTCGAAGCAAAAAAATTCGGCGGAAGGTGCTGGCGGCGCATCGCAAGCTGCGGGAGTTCCGCATGATCGCCAAGGGGCTCGTCTCAACGCGGCATCCGCTGCTTGTCCACATCATCCCGACTCGCCGCTGCAATCTGGCATGCACCTACTGCAATGAATTCGACGATTTCTCACTACCGGTGCCCACCGAGGAGATGTTTGCGCGAATTGACCGGCTCGGTGCCATGGGCACCGCCATCATTACGATCAGCGGGGGAGAACCGCTGCTGCATCCCGATTTGGACACAATCATCGCGCGCATTCGCAAGAACGGAATCTTGGCGGGCCTGATCACGAACGGGTATCTCCTGGTGCGCGAGCGCATTGAACGCCTGAATCGCGCGGGCCTTGAGTACTTGCAGATCAGCATCGACAACGCCGTTCCGGACGAGGTCTCGAAAAAAAGCCTGAAAGTGCTCGATCAGAAGCTCGAGCTGCTGGCCGAACACGCTGAATTTCACGTCAACATCAATTCGGTGTTGGGCAGCGGCATCAAAAACCCGGAAGACGCGCTCAGTGTGGCACACCGCGCCGTCGAGCTAGGATTCACGTCCACCGTGGGACTGATTCACGACGGAAATGGCCAGCTTCAGCCGCTCGGGACGCGCGAGCGGGAGATTTTCGAGGAGATCATGTCGCTTGGCAAGCGCTCGTTCTCCCGCGTCAATCAGTTCCAGCACAATATTGCCGCGGGACGCGAAAACAACTGGCGCTGTCGGGCTGGCTCGCGCTACCTCTACATCTGCGAGGACGGGCTGGTTCATTACTGCTCGCAGCAACGGGGCTATCCAGGCATCCCGCTCGCCGACTACACGGTCGAGCACCGCCGCCGCGAATTCCTCACAAGGAAAGGCTGCGCTCCGGGCTGCACCGTCTCCTGCGTGCATCAGATTTCGGTCGTCGATTTCTGGCGCGCGCCGCAAACCCTCGAGTCTCTTCCGCCGGCCAGATCCCGGACGCCGCTGGTTCAATTGAGCGGATCGAGCCGTCCCGACTAACCCAGAGAGGTCCGGCTGCCCGGCCGCTTACCCTTAGGCCACGCGCCTTCACCCGGCGATCTGAATCCTGTTGCAAACCATTCTCGGTGAGAGTAGAAGTCGCACAGCTACGGGTTCGGACGATGCGGCGGAGTGTGGCATGGCGTTTCGTTCGAACGCGCTAAAGGTCGAGCCGGGCAGAACCGTCCGAGAGAAATCGTGCAACCGGAAGGCTGAGGAGGGGTGTCGAATGCGCCATGTTTCTCGCTTGTTGCTGATCGGCGGGCTCGCACTGTTTGCTGCGAGCGCCTTACGAGGACAGGTGAACACGGTGACCGTCACGGGAACTGTGCTTGATCCGCAGGGCCTGGCGGTGGCGGGAGCCCGCATCACGCTGACGAACGAAGCCACAGGAGCCGAGCGCTCGACGACGAGCAATGCGAACGGCCGGTACGAGATCGTGGGCTTGCCGCCGGGGACCTATTCGATGGCTGTCGAGGCCGAGGGTTTCGCGAAGCTGACCAACTCATCGATGACTCTGGCACTCGGCGCGGTGGCCGAGTACAGCCCCCGGCTGGGACTCAGGTCCGCAGCGCAGATGGTAAGCGTCGAGGCAGCGCCAGCCCTGGTCGATACGTCCAAGACGGACGTCTCCACAACCGTCAATCAGACGCAGATCAACGATCTCCCCATCAACGGCCGCAACTATATCAATTTCACCCTGCTCGACTCGCAGGCCGCGCGCGACGACACGCCGTCGATTGGCGCCGCGCCCACGAGCGGTTTGAACTTTGGCGGCCAGCGAGCGCGCTCGAACGAAGTGTCGGTCGACGGCGCCGATGCGGTCGACAATTCTGTGAACGGAGTGCGCGCCACTGTGTCGCAGGAAGCCGTGCAGGAATTTCAGGTGATCACCAGCAACTACATGCCGGAATACGGCCGCGCCATGGGCGGGGTCGTGAACATCGTCACGAAATCCGGATCGAACGAGGTACACGGCGACGTGTTCGGCTTTTTGCGCGACAGCGCCATTCAAGCGCAGAACCCGTTTTCCGTAAAAGCCGTGTTCGATCCGACCGCAGAGAGCTTCGGGACGGAACCTGTCAAGCAATCCTACACGCGCGTCCAGGGCGGGGCCACCATCGGCGGCCCCCTCCAAAAGGACAAGACATTCTACTTTTTCAGCTACGAAATAACCCGGCGTCAGGAAACGGGTTTTTCCAGCGTCGGCCAAGACAATTTTGGGCTCATCAACCTGCCCACGAACGCCGCCTATCCCGTTCCCTGCTACCCGGGACAAGCGGCCGGACTGGTGACCTCCGATCAGGCCTCCTTCATCGCGGGCCAGCCGGGCGTCCTTGGCGAAGAGTACTTTTGCGCTGCCGCGCTCGCCTCGCAAACCGCCCTGTTCGGCAACACGGCGTCGCTGGCCGGGACTGCTCTAAACACGTTTCCCTCGAGCGGGGCGAGCGTACCGGCGTCCTTCGTTGGACTGGTATCCACCATCGGAAATTTCCCGACTTCCGAGGGCACGAGCCTGTGGTCGCTGCGGCTCGATCACTTGTGGAACTCGAGCAACAGCTCCTTCATTCGCGCCAACGTGTCTCCGTCCACAATCACCGGCATCGAAGTGAACGCCGAGAACCAAAACTTCGGGCAGAATGCCGGCTCGAGAACGTCGGACCAGCAAACGCGGGATCTCGATATCGTCGGTCAGCATACGACTTCCATGACGCCCAGCCTGTTCAACGAAGCCCGTTTCCAGTTCGCGCGCCGGGGCCTGCATTACGGCTATTCGACTCTGCCGGGCGGCGACCTGCCGGCCATGAACATCACCGGGTATGCCTTTTTCGGGCGCGAGCCGTTCTCGACCGAGGACCGCACCGAGAGGCGCTATGAATGGACCGACGACCTGACCTGGACTAAGGCGACTCACACGGTGAAGTTCGGCGCCGACGCGAACCTGTTGCAACTGCGCTCGTCGCAGACGGAAATCTTCACCCTGAATTACGGTGGCGTCTACTCGTTCGGCAGCCTCGATGCCGGTTCGCTCGACTCCGCGTTCGCGGCTGCGCCCGCGTTTTCCGCCGTGCAGGCCTACGGGCTCGGCATCCCCACCTCATTCATTCAGGGCATCGGCACATCCGACCGGCCCTTCGACAACAAGACGCTCGGCGTGTTTGCCCAGGATAGCTGGAAGATCGTTCCTCGATTCACGTTGAACTACGGCGTCCGCTATGACATCGAATGGACTCCCTCGTTTTCGCCGGCCACAGCACTCAATGCGGCCGGTGAACAGGCCTTCGGCGTCGAGGAAGGCATCCCCGTCGATGCGAACAATGTCGCGCCGCGCATCGGAATCGCCTGGGATCCCTGGGGCGATGGGAAGACGGTGATTCGCGCGGGCTACGGCTTTTTCTACGATCACCCCCCTCTCGCGCTCGCTTTCCTTTCGACAGCCGAAGATGGCGCGCGCTCCGCCCTGCTCGAGACTGCCGGAGGAGCGCCCTGTTCGGGCCTGGCTTGCGATGTAGATCTCAACCCGTTCGCGCTGAACGCGACCAATATCTTCCAGGGCCTACTCACGGGAAACCTCGCGGGGTGCAATGCCTCCGCGGCACTGCCCTTTACCATGTGTTATGAGCCCGGCCAGCAGCGGTTTAATCCTTTCCAGCCGAATTCCCTGTTCACGAATCAGAACTTCATGACCACCGGGTTCCCACTGACTCTGCTGCCATTCACGATTCCGGTCACGAAAAATTTCCAATACGCGCTCGCGCAGCAGGCCAACCTCACCCTGGAGCGCGAGCTCGGCAGCGACTGGAAACTCAGCCTGGCCTACAATTTCACGCACGGCACGCACCTCGATCGCACGATCAACATCAACGTGACAAATCCAAAGCTGCTCGTCCAGAATGCCAATAACGCCGTTCTGTCCGGGGTGGCCAGTCCAGGAACCAATCCTGTGACGATTTCGGTTCCCGAAGGCTCGGGCTGCCTGAATACGGCAACCGGCAGCATCAACCTGATCGCCGCCGGAATTCTGGGTCTGGGCTTCCCTCAAGCGAATTGCGGCGGCATGCCGGTCGGGTTCGTCGGCACACCCGCCGTGTTCAATTACTTCCGCCCGTCGGGACCGAACCCCTCGTTCGCCGGAGTCGTTGGCGGATACGATGCGCTCATCGAGCTGGCACAAACGGCCGGCTATCCGACAGGATTTGCGGGCGTTCAGATTCCCTGGAGCGACGTCAACCCGCAAACTTCCACCGGCAATTCGCTCTATGACGCGTTCACGCTCACGGTGACCAAACGGTTTTCGAACGGGTTACAGCTGCTTTCCGGGTGGACCTATTCGCACGCGATCGACGATTCGACCGATCTATCGACGCTCCTCAATCCCCAGGACAACAGCTTCCCGGAGCTCGACCG
>Ga0187783_10000371_pt1 | contig 33172 bp, 30 predicted proteins | sample 1015_SJ02_MP02_2_FD_132471 | JGI IMG/M metagenome (GOLD analysis project Ga0187783, IMG submission 132471) | Tropical peat soil microbial communities from peatlands in Department of Meta, Colombia - 1015_SJ02_MP02_20_MG | ecosystem: Environmental > Terrestrial > Soil > Wetlands > Peat | place... | reverse complement strand
TTCCCGGCAGTGTCGATCACCGTGACGCGCGCGCCGCTTCGTGCGATCCACTCGGTCCAGGCGCTGAGCTCGTCCGGCTTGTCGAAAGCCGGCGGTCTCGACTGGGCCAACGCGAGCAGGGATGCGAGATGGGCATCGGCGGAGCGGATGGTGTCGCGGACCAGAACGGAAGAAGAGTAAAGACCTACGGAGACGAGAACGACCAGCAGTAGGCCAAGATAGGTAAGCCCAAGCTTCCAGAAAAGCCTAGCTCGCACGGGTCTCGAAAAGATAGCCGGCGCCCCGAATCGTCTTCATGTAGGCAGGGTGTTGTGGGTCGGTTTCGATCTTTTCGCGCAGCCGACGCACATAGACGTCCACGCTGCGCGGCGTGACGAACCGTTCCGTGCCCCACACGCCATCGAGAAGTTGGTCGCGCGTGAAGACGCGGTTCGGGCGAGCCGCCAGAAAGTATAGCAGTCGGAATTCGAGCGTGCTCATGGGGACGGCCCTGCCACCGCGCGTGACTCGATAGGCAGCCGGATCGATCCGCAGGCCGCCAATCTCGATCAGCTTTTCCGAGCCTCCGGCGGGCTCGGTGCGCCGCAGCAGGGCCTTCACGCGGGCCGCCAATTCTCGGGGGCTAAATGGCTTGGTCACGTAATCATCCGCGCCCAGTTCCAGACCGACGACCCGATCCGCTTCCTCTCCCTTGGCGGTCAAGATCAAGATGGGCAGGCGATTCAGAGCCACGTCCTTGCGAACTTCTTTGCAGATTTCCAGGCCCGATAGCTTCGGCAGCATCAAATCCAAAACCAGCAGATCGGGAGGCGCCTTACGAACCTGAGTCAGTCCGCTGGCACCGTCTCCGGTTGCGGCCACCTGGAATCCGTCCTTCTCCAGATTGTATTTCACCAACTCGACAATATCTTTGTCGTCTTCGATGACAAGAATTCGCTTCATGGACTTTTGGGTTGGTCGGAAGTTCGCCTTCAACATACGGAAATCGCGGCGCAGACGCAAGCGACTGCTGTCGCTTTTAACGGCGCATTCACAGTCATTTAACACTATATTGAGCATTGGCGGAAAGGTCTTTGCTCGGGTTCAGCACAAGCCGCTGATTCCCCTTTACTTATTCCAAGCGATCGTCGCGGCTCGCCTTGTCAGCATGGGCTCAAAAAAACGGCGGCTGGGCAGGGACCTCTACCGCTTCGCCAGCGTGTCAGAATTCAGAGCAGCTGCGCGAAGACCGGCGTCAGGATCCGATCCATACGCCTGCGTATGGGGAGCGGAAGGCATTCGCCGACAACAGATTTTGGTGTACAGTGTCATCGTGTTAGAGTGTCAGCGGTAGATGTGAGGTAGCGCCGTGTCTACGACCACAGAAAAGAGCCAGGGAATGAATGCAGCGAAGACAGCGTCTTCCAGCGCGGTGACGGGCCGCGACACGCTGACGATCATCGACAATCGCAACGGCCGCCAGTATGAAGTCCCGATCAAGAACGACACCATTCGGGCGATCGATCTCCGTCAAATCAAGATCCAACCCTCGGATTTCGGGATGATGAGCTACGACCCGGCCTTTTCCAACACCGCGTCGTGCGCCAGCAAAATTACGTTCATTGACGGCGATAAAGGGATTCTGCGCTACCGCGGATATTCGATTGAGGATCTTGCGGAAAGAAGCAACTACACCGAGACGGCCTATCTGATCCTGTACGGCGAATTGCCGACGCGGTCGCAGTTGCAAGACTGGACCTACCACATCACCCATCACACCTTCATTCATGAAAGCATCAAGAAGTTTCTCGATGGCTTTCATTACGATGCCCATCCAATGGGCATGCTGATTTCCACCGTCGCGGCGCTTTCGACCTTTTACCCGGATGCCAAAGACATCTTCAATCCCGAATCGCGGCGCAAACAAACCTACCGCTTGATCGGGAAGATGCCGACGCTGGCTGCCTTCGCCTACCGCCACAGTCTGGGGATGCCTTTTGCCTACCCGGACAACGATCTCAGTTATTGCGGCAATTTCCTGAACATGCTGTTCCGCACCACCGAGCTGCAGTATCGCCCCAATCCGACGCTGGAACGCGCCCTGGACATTCTCTTCATCCTGCACGCAGACCACGAGCAGAACTGCTCATCCACGGCGATGCGCGGAGTGGGCAGCTCTCACGTGGATCCCTATTCGGCCACCGCGGCGGCCACCGCGGCGCTGTACGGGCCCCTTCACGGCGGCGCCAATGAGCAGGTCCTGCGCATGCTGCTTGAAATCGGCTCGGTCAACAACGTGGCTGGCTACATCAAGCGCGTAAAGTCCGGCGAAAAATTACTGATGGGGTTCGGCCACCGCGTTTACAAAAACTACGACCCCCGCGCCAGAATCGTCAAGCGTATTGCCTACGAAGTCTTCGATGTGATGGGGCGCAACCCGCTGATCGACATCGCGCTCGAATGCGAGCGCATCGCGTTAGAGGACGAATACTTCGTGACCCGCCGCCTGTACCCGAACGTCGATTTCTACACGGGCCTGATTTATCAGGCCATGGGCTTTCCCGTGACCATGTTCCCGGTGCTGTTTGCCATCCCGCGGACGTCCGGATGGATCGCGCAGTGGGAGGAAATGTTGCTCGATGCCGAACAGAAGATTGCCCGGCCTCGCCAGGTCTACCTCGGATACGATCTGCGCAGCTACGTCCCGCTAGACAGTCGCACCTAACTGCCTCTGACACGAAGGGATGCGATCGTCGCACGCCCCCAGCGGAGGGGCCTTTTGCACCTGAAAAAAGGTTGCATCGCGGCCTAATCTCTGGCAAAACACCTGTCGCGCGTTGCGGGCACCCAGAATGGAACTATCCACACGCCAGCTTCTGAATGCCACGATTCTCGACGTGGTCGGCGACATTACCCTATACAATTCGCCGACCGTACGAAAAGCGCTCCTCGACCTGCTGAAGGGGAAGCGCGTGCCCCGCGTGCTCGTGAATCTCGAGAAAGTGCGCTACATCGATAGTGCCGGCGTCGCTTCGCTGGTGGAGGGTTTGAAGATTTCGCGAGACCTCAAGTCCGAATTCGCGCTCTACGGTCTGACCCGAACGACGCGCGAAGTTCTCGAGCTGACGCGGCTCATCAAGGTTTTCGATGTGTACGAGACCGAAGAAGAGGCCTTGCGTGGCAAGGGCGGACCGACGCTCGCCTGATCGCAAACGGAACGATCAGACCACCTCCCGCTTCGGATAGCGGAATCGTTCCGGAATCGGCGATGCCACTGACACAAGCGATCGGCGGAGCCACCATCGATTGGCTGGCTTATGTGGGCAGTCTCGCTCGTCTGACCGGCGGTGCCGCTCGCGCCCTCGTGCTCGATCCTTTCCGCGGGCGAAGGGTGCGATGGAGCCGTTCGGTTCACCAGGCCATGGCGGTGGGGGTCGAGGCCATCCCCGTTGTCTCTCTGATCTCGTTCTTTGTCGGCCTGATTCTGGCCTTGCAGGCCGCCTATGAATTGCGCCGCCTCGGCGCTATTCATCTCGTCGCGGGTGCTGTGGCTCTTTCGGTGACCCGCGAGCTGGGGCCGTTGATGACGGCGGTCGTTGTGGTCGGCCGGTCCGGATCGGCGTTCGCCGCGGAAATCGGCACGATGAAGGTGAATGAGGAAATCGACGCACTGCAGACGATGGCGCTCGAACCCCTGCATTTTCTCGTCGCTCCCAAGCTTGTGGCCATGCTGGTGATGATGCCGTGCCTGACGACCTGGTCCGATTTCATGGGCGTCGTTGGCGGCGGCGTGTTCGGCGTGTTGAGCGCAGGCTTCACCTGGCACACCTATTTGCAGGCCACCGTTGACGCGATGGTCAGCCGCGACATTTTCATCGGCCTGGTCAAGAGCGCCATGTTTGCGATCGTGATCACCGCCGTCGGTTGCCAGGAAGGCTTTTCGACCGGCCTTGGCTCGGAAGAAGTCGGCAAATCGACCACCGCCGCAGTGGTCAAATCGATTTTTCTGGTGGTCGTCATGGATCTGGTTTTTACTTCGATCTTCTACCTTACGGCACCGCGATAAACGGAATGGCAGAAGAACCGACTTCGATAGACAGTTCCGCACTCGACAGCAGCACGCCGGCAATCTCTGTGCGCGACCTGAAGGTGAAGTACGGCGAGCGCGAGATCCTGCACGGCATCAGCTTCGATGCGCCCGTCGGCCAAACGCTGGTCATCCTGGGAGGCTCGGGTTCCGGCAAAAGCACGCTTTTGCGGACGCTGGTGGGGCTCGAGAAACCCAGCGCCGGCACCATCTCGATTCGCGGCAGGGATTTCGCGGCCATGGGGGAGTCGGAACGCGACGAACTTCGCAAGAAGATGGGAATGTCCTTTCAGGGCGGTGCTCTTTTCGGCTCCATGACCGTTGCCGAAAATGTGGCCCTGCCGCTGCGCGAGCACACCAAACTGGATGAGTCCACGATCGAGATTATGGTACGCTTGAAACTCAGTCAGGTTGGCCTCTCCGGCTTCGAGAACTACATGCCGGCGCAGCTGAGCGGAGGGATGAAGAAGCGTGCGGCGATTGCGCGCGCGCTGGCGATGGATCCCGAAGTGCTTTTTTTCGACGAACCGTCTGCCGGACTCGACCCCATCATCGCGGCGGGCATCGATGACTTGATCCTCAAGCTCAAGCAAGCCTTCCGTATCACCATCCTGGTCGTGACCCACGAATTGTCCAGTGCCTTTCTCATCGCCGACCGCATGATCCTGCTGATTAAAGGCCTGATTGTTGCCGATGGAACGCCAGAGGAGTTTCGGCAGAGCACGCAGCCGAGGGTCCGCCAATTCTTAGACCGCGTGCCAGAAAAGGAGCTGACGGCGGAAATCGACTACCTTCAGATGCTTACGGGAGAAATCCCGCCCCAGCGTCAATGACCTGACGCTGGGCGCCAGCCGTGGTATACTCCCGGCCACTTTGAGCACTCCCGCAACACCGGGCGGGCTGGCTGGGGCGAAGATCGAAACAAATGGACGCAAAGAAAGAACAAGCCATTGTCGGTCTGTTTGTCATTGTGGCTGTCCTACTTCTCATCGTTACTGTCTTTCTGATCGCCGGGCGCCTCAACAGCGGGAATACTCCCTATCGCACGTACTTCAAGAACGCCGGCGGGCTCCAGCCCGGCTCGCAGGTTCGTTACGCGGGAGGCCCATCGATCGGCAATGTTGAGAAAGTGGGGCCCGATCCGCACGACAACACGCGTATGCAGGTGGAATTTACTGTGCGGCCGGACACACCGGTCAAGACCGACAGTGTCGCCGAAATCACAAGCGTGAGCCCTTTGGGCGACAACTTCCTGGGAATTCGGCCGGGCACGGCGGCCGCGCCCCGAGCCGCGGCTGGCTCCGTGCTTCCCTCCCTCGAATATTCGAGCTTTTCCGACATCGCCGAGCTGGTCGCTCAACTGGAGCCCTCGGCCAATCACTTGATCGACAACCTCAATGCCCGAACCACCCAGCTTCGGCTGACTCTCGATCGGGCCAACGATGTATTGAACGATCGGAACCGAGCCAACATCTCCAGCAGTCTCGCGAACGTGAACGGGATGCTCGAAGAGAATCGCCCGCAAATTCACTCGGCCATCGGGCGCCTGAACGAGTCCAGTGCCAAACTCGGCCCTCTGATCGACGACTTCCGCAAGACTTCGGCGCGGGCCGATGAAGCACTCGCCCATCTGGACGCTGCGGTTTCCGAGAATCGACCCGACCTCCGCGAGTCGATCCAAGAGCTGCGCAAGTCGCTCGCTTCAGCCGAAAGCGTTACCGATCAGCTCGATCGCACGATAAACGCGAATGCCGATAATCTGGACGAGATCATCGATAACCTGCAGCAGGCCACCGAGAACCTCAATGAATTCACCGACACGATCAAAACGCGGCCCTATACGCTGCTTCGTTCCTCCGGGGTCAAACCCCGCAATCCCGGCGATCCACCCCCGAAGTAGGAGCGTGCTTACGACATGCGGCGGGCAGAGGCGGAAAAGGCGGAACACCAGGCGATGAACTTCGTCGGCCGGATTTCCCAGATCGCTGTCGTTTGCTGGGTGGCGGCAATCGCCGCGGGGTGCAGTGCCACGCGCCCCACGAAGTATTACGTGCTGGACGCTCCCGCGGCTCCCGCGGCGCCGACGGAAGCGCCGATTCCCGTGCGGCTGATCGTTGGGCACGTCACGGGTTCCCGTCTTTACCGCGACACCCGCCTCGTTTACGGAACGAGCTCGGTCCAGTTGGGAACGTATGAATACCAGCGTTGGGCCGCACCCCCCGTCGATCTGCTGCAGGACATGTTGGTTGCGTCTTTGCGCGCGAGTGGCCAGTACCGCTCGGTCTCCCGCCTGGGAAGTAACGCGCGAGGCGACTATATCGTGCGCGGCCATCTGGATGCGCTCGACGAAATTGACAAGCCTGCGCTCGCGGCGAGGTTCACCTTCCAGCTGGAGCTGTTTGACCCGACCACGGGTACGACCGTATGGAGTGGCTCCTACAACCACGATGAACCGGTGCAAGGCAAGCAGGTCTCAGATGTCGTCGAAGCGATGAATCGCAACGTCGAGGCGGGCCTTCGGCAGCTCACGACATCACTGAACCAGTATGTCGCCAGTCATGCGGCGCGCGGGCCCTCCGGTTACTGACGGCTGCCCCATCGACCGGCGAGCCTGCCCCGGCCGCCTACGATAGATATTGACACCCCTATCCGACGGTGATAAGGATGGTGCATACGTGGCACCGGCGGAAGCCGGTTTGTCGGCGCGCTCAGGCTCGGGAACTCCAAAATTCCCGCCGAGTGTCCGGCAACAAACCCCACCCACCCCGGGAGGTGGGAGCCCTTGGCTCTTACCTCCCGTTTTTATTTGCTTCCGCCCCGTACGCTCGCCACGAATCGGGCCTTGGGCAAAGCCGCTTAAGAGTTCTTTTTGAGCTCGCCCAGGACCAGCTTGGCGACCTCCTTTAGCGTTTCAAACACGCCCTGACCCGTGATGGCGACCGCCTCCACCATCGGCTCGCCCTTCACGCCGAGATTTTTCTGAAGCTCCTGCATCGGGAGAATGTTCGGTAGATCCCGTTTATTCAGCTGCAGGACGTAAGGGATCGCCGTGAAATCGAGGTTGTGATCCTTCAGGTGCTCCCGGAGGTTTTCGAGAGTCTCGATGTTGGCGTCGAGTCGTTCCTCCTGGGAGTCGGCGACAAAGACAACGCCATCGGCGCCCTTTAAAATCAGACGGCGGCTGGCTTCGTAAAACACCTGGCCGGGAACCGTATAGAGGTGGAAGCGCGTCTTAAATCCGCGAACCGTTCCGAGGTCCAGCGGAAGGAAGTCAAAGAACAGAGTGCGGTCGGTCTCCGTGGCGAGCGAGACCATTTTGCCCTTCTGGGTCGAACCCGTATGGTCATAGATCCACTGCAGATTGGCGGTTTTCCCGCCGAGGCCGGGGCCGTAGTACACAAGCTTGCAGTTGATCTCCCGCGCGGGGAAGTTGATAAAAGGCACAATTTCCTCAGGAATCGGGCAGCGTATTACTTATAGCAACAGCTTCGATGGGCCGCAACGGGGAGTCGATGAGTTGCTTCCCAACTGACAACGCAGGCGATCGTCAGGCGAACAGCCGCAGGAGCCGGACGACCCGCAAATAAAACAGACGGAATGGGTTAGAGTCCCTCGGCGCTTTCCATCGTGATCCCTGCGCGGCAGCTCGCTACTTGAGCTCGGCGGAAATCAGAACAATCTCGGTCGTTCCGACGTTTTCAACGGAGTGGGGTGGGAGCGCCGGCACCCACTGCACGATCGGTTCTGTCGGTGGCGGCCCGGCTGTCCGGCTGTCAAACAGCAGATTGCCTTGCCCGTCGCGGCGGATGAAATCGCTCTGCTGGGCCACATAGATGGCGCTTGGCCAGCGGTGGGTATGCACCGCCACGGTTTCGCCGGGCGGGATGCGAACTTCGAGAATGCGCACGCGTTCATTCTCGAACATCAGTTTGTGGTGGCGAGGTGCTGCGATCACTGCGTCCAGGGAGTCGGGCCAGGGCCAGGGCTGTGATGGAACACGCTGGTTCAATGGGAAGGCCGAGCCCAGGGGAGCGAGGCATTCGCGAAGGCGAATTTGCCGCGCAGCAGATGGTAGACGTAAGCACCCAGGCAGAATTTGCCAAAAAGCAGAGCGGCGAAGGCGGCCACCAGGCCCGCCTCGAACACCCAGGCCGTGACCGTCCAACCCTGCTTGAGCGCAACGGCAACGACCACCATGAATACCGCCGCCATGCCCTGCGCAAAGCGGCGGGGGGCCGGCGCCGGCGCCAGAGTCGCCCGTCCCCGCGGCCCGGCGAGCACGCGATTGTAGAAAAGCTCGAATGGATTCAGGGACGGCAGAATGACGTTCCACCAGAGGACGGCGGAAAGAAGGAAAAAGAAGATCGGTGAGCGCAAAAGGATCCCCACCACCACGAGCGGGCCGACAATGCGCGGCTGGAAATAGAGGCCGGTGAAATGCATGTCGCACGCCGCCGAGGCCTCTTCGGCGAAACCTTGCTGCTTCATAAAGTTTCTTACGATTTGCGATGCCATCGGGATCTTCTCAGAAGTTGAGATGCGCCCCGGTCGAAAGCGGGCGCTCCGCCCTTCCCCGCAATCGAGAAGGGCGGAGCGCAAATTGAGCTACGCGATGGGGGTGCAGACTGCCTTCACCTCGGTGTAAAGCTCAAGGACTTCGTGGCCCATTTCGCGGCCCCACCCGGATTGCTTGTAGCCACCGAACGGCAGCGCCGCATCGAAGACATTGTAGCAATTGATCCAGACCGTACCGGCTCGGAGCATGGACGCAACCCGATGTGCCTTGGCGATGTCGCGCGTCCAGACACCCGCCGCTAGACCGTACTCGGTATCGTTGGCCTTGGCGACGAGGTCGTCGATATCCCGGAACGGCGTGGCGGTGACGACAGGTCCGAAGATCTCCTCGCGCACCACTTTCATCCGTTCGTTGGTATTGACCAGAACCGTGGGTTCGACGAAATAGCCTTTCTCACCATGGCGCTTGCCACCGACTGTAGCCTTGGCGCCCTCGGAGAACCCGGACTCGAGATAGCCGCAGACACGATTGAGCTGCTCCTGCGAAACGAGCGGGCCCATATCGGTTGAAGGATCAAGTCCGGAGCCGACACGAATCTTCGAGGCAATTTGCGAGACGCCGTCGACCACTTTGTCGAACTGCTTATTTTCGACGTAGAGCCGTGACCCGGCGCAGCAGCACTGCCCGTGATTGAAGAAAATGGCCATGGCCGCTCCGGGAATGGTGGTCTCGATGTCGGCGTCGTCAAAGACGAGATTGGGAGACTTGCCGCCGAGCTCGAGGGAAACCTTCTTCAAGTTGCCGGCAGCGGCCGCGACGATGAGCTTGCCAACTTCCGTCGAGCCGGTGAATGCAATTTTGTCCACTTTCAGATGTGCCGCGAGCGCGGCACCAGCGGTTTCGCCGTAGCCGGGAACAATGTTCACGACGCCGTCGGGAATCCCCGCTTCCTGAATCAACTCGCCCAGAAGCAAGGCCGTGAGCGGGGTCTGCTCGGCCGGCTTCAGCACCACGCAACATCCGGCCGCCAGCGCAGGGGCAAGCTTCCATGCCGCCATCAACAGCGGGAAATTCCAGGGGATGATTTGACCGACCACGCCAACCGGTTCGCGGACCGTGTAAGCCAGGAATTTCGGACCTTGCGAGGAGAGCGGAATGGTGTTGCCCTCGATTTTTGTCGCCCAGCCGGCCATGTAGCGGAACATGTCCACAGTGCCGGGCACGTCGGCTACGCGAGCGATGGTGAGCGGCTTGCCGTTGTCGAGTGATTCGAGCTGCGCAAATTCTTCGCCGTGCTTTTCGACCAGCTCCGCCAGCTTCCATATCATGCGGCCGCGCTGGGAAGGGCTGAGCTTGCGCCACGGACCATGATCGAAAGCGGCGCGGGCGGCATCGACGGCGCGGTTGATGTCTTCGCGATCGCCTTCGGCGACCTGGGCGAGAACGTCTCCGGTGGCCGGATTGTAGGTGGGAAACGTCTTTCCCGACGCGGCGTTAACCCACTTTCCGTTGATCAACATCTGTCGCGGTTTCGCGACGTAACTGGTTACCTTGGCATCGAGCGATACGGGCTGTGTTGCTGTGGCCATCTGCTGTCTCCTTCCTTCAATTGACACTCCCAAACCATGCGAGCGGATTCTGGTCAGACCCGTTTCCTCCGACGGAACGAGCGACGACCGTCATGGCGGCTGTGCTGAAGGATCAACCCGCACGGCGGGACGTTCGACCGAGCCAGGTGCCCATCCGAGCGTGATTCCCCTCACCTTGCCGGCGCGCCGCAATCCGCAGCTGTCGGCGCGTATCATAGGCCAGCGCGGACCGTTTGACAATGTCTCAACTACCGCCGGCTACAGCGGGGGATGGTAACGTCAAATCCCAGCCGGTCAGGGCTTGGCGAACAGGGTGTCGTCTACGGCTACGTTGTTCTTAATCTGGGTCACGCGTATCGTATAGACGTTGCCACGCTCGACGTGGCGAATCCGAAAAGGAAAGTAGGCACCGTCGACAGGCCGATAGTCGTCCACATCGGTCTCCACCAGGTAGTCGCCGTCGTCTCGATGGAAAACGTCATCCACGCGAACGACCCATCCGCTCTCGGTGTCAAAATAAACCTTTGAGGAGACGTTCTTTGCGGGCGAAAGCTAACGACGTAGGTGGAGTGCGCGCCGACTTGCGCAATCCCCAGCACGCGACCCGGAGACGACCGAGCCAGAAAGTCGCCTCGGTTGCCGAACCGGGCGGCCTGCAAACGGCTTTCCAGGGCCGCGCCGGTCAACTCCAGCCGGTTACCGGCGGCGTCCTCGATCCACACCGACTTGCCGTCGCAGATTTCGCGAATCGCGATTCCGTTTGAAAATGTGGTTTTCCTGAAGCTCAAGTTCGGAGCCTTCTCCAGGATTTCGATCCCGGCAAAACCGGACAGGTCTTCGGTTTGGTAGAGTCCTTTGGTCGAACGCGTGGTGAACGTCGACCATAGCTCGCTCCCTCCCGTGGCAGCGCGATAGTGTTCGAGGATTTCCTCGGTTGTGGGAAGAGGCTTTTCAGCCGCAGACGCTGGCTCGACGGCGGCCTTGGCAACCAGTGCGCTCTGGGAAGCCGCTTGCGCAGCGGCCGGATTCACCCGTAAGGACAAAAAAACAGCGAGGAACAAAAGGACACGCAGGAGCCGGACGCGCATAGGACCCTCCGGGAGTCGGTGAAACCTCTTCTTCCAGCAGTATCCGCGGCAAGCCAGCAAGGAGGAAATTTCTCGCAACCGGCAGTGGCTGATCGAAAACTGTACCGAGGGATAGGCGAGAAGCGGGAGGCCGGCGAGCGATGGAAGAGGAACCCCAAGCTCACCGCTCGCCCTAGAACCGTGCCCCGCCTGGTGCGGACTTGATCTTCAGATGGGATACGGGGTCGGCGAGCGCCGGATGGTGATCCAGCGCAGCTCAGTGAATTCGTCGAGGCCGGCGCGACCGCCGAAACGGCCATAGCCGCTATCTTTTTCACCGCCGAAGGGCATCTGCGGCTCGTCGTGCACCGTGGCGCCGTTGATGTGGCAGATGCCGAACTCGAGTTTCTCGGCCATGCGCAGCGCCTTATTCACGTCGCGTGTGAAAACCGCGCTCGCCAGACCGTAGGCCGTGTCGTTTGCGATGCGCAGTGCGTCCTCGGCATCTTGGGCGATGACGACCGGCTTGGCCGGGCCAAACGATTCTTCATGGTACATGCGCATTGCGGGCGTGACGCCAAAAACAATGGTCGGCGGATAACAAGGCCCCTGCGCCTTTCCGCCACAGAGTACCTTCGCGCCTTGGGTGACCGCGTCATCCACCAATGCTTGGACGCGCTCGACGGCAGCCCGAGTGATCATGCAGCCGATCTGCGACTGGGGATCGAGGGGATCGCCCATCTTCAGCGATTGGCCCTTGGCGGCAAGCTTGTTGGCAAACTCCTCCGCCACGGACTTTTCGACTACGATGCGCTCGGTGGACATGCAGATCTGACCCTGATTCATGAAGGCGCCGAAGCTGGCGGCCGAGACGGCGGCGTCGAGGTCGGCGTCGCCCAGAACAACCAACGGCGCCGCCGCCGAGCTCCAGCACGACGCGCTTGAGATGTCGGCCCGCGCTTTCGGCGATCAGGCGACCAATTTTCGTCGAGCCGGTGAAACTGATGCGGCGCGTCTTGGGGTGGGAGATCAATTCATCCACGACTTCGGCCGCGTCGGGAGGGGCATTGCTAATCACGTTCAGCACGCCCCTGGGAAAGCCGGCCTCCTCGAAGACCGACCCGATCGCAAGATGCGTCCCGGGCGATTCCTCCGAGGCCTTCAAAACGACGGTGTTGCCGTACGCAACCGGGGCTGCGACGGCACGCATGCCGAGAATCATCGGTGCGTTCCAGGGGGCGATGCCGGCGACAACTCCCACGGGCTGACGGATAGCCATCGCGGTTGTGTCCGGCAGGTCGGTGGGAATGACTTCCCCGACCATGGCGTAGGCCTGCGCGGCTGCTTCGCGCAGGATACCCATCGTATAGATGCAATTGAACATACCCCAACCGAAAGTTTGGCCCGTTTCCAGAGCCGTGATTTTCGCGATCTCAGGCATGCGCCGCTCGAGCGCCTCGGCGGCTTTTAAAAGCAGATTTCGGCGCACGCCGGGGCCGGTCGCGCTCCAGGCAGGGAATGCGGCGGCGGCCGCTTCGATGGCCCGACGCGCATCGGCGCGCTTGCCGGCCGGAACGTGCGAAGCCGTGCCGCCGGTGAAGGGGTTCTTCTTTTGATACGTCTTCGAGTCGAGGGCACCGGTCCATTCGCCGTTGATGAAGAGCTTTTCTTCGCGAACCTCAACCGGCTGTGTGGAGACCTCTGCCATAGAAAACCTCCCGACTTAGCAATTCTCCCGCCCCGACGGGAGTTTACACCACGGCCGGAGGAGGCGCGATCAGATTTTGGCGTTTCCCTGGCGGCGGGCGCCGCATCGGGACCGGTGTCTCCGACCCCAGGCGGACATCAACTGCAAGATGGGCCGCAGGCTCTGCCCATGCCGGGTGAGGGAATACTCGACGCGCGGCGGCACTTGCGCAAAAACTTGGCGGCGAATCACTTCATCCCTCTCCAATTCGCGGAGATGTTTGGTGAGCATCTTCTTGGTAGAGTCGGGAATCAGCCGCTGGAGTTCGCTGAACCGCTGCGTTTTACCTTCGAGGTAGAAGAGAATCAGCGGCTTCCACTTTCCGCCAATCACTTCGGCCGTGAGTTTGACGGGGCAATGCCGACTATCCATCAGGCCTCCCTGGGATACCAAGTAACAAAAAGGTGCCTACTAGATCAGGCGAGACTCTAGCCTAAAATCGACACCTTGGCGAGAGCAACAGATGTCGAGTGCGGGCAGCGAGCAAGATTTCCCTTTTTGTGGAGGAAGTCATGGGAACCAACCATCCAGTGGTGCTGTACGGCGCAAGTGGCTACTCGGGGCGGCTCGCCGCGGAATATTTGCGCGAGTACAACGTGCCATTCGTGGCTGCGGGAAGGAACAAAACGAAGATACAGGATGTGATGAACCGTGTTCCCGGCATTGAAACGGCAGATTACGAGATCATCGAGACAGCCGGCTCCGCCGCGGAGCTCGGGAAACTGTTCACCGGCGCGAAGGTCGTATGCAACACAGTGGGCCCGTTCATCTACTACGGCCCCACCGTGGTGGAAGCCTGTCTCGAGGCGGGATTCCATTATCTCGATATTTCGGGCGAGCAGGCGTGGCATCGGGAGCTTGAGGAGAAATGGAGCCGCCGATTTGCCAGCAAGGGGCTGGCCATCGTGGCGGGAATGGCGTTCATGTCGGCACCGAGCGACGCGGCGGCCAGGCTCGTGCTGGAATCCGGCGGAGTGGATAGCCTGGAAATTCTTACCATGTTCGACGGCATGCCGACATTCGGTTCCACACAGACGATCTTCGCAGTGATTCAAACCGATGGCTACTACCTGGAGCAGAATCGGTACAAGCCCTGGCAACGCGCGGTCGGCTACGAGGCGGTCGTTCCAGGGTACATTCGAACGCAACTGGCGCTGAGTTGGGGGGGATTCCCTCATCCGGTGTGGTATAAGAACCACCCGCAAGTGGCGAATGTGAAGTCCTTCGGCGGATTGCTGAATCGGCAGATCATGGAAAATGTGCTGGCGACGGAAAAACATTATGAGGCGACCATCCGTCCGCTGCCGAAGGCGGAACAAGAAATGAAGCTTCGAGAGATGGCGAACGCGGTGCAGACAGGCACCCCGCCTCGGGAAAATTCGCGGGAACAGCGCACCATCGACGTGATCGCGGGACGCGGATCGCTCGCCTCGGCGCAAGTGGTGCTATTCGGGACCTGTTGCTACAAGCAGACCGGTTTGATGCAGGCATGGGGGGCACACCGCCTCATCCACGCGTCGCCTGCCGCGGTCGGCTACACCTCGCCGGCCGCAGCATTCGGCCATCGGGAGATTCTCCGCACGCTCGAAGCGCACGGTCTCTCGAAGGCGAAAATCTATCCCTGACTTCCGGGAGCACGCCTCGGTACGGGTGGCTAAGCCGACCCGGCTGAGATGATTTCTCGCCCGGTGCCTTTTAAAATCAAGCGTTCGATCAGGAAAACAGGTGTACAATGTCGGCCCGCGTTTGCAGTCAACAGCACACTACCGGGAACTGTGCCGGCAAATCGAAACACATCTACGGATTGGGAGACAACGGCTATGAGCCAGCAAAGCTTGGAGGATTTGTTAAAGGCTGTGGGAAACCCCGTGAATCTGCTGCGCAATTCACAGACGGGCGCGTATGTCTATCCGGTGGTTCCTTCGGAATATTCCAACTGGCGCGATGAGCAGCGTGCCTGGCGGGAAACGGCCGTGCTTTTTGACCAGACCCATCATATGGCCAATCTGTATGTGGAGGGGCCGGATGCTCTTAAATTGCTTTCATATCTGGGGACGAACAGCTTCGCCAAGTTTCCGGTCAACCGAGCCAAACAGTTCGCTCCGTGCAGCTATGACGGCTATGTGATTGGGGACGGAATTCTTTTTCATCTGGAAGAGAACCGGCTCGTTTTCGTCGGGCGCGCGCCGACGGCGAGCTGGATTGAGTTCCACGCCACCACCGGTGGATACAACGTCAAGATTCAACGAGACGACCGATCGCCCTCAAATCCGCGAGGCAAGGCCGTGGTTCGCACCTGCTACCGCTATCAGGTGCAAGGGCCCAAGGCCAACGAGATTCTGGAAAAGCTGAACGGCGGGCCGTTTCCGGAGATCAAGTTCTTCAACATGGATGCGATCAAGATCAACGGACGAAAGGTGCGCGCCCTGCGCCACGGCATGGCCGGTGCCCCTGGGCTCGAGATCTGGGGACCCTATGAAGAGCGCGAGGAGATCAGGGCCGCGATTGTGGATGCCGGGAAGGATTTTGGGCTTCGCGAGGTCGGCTCCCGCGCCTACGCATCCAACACTCTGGAATCGGGATGGATTCCTTCTCCGCTCCCGGCCGTCTACAGTGGCGAGAAAATGAAGGCCTACCGGCAGTGGCTGCCCGCGACGGGTTACGAAGGAACGGGCTCTCTGGCCGGCAGCTTTACCTCCGATGATATCGAAGACTACTACGTGACGCCGTACGAGATGGGTTACGGGCCATTCGTCAAATTCGATCATGACTTCATTGGACGAGAAGCCCTTGAGAAGATGGCCGGCCAGCCGCAGAGGAAAAAAGTGACATTCGCCTGGAACGCCGAGGATGTTCTAAAAACATACAAGTCACTGCTGGAGCCGGGAGAAGTCTACAAGTTCATCGACCTGCCCATCTCCAATTACGCGTCCGCATCGTATGACAAACTGCTGAAAGGCGGAAAAACGGTCGGCCTGTCCATGTTCGCCGGGTATAGCTACAACGAGCGGTCCGTTCTGTCGCTCGGAATCGTGGACCCCGACATCCCGATCGGTACCGAACTCACCCTCCTCTGGGGCGAAGAAGGGGGCGGCACGAAAAAGCCGACGGTCGAACGGCACAATCAGCTGAAAATCCGTGCGGTCGTCAGCCCGGTGCCGTACTCGAAAGTTGTGCGCGAAACCTACGCGCAGGGCTGGCGCACGGCCCACACCTAGACAAAAACCGCAGGGGTGAACGAGGGGCGGGTCTCCCCGCCGCCGCTTCTTGCTAGCTACGGACTGCGAATTCTCGGGCAACCGGCTATCATAGAGGAAGCGAGGGTCGCTCGAGACCACTCCGCCGGGAGACAAAAGAAGATGCCAGTAAAATATCGGGCTGACAACGTAGGGAGTCTATTGCGGCCAGCCGACCTGCTGGCGGCGCGAGCGGGTGGAACCGACGCCGGGCGGCTGAGGGCCGTAGAAGACCAGTACATTTTGAAGGCGCTGGCCAAGCAAAAGGAATTGGGGTTTCAGGTTTTTACCGATGGCGAGCTCCGGCGCCGCAATTTCATGAGCGAACTGACGGATGCGGTCGATGGCTTCGACCTCCAGGATTCGATCGCGCGCGATTGGGATGCGGCACAGGATAAACCGAAGGTCGCGTCGGTAACAGGAATTGTGAACAGGAAGCTCAAGCGGATGCATCCGCTGACCGAGCGCGAGCTGCCGTTTCTGAAATTGCACAGCCCGGGCGATATCAAGATCCTATTGCCGAGTCCGACGCAGTTTCCAGCGATTGCGTTCAAGCGCGGGGTGACGGACAAGGTGTACAAGGATCATTCGGCGCTGCTGTGGGACATCGTGGAGATCATCAAGCAGGACATGTCGCAACTCGCCTCCGAAGGCGTGAAATACATTCAGATGGATGCGCCGCGTTACAGCTATTACCTCGACCCGAAGTGGCGCGAATGGATCAAAAGAGAGATCAACCAGGATCCGGAAGAGGCGCTCGACGAGGCCATTGCGGCGGATAATGCCTGCTTCGACGCGGCGCGGAGAGAGGGAGTGGTGGTTGCGATTCATCTGTGTCGCGGAAACAATCGCAGCCATTGGTACGCGGAAGGCGGCTACGATGTCATCGCGGAAAAGCTCTTCAACGCGCTCCGCGTGGACCGCTTCTTGCTGGAATATGACGACGAGCGGGCGGGAACGTTCGAGCCGCTGCGGCTCGTGCCCAAAGACAAAATCGTGGTGCTCGGCCTGATCACCACGAAGAAGCCGCAACTGGAGAAGTCCGACGACGTTGTGCGGCGCATCAAGGAAGCTTCGAAATACTTTCCGCTCGAGAACATGGCGGTCAGCCCCCAGTGCGGATTTGCATCGACGGCGGAAGGAAATCTGCTCACCGAAGACGAGCAGTGGGCCAAGCTGAAGCTGGTAGTGGACACAGCCCGCCGGGTGTGGCACTAATCTCGGGCTACCAACCAGGCGCAATTCGAATTCGAAATGTAAGCCGCGGGCTTCCGGCCTTCTATTCGCGGTAGAATCCAGGCTCCTTTCATGATTCTTCACCTGAACCATACACGGCGGGAGTCGGCTGCCGCGAGCACGAGTGAAACTGTCAGCACGTTTCTGACCCTGCTCGAAGAGGGTCATCTGAGCGCCGCTCAATTCGCGCGGCTCGAGATTTATCTGGATTGGCTTCAATACAAGCAAAACTTTCGCCAGCCGATCACCCTGATTCCGCTTGCGGGCGAAGGCGGCCAATCGCCGCACATGGAAGTGCGGATCGATGCGCGGCAGGTTTCGCCCGGATGCCTTCGTCAGCTGGTTCAGAGTGTGATGCAGCCTTCTGTGCCGGACGCCGGCGCCCACAACCGCATCTACCTCGAGGATTTTCGCTCGCTTCGCTCGAGCGTCGTCTGGGACTTCAACCAACTCTATTGGCAACGGCTCAAAGACTGGGAACGCGCCACGGGAAAGAGCTACGAGAGGGCGCTGCCGGGCGGAGTCTCCGATGGTCACCATCCCCAGGCCATTTCCGATTCAGCGAGGGACTTCTGGAAACTTCTGCGGGACCTAGAGAGGCGCAATCAGCTGCCTGCCGAGATCTTCGTGCTGGAACTTGGCGTGGGACTGGCCATGCGAGCCGGAATGTGGCTCGACCGTTTTTGTGCGCTCGACCAAGAGAACCAAACCAATTACTACCCGCGCGTGCGGTTCCTGCTGGGAGACTATTCTCTTTCGACACTCGAGCGATCGCGGCCCGCCGTGAAGCAACACATCGACTTGTGCAGCTTTATTGCTCTCGATGCGCTCGATCCCACGAAAGCACTCTCGTTCCTGCGACACAAGGTTCTGCACGTCCACGCGAGCAACATGTACGACAACCTGCCGGATGAAGAGGTTGTTTGGCGCGACAACCGGCTCTATTGGGTGCAAGTACGAGCGTATATTCCGGCCGAGGATGCTGCGCGGATCGGCGGCGCGTGCGGCGTGGCCGTCGGCGATGTGGTTCAGATGGTCAACCGTCTTCTGGAGGTCGGCGCAAACGCGCTGCCCGATCCTGAGAAAGGAATGGCCTTCTGGATGGAGATATGGAAGGCGATCCGCTTCGAGGAACGGCTGGTGAACGCGGTCGAACTGCCGGAACTGCAGTTGCCGGCCGGTCTGAGTTACGTGCAAATGGAAGACATCTTGAAAGATGCGCCGGGAGACCTGCGCCTGCACCTGAGCTCGGGCGCGCTGGAGAGCTTCCGCAACACCCTGCCGCTGCTTCACCCGCGCGGCTGCCTTCAGGTGCAAGATATCTTTGTGACGGACTTGCATGAGTACTCGATGGGGTTCTATGGCCCGGGAAAGCTGGACGGTTCGATTGTGAATTGGGTCAACGGAGCCCTGCTGCGGGAGGTGGCGCACCGGGCCGGGTATGACCTGCATTTTGCGCCGTTCCAGTACCGCGCGGGCTCGAAGACCTCGGTTCTGCGTACGACTCAACGGGAGTAAAGCGCATGACAGTTCCCATTCTTCCGACAACGATGGTGGGCAGCTATTCCATGCCGGGATGGCTCGAGAGGCTCAAGACCGATTACTTCGCGCGCCGGATCAGCCGGCACGATCTGGACGAGATACACGATTGCGCGGTGAGGTCCGCGATCAAGGATCAGGAGATGGCGGGACTCGATCTCGTCACCGACGGAGAACTTCGCCGCGACAACATGATCGACTATTTCGTGGAGAGGCTGCCGGGGATCCACATCGACCGGTCGTCCAAGAAATTCTACTACGACTTCTACGACAGCGAAGTGCTCGGGAAAATTCCCATGGCGGCGCTCGGGTTGGTCGACGACTTTAAGTTCCTGCTGGCAAATACCGAACGTGCAACGAAGTTCTGCATCACCGGCCCTCATTCCCTGTGCAAGCGCGTGCGGAACAAATATTACCCGAGCGATGAAGCGCTTGCGACCGACATTGCCCGGGTGATGAACATGGAGCTCAAAGAACTGGTCAAGGCCGGCGCAAAGCTCATTCAGATTGACGAGCCTTACTACTCGGGTTTCCCGGAGGATTTGTCCTGGGGCGTGAAGGTCCTGAACCAGCTGGTCGAAGGGGTTCAGGCGAAGATCGCCGTTCATATCTGCTACGGAAACCGGTATGGCAAGCCCTCCTGGGCGGGCAGCTATCGCTACCTCTTCCCCAACATCTTGGAGGCCCGGGTCCAGCAGTTGAGCCTCGAATTCGCGCGTCGTGGTGGCGAGGACCTGGATTTGTTCCGTGAATTTTCGCCTCCTTTTGAGCTCGGCGCCGGGGTGATTGATGTGAAAGATCAGGCGGTCGAATCGCCCGATATCGTGGCCGAGCGGATCCGCAAGGTGGCGAAGTTTGTGGCGGTGGAGAAAATCTCCGTGCTGCCGGACTGCGGACTGTTTCACCTACCGCGAGATATCGCCTTCGCCAAGTTGCGTGCCATGGTCGAGGGAACCAAGATTGTTCGCAAAGAGCTGGGACGATAGGCCGTCGTTTTATGGCTGGCACCTCGCGAGCGGCGCTGCGCCAGTTCGGTCGACGGCGCACTATGGTTTGGCGGGGAGGGTCTGGTAGTATCCTTCCCGCCTCAAAAAGGCGATCGAACTCCCTTGTGGGCCTGCTCTCGCGGTCTGAAGAAGCCACGCCCGGAGATCACAGGTGGAAACATTCGTCTTGGTACATGGCGCCTGGCACGACGGGTCTGCTTGGGATCGCACAGCTCGGCGACTGGAAGAGCAAGGGCACCAGGCCTTTGCGCCGACCATGGCCGGCCACGGCAGGTCGGCGCCGAGGAACGTCAACCATGGGCAGTGTACCGATTCGATTGTGCACGCGATCGTCGAGCGCTCGCTCAGCGAAATCATTCTTGTGGGCCACAGCTTTGGGGGCACGGTCGTCTCGAAGGTCGCGGAGGCCATCCCCGAGAGAATCAAGCGGCTTGTCTTCTTGAACGCATTTGTCCTCCAAGACGGCGACAGCCTGCTCGACGAAGTCCCGCCCGCCGGCGCCACCCTTTACGACCGGCTTTCGGCGGAATCCGCGGACCACTCGATCATGATTCCGTTTCCGATCTGGAGGGAATCGTTCATCAACGACGCCGATCTCAAGACCGCCCAGTGGACCTACGCTCAGCTCTCTCCGGAGCCGTACCAGCCGTTGCGGGACAAACTGGACCTGAAAAAATTCTACGCGCTCGAGATCCCCAGAAGCTTCATCAATTGCACCGAAGATACGGCCCTGCCGCCAGGTGAGTTGGGCTGGCATCCGCGCATGTCCAGCAGGCTCGGAATGTACCGGCTCGTGCAAATGCCGGGCAGCCACGAAGTCATCTATACGAACCCGTCAGGCCTGGCAGAAAAGATTTGGGAGGCTGGGCGCGACTGAAATGCGACCGAACCATGAGGCAGCTTAAGACCAGGCCGGAAGCGATCGAAATTGATTTTGCGAAATCGGCGGTGGTCATTGTGGACATGCAGAACGCGTTTGCGAGCAAGGGCGGCACGCTCGACCTGGCCGGCGCAGACCTTTCCGAGGCGCCGCGCGTCGTGCGGGCGATCGGTTCTGTTCTCCGAGCGGCGCGAATCGCCGGAATGACCCTCGTGCACCTGCGCATGGGCTACAAACCCGATTTGAGCAACGCCGGCGGCGTGCGGTCGCCGAACTATTACAAAGAGACGGCGATGCACCTGATGCGCTTGAAGCCAGAATTGCGGGGACGGCTGTTGACCGAAGGAAGCTGGGATTTTGCCCTGGTCGATGAACTGGCGCCCCGGCCGGGTGAAATCATCGTCACCAAGAGTCGCTACAGCGGCTTTGCCGGAACGACGCTCGATTCCGAACTGCGGGTCCGCGGGATTCAGTACCTGTTTTTCGCCGGCATCGCGGCCAACGTGTGCGTCGAATCGACCCTCCGCGACGCCTACTTCCTCGATTATTGGCCGATTCTGCTGGCCGACGCCACCATGGCCGCGGGCGGCCGCAAGATGTACGAGGCAACTTTGTTCAATGTAGAATCTTTTTTCGGATGGACGATCGATTGCGATGATTTGCGGGCCGCTCTGAGCGCGCCGCGCGAGGGGTGAGGTGAAGTGTGGACAGTTGACATCGACGTGGGGGGAACGCTGACCGACGGTCTTTTCTCCGGGGGCGGCCGCATGGTCTCGGTCAAAGTGGACACGACGCCGCACGATTTGACCGTGTGCCTTTTCGACTGTTTGGCCCAGGGAGCGGCCAAGCTCAACTTTCCGGACACGGCGACCTTGCTGGAGAATGTCGATCTGATCCGGTGGTCCACAACCATCACATCGAATGTTTTGGCGGAACTTCGCGGGCCACGCATCGGCTTGCTGGTTACCGAAAAACATGAACACGATCTCTACGGCAATGCCGAGCAGAGCGCGGCCCTTCACCGGCTTCTCACCAGCAGCGATGTGATCGGCGTCAACGGCTCGGCCGCCGAGGCGACCATCATGAGTGCGGCGCGCTTTCTTCTGGAACGAGGCGTGCGACGAATCTGCATTAGTCTCGAGGGCGCTCACCGCTACCCCGAACGCGAAATGGCCTGGAAACGCGTCATCGACCAACAGTACCCGGATCACTTCCTCGGCTCGGTGCCGGTTCTGGCGGGAGGCGATATTTCCAAGAACACAGATGACTTTACGCGCGCCACGTGCGCCGTCATCAATGCGTATACGCACAGCGCGCTCGCGCAGACGCTTTTCAAGGCCGAAGATGATCTGCGCCAGACGTCCCAATACGCGGGAACCTTTCTGGTAAGCCACATCAACGGTGGCGTCGCAGGAGTGGCAAAAACCAAGGCGATTGACACGCTGGAATCCGGACCCGTTCTGGGAGTCCTCGGTAGCGCGCATCTGGCCAAGACCTACGGCCTAGAAGACGTGGTGGCCATGGATATTGGTGGCACGACAGCAAAGCTTAGCGTCCTGGCCGGGGCGGAGCCGATCTATCGCAAGCCGTCAGACCTGTTCGGCATTCCCGTTGAACTTTCGCTTCCTTATTTGCGTTCGATCGCGCTCGGCGGCGGCAGCGTCGTGAAACCCAAGAGCCCAGCCGTGCAACTTGGCCCGGAAAGCATGGGCTCCTACCCCGGACCGGCCTGTTATGGGTTGGGTGGCGACCAGCCGACGCTCACCGACGCGTTCGTCACCGCCGGACTGATCAACCCGGACTATTTTCTGGGTGGAACGAAGGCGATCGACCGAGAGCTGGCGCGCAAGACGATCGACGAAGCAGTGGCCAAGCCGCTCCACTTAGAGGTCGACGAGGCCTGCCGGGCCATCCTGGGCCGCGCGTTTGACATGGTGGCGAAAATGATTGCGCACGCGCGGTCGGATTTGAATCGCGACCTCGGGAAACACACCCTATTTGCCTACGGCGGCAATGGGGGGCTCTTTGCTTGCGACGTGGCCGAGCGGGCTGGGCTGGAATCGATTTACGTGTTCTCCCTGGGCCCGGTATTCAGCGCCTTTGGATCGTCGGTCTCCGACATCAGCCACGTCTACGAGCGGGCGCTTCCCAATCCGACGATCTCCGAGGAAAGTCTCGCCCACCTGCGAGCCATGCTAGAAGAGATGAAGGCGGAAGCGATACAGGATCTGCTCGGTGAGGGCATCCGCCCGGAAAACATCAGCTACGCGCTGGAATTTGAGGTATCTGGAGGAGACCGGCATTCCGCTCCGGCACCATGTCGGGAATCGGCATTGCGCTCGGTCGAGGAACTGAGCCAGGCGATCCAAAGCGCGTCCGCAGCGTCTTTGAGCGCCGCGTCTATCGATCTGTTCCGCCTGCGCGTTAAAAAGGAGATTGCCAAGCCGCGCCTTCTAGAACGATCGCGAGAAGGGAGTGATCCCTCCTCCGCACGACTCGGCCGGCGGCGGGTTTTCTGGGGCAGCCGCAGTGGCAATGCAGAAATTTATCGCTGGGAGTCCCTCGCGCCCGGCCATCGCATCCGCGGGTGTGCGGTACTGGAAGGCGAGAGCACAACCTACTTCATCCCGGAAGGCTGGACCATGACCGTCGACGGCTACCAGAACGCGCAGCTGACCCGGGACTAGGGGCATCACCATGCCGGAAAATATCATTCGATTCACAGAATATCTCGACTTGGATCTTGATCGCGAGCAATGGATTTGCAATCGCTGTCACCATGCGCTCGGTCCCGCAGGCGAAAACTATAAGAAGGGCTGCCTGGTTCATCACCGCGATCCGCGCGAGATACACCAGCCCCTGGTGAATGCAGACTACAACTTCTCCCCGGACCCACTCTGGGTGCGCATCGTGGAGTTCTACTGCCCCGGCTGCGGTACGCAGATCGAGACAGAATACCTTCCGCCGGGACACCCGATCACGCACGACATTGAAATCGACATCGAGAGTTTGAAGGAACGCCTGCGCAAGGGCGAATATGTGATTCGCAGCCAGCGGCTCGAGGCTCCCGAATGAACTCGATCGACATCGACGTCGGCGGAACATTCACTGACCTGGTCCTCAATTTCAACGGTAAGACGCTGATCCAAAAGGTTCCGACAACCCCGTACGATCTCTCCGTCTGCTTCTCGCGCGTGATCGAGGAGGGCGCGGGGGCTCTGCGTATGAAGATCGACGAGTTGCTGCCTGCGGTGGACATGATCCGCTACTCCACCACGATTGCCATGAACCGGCTGATCGAGCGCAAAGGGCCGCGGCTCGGATTGATCACCACCGAGGGGCATGAAGATGTGGTCCTGATCGGCCGCGGCGCACAGTGGATCGATGGAACGCGCGTCGCCGAGCGACGCAACCTGGCCATTCAGTCCAAACCCGAACCTCTCATCCCCCGGGACATGATCGTGGGAGTCAAGGAACGAGTTGATTCGCGCGGCCAGGTGATTCGGCCGCTGGTCGAAAGCGACGTCCGGGAGAAGGTCCGCTATCTGGTCAATCGCGGCGCGCGCGGTTTTGTGGTTTCGCTGCTCTGGGGCTTCCTGAATCCGGTACATGAGCGGCGGGTGAAGGAAATCATCCGCGACGAATACAAGGAATACCACATTGGCTACCTTCCGGTTGTGCTCGCCGGACAGGTGGTGGGCAAACTCGGCGAATATGAGCGGACCTTGGCCGCCATTCTCGATGCCTACTTGCAGCGCTCGATGCAGATCGAACTTTCGGCTATGTGGGACAAGCTGCGCGAGCGCGGCTACAACAAACCGCTCCTGATGATCCAAAGCTCTGGCGGCATTGCCGAAGTCTTCCGAACCAGCGCGAGCCGCACCTTCAACAGTGGGCCGGTTTCGGGTTTGATGGGCGCCCACCACGTGGCAAAAACGCTCGGCTACCAAAACGTGGTGATGACCGACATGGGCGGGACCAGTTTCGATGTTGGTCTGGTGGTGAAAGACAGTGTGCGCAGCTACGACTTCCGGCCCATCATCGACCGCTGGATGGTTGGCATTACCATGATCAAAACGCTTTCGATCGGAGCGGGCGGCGGATCGATTGCCTCGGTGAACCGGCTCCTTCAGAACCGCGTACAAGTGGGCCCGCGAAGCGCTGGCTCGATGCCCGGGCCAGCCTGCTTCAATCTCGGTGGAACGGAACCGACTGTGACAGACGCTGACGTCGTGCTGGGCTACATCAACCCGGACTACTACTTTGGCGGAAAGATGAAACTCGACAAAAATCGCGCCGTGCACGCCGTTCGCGACAAGATTGCCAAGCCGCTCGGGATCGGGGTCGAGGAGGCCGCCGCGATCATCCGCAAGATCGTGAACGGCAACATGGCCTCGGCCATCATGAAGGAGGTGCACCTGCGCGGCTACAGCCCCGAGGAATTCATCCTGTTTGTGGGCGGCGGCGCCGGTGCCACACATGCCGAAGGGTTCAAAGGCGACATTCCCAAAGCCGTGGTGTTCCCGTTCTCACCGGTCTTCTGCGCCTATGGCTCCTCCACCATGGACATCATGCATGTATACGAGCTGTCCAAAAAACTCACACTGATGACTCCGATCACCCAGGAGCTGAATCAGGAGTACGGGCCCTTCAACGAAGCGGTCGAATCGCTGGTAGCGCAGGCGCGAAAAGACTTGGTGGCGGACGGAATTAACCCAGATCAAGCGGCCTACGTGCTGGAGTTGGACATGCTGTACGGTGGACAGTTCCACGTGAAACGCGCCCTTTCACCCCGAGCGTCGCTCGATTCACCCGACGATGTACGCGCCGTATGCGACGCCTTCAACAAGGAATTCAGCGAAGCGTTTAGCCCGTTCGTTGTGAATCCCGAGGGGGGCATCTTCATCGAAAGCTTCATTTTGAAGGCTATCGTAGCCACGGAAAAAGTCCACCTGCCCAGGCTGACCCTGGCCGGTCCGGATCCGTCGGCCGCGCGGAAAGGCGAGCGGCCCGTGTACTGGGAGGAAGAGACGGCGTTCCGGTCGACGCCGATCTTTTCCTCTGAAGGCCTGCGCCCGGGAAATCGCATCCAGGGACCCGCGGTCGTCGAGGGGCAGTACACGACCATGGTCGTACCTCCGAAGTTGCGTTTTTCGCTGGATGACAGAGGACTCGGAATTTTGGAAGCGTAGTTCGAATCGGAGAATCGAAAGGAATTTATGCCCATCCCGACCTTGGCGGAAAAACTCGAATGGCTCAAGCCCGCGCCGGCCACGGCCCACGAGAAGCAGCGCGCCTCCCAAATACCACAAGGCGACTACGAAATCGGCGTTCAGATCACCAATGACATTCTGGACGAAGCGATGGAAGTCTTCGTCCGCTCGTCGCGCAGCTATTTCGGGGTTTCGGGCGATTCCATGGTCGCCATCTTCACGGCGAACGGCGATCTGATCAACGCGGCCTGCGGCACGTACCTGCACGCGATCATCCAGCCCATCATCATCAAGTTTGTTCGCAAGTACTACAGCGAGAATCCCGGCATTCGCGAAGGCGACATCTGGTACACCAACGACGCGCTCTACGGAGGAATTCACAATCCCGATCAGGTCGCGCTCATGCCGATTTTCTACCGGGGCCAGCTGCTCGCCTGGGCCTCCGCGGCATTGCACACCACGGAAACCGGAGCCGTCGAACCAGGCGGAATGCCGGTCACCGCCAAATCACGTTTCGAAGAAGGCCTCAACCTTCCGCCGATCAAGATCGGAGAGAACTACGAGCTGCGCAGCGATTTTCTTGAGTTTTACTCGGCTTATGGAATGCGCGCTCCAGCCATGTTTATTTCCGATCTGCGCGCACGGTGTACCACGGCGGATCGCGTCCGCGTGCGGGTTCTGGAAGTTGCAGAAAAGCGGGGCGCGGACTACGTGATCGGGTTGTTTCGCAAAATGTCGGACACGGCCGAGGCGGGCGCGCGCAAGAGGATTTCGGAGCTGCCTGACGGAAAGTTTCGCACCGTCGTTTTCAACGATGCCATCGGGCGAACGCCGGCTTTGGTCCGCTCGTGCTATCTCACGCTTGAAAAACGCGGCGGTCGGCTCGTTTTCGATTTTCGGGGCACATCGCCGGAGAACCCCTCTTCCTACAATGTGCATCCGCAAGCCGTCGTGGGACACGTTGCGAATTACATGTACGAATACATGTTCCACGATCTGCCGATTTCCAGCTCTACCTTTGCGCCGATTGATTTCATTTTCCCGGAGAACAGCATCGTCTTCCCCGACAAGACAGCGGCGACGAGCTGTTGCGTCTACATCGCCATGCAGGCGCGCAACGCAACCCAAAACAACTTCGCCAAGATGACCTTTTCGAACTCGCACCTGTGGCATCAGGTGGCCGCTCCCCCGGGAAGCCAGCACACCTCGCAGATCTGCGCGGGGCTGTCGCAGTGGAACTTGGCCGTGTCCGACGTGCTTTCCTTTGCTCTGAACACCATGGGGCAGGGCGGACGCGCGGCGACCGATGGAATGGATGCCTACGGTTTTGCCTGGTGCGCGTTTGGCCGGGCCCCCGATTCCGAGCAGGTCGAAAGCGAACTGCCGGTGACGGTGACGATTTCGCAGCACTGGAAGGATTCCTCGGGACCCGGCCTTCATCGCGGCGGCTCCGGCGGCGTTCAGCAATGGATGATTCACAAAGTGCCAGCCTTGGTTTCCATGTGCATGGGCAACGGCAGCAAGGTGCCGCTGGGCCAGCCGCTGTTCGGAGGATACGCATCGTCGCCCGTGCCCGGGATCAGCGTCCGCAAAGCGGATCTGCTCGCGCAAATGAAACAAGGCTCCCATCTAGCGCTCGATCACCACACCATCTTGGAGAAGACGACCGTTCACGGAAATTGGACCTACGAACTTGTGGCGCGCCCACCGCAACCGTTCGAGGAAGGCGATCTGCTTTTTGGCTTCAGCGGCGGTGGCCCGGGATATGGGGACCCGCTCGAACGTGACCCGGCGAGTGTCCTCGAAGACCTCCGCAAGGGCATCATCTCCGACTGGACGGCGCAAAATGTCTACAAGCTGGCCTACGGCGCCGATCTGCGCAGGTACGACCCGGAAAAGACACGAGAGCTGCGCGATCTCGAGAAGCGCGCGCGCCTTGCTCGCGGCAAACCCTACCAGGAGTTTCAGAAGGAATGGGGTCAGATGAGTCCACCCCAAGAAATCCTTCAATGGTATGGATCTTGGCCCGACGCGAAACCCACCGGACCAATCATCCGTTCCTAACACATGGCCGAAAACGCCGCGCCATATGAGATCGTCAAGGGACTCCTGGGGGGAACTGCTCCACCCCGGCCCCTGTTCTTGCCGATTGTCTTTTCGCACGCAGCTCGCATTGAGAACGTTCCACTGCGCAGCTTTCTTACCAATCCCACGAAAATCTCGAATTCGCTGCGGCAAGTGCGGGCGCGATTGCGTTCGGACGGAGTTACCTGCTATTTCGATCCCTTCCTCGAATCGGAAGCTCTCGGCGCCACGCTGGAATGGCCGGCCCAGGAGGGCCCGCCATCGCTGCGATGGCCCCGCACCAAGGCGAGCGAGCCGGCGGCAATCTCAGGATCCGCTGCCCGGCCGGTTGACCAAGGCCGCGTCCCGGTCGCCGTCGAAGTCATCCGAAGGCTGAAGGCCACGCTGCGGACCGACGGCCTTCTAATGGCAGCTGTCACCGGTCCCTTGACGCTGGCTGCCTCTTTGGCTGGGCTGGACGCGAAGAACGACCGACCGCACATTCCCGAATCAGACCTCGATCGCGCGACGAGTGTGATTGCTCCCATCGCCACCGCATTCCTCGAGGCCGGTACCAGCACCATTCTGATTCGCGAGGACTTTCTGCCAACGATGTCAGACGACGGCTTCGCGGATTGGTGCTCGCGCCTCGCACCCATCGTCAATATCGTTCGATTCTACCGAGCGCTTCCCGTCCTCCTGCTGGGATGCGCGAAGGGAGTCACAGCAAACCGCGACAGGTTCCTCGCTGCGTCGTGGGATTGCGTGCTATGTCCCGTGGTCGATCGGGGGACCCCCGCAAACCTGCTCTCGCAACTGGGCCCCTTGGCATTTGGGCTCGCACTGGCCCCCGATATGTTTAAAGCCGGCCCGACCGCTGCTGATTTCGACAGCTGGGTAAGAGAGATCGTTTCCGAAGCGCGGCCAGCGGTGCTCACGACCGCCGGTGATGTTCCTGCCGCCGTGGACATCGAGCGCCTGAATAAACTGTGGGAAGATCTTCAGCACCGATGATCGAGAAAAGTCATGCCGAAGCAGGACTCTCCACACACGCCGGCGTTCGCAGGATTCGGATGCGCACCTCCGGCGCTTCGATGCGGCCCCTGACGGGCGGCGGCTTTCTGATTCAACCGGAGGAAACACTTCAGCCCTATCCCAAAGTCCTTACCGACCGTCTCAGCCATTGGGCCAGGGTTTCGCCGGAAAGAGTCTGCATCGCAAAGCGCGGCGCCGACGATCAATGGCGCTCGCTCACCTACGAGCAGGTGTGGAACTCCGCACGCAGCATTGGCCAGGCGCTGCTCGATCGCGGTCTGTCGGCGGAGCGGCCGGTCGCCATTCTTTCCGAAAACGATCTTGAGCATTTCCTTTTGACACTGGCGGGGCAGCATGTCGGCATTCCTATTGCGCCCATTTCGCCCCCGTATTCTTTGGTTTCGAAGGACTTCGGCAAGCTGCGGCACACGCTGAAAATTGTTACGCCCGGACTCATCTTCGTCTCCGACGGCACGCGCTATGCTCCCGCCATCGAGACGGTCGTAGGCGAACACATTGAGGTGGTGGCGACGACCGCGCCGCCGGATCGGCGCAAGACAAGCAGCTTCGCCGATCTGCTGCAAACGACTCCGACCGCCGCAGTGGACACCGCGCACGAGAGGATCGATTCGGACGGTGTGGCAAAATTTCTTTTCACCTCCGGCTCGACCGGTGTCCCCAAAGCCGTCATCAACACACATAGGATGCTCTGCAGCAATCAGCAGATGATCACCCAGATTTTCCCTTTCCTTGAAGACGACCCTCCGGTGATTGTCGACTGGCTTCCTTGGAACCATACCTTTGGCGGCAACCATGACCTTGGCATCGCACTCTACAACGGCGGAACGTTTTACATCGACGATGGGAAGCCCGGCCCCGGCTGGATCGAAAAAAGTGTTCGCAATCTTCGCGAGATTTCAACGACCGTTTTTTTCAATGTCCCCAAGGGCTACGAAGATCTGCTGCCTTTTCTGCGCGTCGACCGCGAACTGTGCAAGACATTTTTCCGGCGTCTGGGCCTGATGTTTTATGCCGGGGCAGGTCTCTCTCAGCCCGTGTGGGATGCCTATCGTGAGCTTGCATTCCAAACCTGCGGCGAACGGATCATCATGGCGACCGGCCTCGGCTCGACGGAAACGGCGCCGATGGCGATTCAAACGACGTGGGAAACGGATCGAGCGGGCACCATCGGAATCCCTGTACCCGGCGTCGAAGTGAAGCTGGTTTTGCGGGATGAGAAGCTCGAAGCACGCGTGCGTGGACCGAACGTGACGCCTGGTTATTGGCGTGATCCCGAGTTGACCAGGAAGGCTTTTGATGAGCAGGGCTTTTACTCGTTCGGCGACGCGGTGCGGTTCGTCGACCCCCAAGACATAAATAAAGGGCTGCTGTTTGACGGCCGCCTGAAGGAGGACTTTAAGCTCGCCAACGGCACGTGGGTCAGCGTGGGGCCGCTTCGCGCCAGGCTCATTGGTCATTTTGCGCCTTTCGTTCGCGACGCCGTGGTGGCGGGGCTGGACCGAGACTTCGTCACGGCCATTCTGTTTGCCGATCCCGACGCGTGCCGCTCGCTTGCGCCCGGACTATCCGAGCGGGCGCTTCTTTCAGAGATCGTCACTCATGCGGCGGTGCGCGCGCGATTTCATTCACTGCTGAAGAGTTTCGCGCAGCAGGCCACGGGCAGCTCGAATCGCGTGGTGCGTGCGATCCTGGCCGACGAGCCGCCATCGCTCGATCGAGGAGAAATCACCGATAAAGGCTCCTTCAATCAACGGGCGGTGCTGGAGTACCGGGCTGGGCTGGTCGAAGAGCTGTACGCGGTAACACCCGGGCCACACGTTCTGAGTATTCCTCATCCGTAGTGCCAAAGGCCGCAAGCTGTCGCGAATTCGTTGCGGGGAGAAGCGAAATGGATGAACCCGTCAAGGCGGTTCTGGCCGAGTACGACAGACGGGGCGCCGCGGAGTGGAAGCTTCGCGACCACATGTCCGAAGAGGAATGGATGACTCATCGCGATGAGTTCCTCATCTCGATCGGTCGGCACACAGGTCAACTTCTCAACATCCTCATTAAAGGCGCGAAGGCGCAAAGCGTCCTGGAAATCGGGACGTCTTACGGCCATTCCACGGTGTGGCTCGCCGAAGCCGCGCGCGCCACCGGCGGTCGGATGGTGACGATCGACTGTGCAGCCCACAAGCAGGAATATGCGCGTGCCATGCTCGTAAAGGCGGGCCTCGCCGCGCACGTAGCTTTCCGTTTAGGCGATGCGCGAGACGTGATTGGGGCGTTAGAGGGTCCCTTTGACTTCGTCCTCCTCGACTTGTGGAAGGATCTCTACATTCCCTGCTTCGATTTGTTTTATCCGAAATTGCGTCCCGGCGCGCTCGTGGCCGCCGACAACATGATCAATCCGGAGTCAGCCCGCCCCGATGCGCAGGCCTACCGCAAGCATGTGCGGGCGAAGCCGCACATCGATTCCGTTCTGCTGACCGTCGGCAGCGGTATCGAACTCAGCCGCTACCGAGATCCCCTGTCGGATTAGCCGTCCACATCGGCGGCGGATAGGCTGGGACTTGGCCCCGAAACGGAAGCCTGGAATAGAATTTCTCGAGTGGGCCTTTATGTTTCTAGGTGGTGCTACGCAAGGTCAAGCTTCTACTTGGCAGGCGGCAGCCGCGTCCACGACGCATCGGGGTCGAACGCGGTGATGGCCCTCACCGTCTCCGCGGTCGAGTTACCCAGGTTTTTCTGAAACACCGTGCCGTGACGACTTACCAAAAAGGTCATCACGCCGCTTGAGCCGTACTCGGCGGGATAGGCCAAAATGGCGAAGCCACCGGTCATTTTGCCGTCGACGATGTAATTCTTGGCTCCGCCGCGCGCGTTCGGTCCTTGGGCTTTCAGGATGCGGAAGTAGTAGCCGTGAAAGGGGTGACGCGAGCCCTGCTCGTAGCCTTCGGCATCGGCGTCGGCAACCAGCGGACCGGCCGGACTCTCCGGCTCACCTTCCGCCACCTGCCAGTAGAGGCCATTTTGAGTCCCGGGCTGACTTCGGAACCGCTGCGCATAGACGCCTGGCGCGTTCCCATCGTGACCGGACGCCGCATAGTCTCGTTGTGCCTGGTAGAGCGCGCTGCACACCTTGATGGCTGCCAGTTCATTGTTGCCAATCCGCCGATAAAGCAGTTCGTTCGCACCGTCAGCGGAATCAAACCTCCATTCACCGTTGTTTTTGATCAGCGGGATGGGCAGTGGCCATTCCTTCTTACCAACCACCAGACTCAATTTGCCGGGCCCGGAAGATACCAGGCGGTGGTGAGCGTCGTAGAGTTTCACGAAATTGGCGCGGTCGTTCTTATCCTGCGTTTCATCACCCGAGGAAATCAGGGTGGAAGCCTCCGGGCCCAGAACCTGATTGAGAGCGGCGATGTCATTGTCTCGGTTTGCGGCGACCAGGGCGTCGACAGCCTGTTGCGCGGTCTTAAACGTTTTCTGTCCCGCCTCTTGCGCCTGTAAGCGGGGAGGAACCAGCAAGGTCACCACCAACAGGAAGAGAGCAGCCGGCGACGCCGCCTCGGATTGGATCAGGCGGAGGGGAGTGTTCATTTCCGGTTTCCTCCTGCCTTCTGCCTTTGTTCGGAGGCGACGCTTTGCTTGCCGCGATTGATCGAGGCACGATCATCGGCAGCATTGTGGCCTCCCCCAAAGGCACTGGTACGTCCGCCGGAATTCGCCTGCGAATTGCTCGGACCTTTCGAATAGCCGGCATTCGGATTCGGTCGGTACTCTGGTTTCGGGCGCTGCGCGGGTGGCTCGACCGGCCGGTTGCCGTTCGCTGGCGGCCGCTCCTTGGGTGGTCCGGGAGCGGGTCGATTGGTCGGCGGCGGGGTGGGACGCGGCGGCGGATTGCTTGGAGGACGATACCCTGGGCCCGTTCCAGGTGGTCGGCCGCCAGAACTCGGTGGACGATAGTAGGG
>Ga0187783_10000370_pt1 | contig 33184 bp, 27 predicted proteins | sample 1015_SJ02_MP02_2_FD_132471 | JGI IMG/M metagenome (GOLD analysis project Ga0187783, IMG submission 132471) | Tropical peat soil microbial communities from peatlands in Department of Meta, Colombia - 1015_SJ02_MP02_20_MG | ecosystem: Environmental > Terrestrial > Soil > Wetlands > Peat | place... | reverse complement strand
GTGGCCCCCGCCATGGCCTCCGCCGGCGTGACCACCGCCGCCGCGAGAGCCACCGCCGAAGCTCCCCCTGGACCCGCCGGTGCGAGGTGCGCCAGAGGATCGGGGCGCGCTGAATCCGCGTCCGGATGGGCGCGGGGCATTATAGGAGGGCCGCGCGCCGCCGTATCCGTAGCCGCGGGAGCCGTACGCGCCGTATCCGTACCCGCTGCGCGGTTGCACGATCGGCTGGCGCATGTTTAGGGAGGGCCGCCCATAGTAGGCTCGCGAGCCGCTTCCGTAGCCACTCGAGTACCCACGCGAAGCGGATTCGGGCGCTGTGAAGTGCGACCACCCGCCACGATCTCCGCCTGCCGGGCCTTCGCGCGACGGGCTTGCATACGATCCTCGGTTCGCGTTGTTGAGCGAATTGCCATTCGAGCGGGACTCGTTCCCACCGCTCGCCGAGCTCGGCGGGGTGAAGGCTCGCCAGCCCGGCCGCGAAGAGGTGATCGAGTGGGTGTTTCCCGCACTGGCATTCGATCGGGTTGCACCCATCGTGGACGATGTTCGTGAGAGCGAAGCGCCCGCTCGATTGCCCCCGAAATCATTGCTCCGCGACATATTCGTGCTGCCGCGCGCCGCCAATGTGTTCCTGTTCGCATTCGCGCGCGAAGCGGTAAAGAAATGTTGCCCTGCCGAGGGTGCATGGCTATAAGCTCTGGAGTCCGCAGCATGGCCCGTCGGGCTATAGCTCTCGCGGCTCGGCGACACCGGCATTTTGCCCGCGCTCATGCTGGCGCTGCGCAGGGTTTCTTCGCTGACGCGCCCCTGATCCCGAGGCACGGCGGCACGACCGAAATCGCGACCGTCCATCGAGCTAATGCCGTCCCTCAGGCGCGCATTGCTGAGGGCGTGATCGAAGTTCGAATAGCCCCTAGCCGTAAGTGGCCGGAATCCTTCGTGAATACCGTTGACTCGGTCGAACCCGCCGAAGTTCATTCGACCGCCCCAATGGCCCCACCAGGGGTGATACCAGTCACCCGGCCCGCAGGGAAGCCAGCCGACGTGACCCCATCCGAAGCTCAAGCCGAAGCTGAAGCCGAAGCCCCAGCCGCCGCCCCAACCGAAGAACGAGACGTAAGCCGGTGCCCAGATCGGATAATAGGCGGGGTAAATCGGACCGGGCCACCAGGCCCATGCACTGTTATAGAGAAACCAGCGGCCGTAATGATAGGGCGCCCAACCCCACGGCTCGTACCCGATCCACGTCCATCCGTAATATGGTTCCCAATACCAACGGCCATCCCGATAAGGTGCCCACCCGGGTCCTTCATTCGGAATCCAGACCTGCCCATAGTCCGGCACATTCTCCCAGTGTCCGTAGGCGTCTAGATCCTGCGTCCCGACCTCGCGCTGATTGGTATTGCCGGATTGTTCCGCTCGGCTGATGATTCGGTTCCGGTCGCTGTTCCAGGTATCCCAGTTGTCGCTGCCCGGCGCGGGATCGATCTTGTACTGCGGATTGTCGGTGCCCTCGACCGTGATCATCTGCCCGGAGTCAACGTGTGCGCTGCCCTGTGGCGTTGAAACGTCCGCCCCACCGCTGCGCACGATCATGATCGACTCAGCGTTCGAGTTCACTTGAAGACGATATTCGCCGACAGCCGACGGCTTGAGGGCGGCGTTCGGCGTATCCATTTCCGAGGCCGCCTGCGCGCCCTGCAGCACCGAGTAGGTGACCGTTCCTTGTCCCACTTGCACCTGGATGCCGTTGTTCGTGACGCTGGAGACCTTAACCGTGGTGTTGTCTGAGAGCCGCACGACGTCCGCCCAATCGAGTTGCAGCTCGGCCTTCGAATCGTCGCCGGTTGAAATTCGGTCGCCCGCCATGATCGGTGTATTCAGCGTGACGCCCACCCATTCGCCGTTGTCTCCGCGTTGCAGCGAAACCTTGCCATGAATGAAGCTCAGGCGAGCAACGCCAGGGGCGTTTTGGTCGTTCGTGCCCGTTGCGAGTGTCCCGGGCTGATCGGCTGGCTCGCCCGGCTGCCCCTGGCCGCTGGCCGACGGATTATTCGCCGGCGCATTCTGCTGGTCCTGGCCATACGCCGCTCCGAGACCCAGCATCAGAACCACTGCGAAGAGGGCTAAAATCCTTTTCATCTTCCTACCTCCCGGCCGGACCCTCGGCCCGGGAACTCCATACACTCCAATATTTCGCCCTTGCAAAAGGCACGGCGGGTGCCAAAGTGATGGCCCCTCTTATGTTGCCAATAAGTTACTTTTTATCTGTAAGATAGCCGGAAAGCGAGCATCTCTGTGTGCGTCCGTAACTTGGTTGTTTTCAAGCGGGCCGGTGGTTTTCAGCCACCGCAGCGAACCCCCTCGGACGGCGACTGCCACCTTACATTTTTTCCGGGGCATCGATGCCCATCAGGCGAAGCGTGGCAACGAGCTGCTCGCGCACGAGCCAAGTGAGGTGAAGCAGGAAGGCGCGCTTTTGGGCGTTCTCTTCCGAGAGGATGTGGTGCTTGTGGTAGAAGACGTTGAAAGCCTGGGCGAGTTCAAAGGCATAGCGGGCGAGGAAGGCGGGCTCCTGAGCAGCGGCGGCTGCCTCGATGCGCGCGTCAAGTGAACCGGCCAGCAGAACCAATTCCCACAGATCATCGCCGGCGGGCGAGAGAAGAAAGGGCGAGGGATCGATTAGGCCGCCCTCAAGGTTCGGTCGAGTGGCGCCCGCTGACGCTCCGGGGGAATCAAGCTCGGGATCTCTCGCGGCACTTTTTCGCAGAATGCCGTTGACACGCACCACGGCGTATTGCGCGTAGGGCCCGGTTTCCCCTTCGAAGCTCAGCGCGTCTTTGAAGTCGAAGGCGATTACGGTCGAGCGCGTGAAGCGCAACAGAAAATATCGCAGGGCACCGACCGCGATGGCATGGGCGATGGCGGCGCGCTCGCGCTCGGGCGTGTCCGGGTGGCGCGCATCGACCTCCCTGCGCGCGCCTGCCTCCAGCTGATCGATCAGATCATCGGCTTTGACACCCTGGCCTTTGCGCCCGCTCACCTCGACGTAGGGCTTTCTGGCCTCTTCGGGAGCGAGCTGGTAGCCCATCTCCTCGGCGCAGCGTGGCGTCAGCGCGACGACGTTGTAGGAGAAGTGCTGCAGATGGTCGGCTTGATCGGTATAGCCGAGTGCGCGCAGTCCGGCCACGACCACTTGCTGCGGGTAGGCTTGGCGCGAATCAATGACGTTATACACTTCGCCGGCATGGCCGAACTCGGGAGCCCCCGGTTCGTTCCCATCCGTGGCGGTCACCCAGGTGTGGCCGCCATCGTCGCCGAAATGGAACCGGCGATAGTGGAAATCGCGATCGAGCAGGCCAAATTTCCAGAGGTGGTAGGCGATGTCCTTACCGACGTAGGTGACCGTGCCGTTCGAGCGCACAATGATTTTTGCCTCGGCCTCTTCCGGGGGCTCTTCGCGCGGAGTCTCCGCCGATTCGGTGTCACGGGTACCGGCCTGCTCGCCTCCCGGCCCGAGTTGCATGACCCAACATCCGGCATTCTTGCCGGATGCGGCCAAACGAATCGCGCCCTTCCGCTTCAGCATGTCGAAGGCAGCGTCCCAGAATTTCAGGTGCAGGATGTCGCTCTCACGCGAAAGCAGGTCGTAGGTGACCCCCAGCCGGTCGAGCGTCTCGAGATGGCGGCGCACGATGGCTGTCGAGACAATCTGCGCGGTCTCTGCCGCGCTGCCGCGGTCTTCTTCGATCTCCTTGAGTGTTTGAGCGCGCAGCTCGAGGCGCCGGTTGTCCTCGGCGAGCCACTCCGTCACGCGCGCGTATAAATCCCAGCAGTAGTAATCGAAGCGCGGCTGTGAGGCGATGAGGGCGCGAACGGCATCAGGCGATTTGCCCTGGAGATGAAGAAAACCGAGGACCACGTCGGCGACCTGCACGCCCGTGTTGTCGATGTAATTCTGCACCTCGACGCGGTGGCCAGCCTGCCGCAGAATGCGCGCCAGCGTGTCCCCGAGCACCGCGTTGCGCAAATGGCCGATGTGCGCGGCCTTGTTGGGATTGACACTGGTGTGCTCAACGATGACCTTTCGGGCGCCGGGCGGCGGGCTGATCGAGCGCGGGCCGCTTTCCTCGGCCGTCCAGCGAAAGAAGGCCGCCCGGTCGAAAAAAGCGTTTAGATAGCCGCCGCCGGCGACTTCGACCCGGGCCACGCCTTCGATTGGCAGAAGCGAGGGCGCGATCTCCTGCGCGAGTGCGCGCGGAGCCTTTTTGAGCCTCTTGGCCAGTTCGAAGCAGACGGGGGAGGCGCACTCGCCCATGGCCAGCTTTGGCGGTCGTTCGACAACGACCGGAACGTCCACCTTATAGCGCCCGCGAATGTGGCGTTCGAGCGCACGGCGAAACCGCTCTTCGAGCCTGTTGTACACGTCCGCCTTTGACCCCGCCGGGCGGGGCGAATCGGGCTGCAAGACCGAACCAGAAATCATAGCTCATCCCGACTGGGCAAACGAAGGAAAGCAGGCCGAAGGGCGCGTTAGGCCTGCGCCGTCAGCTTCCTCGCTGGCTGGCGATCGATCAAGCGGCAGGCGCGATATACTCGGGCGGCGAAGGACAGGCACGATGAGGACGAATAGGTCAGGTGATCCGACATGCTGGTCGAGACGGACCGGGGCATTTGCCTTGGCGCTGTTCGTGGCAGTGGGATCGACTACGGCCCGGAAGGAGCGGCAAGGAGGAATGAGCGCGGCCGAACGCGAGGCAATGGCCCAACGGGTGAAACAGGAATTCCTGCATGCATGGAACGGATACAAACAGTATGCATGGGGCCATGATGAACTGAGGCCGTTGAGCAAGCGGTTTCGGGATTGGTACGGTGTGTCGCTCCAAATGACGCCGGTGGACGCTCTGGACACGATGGTGTTGATGGGCCTCGGCAAGGAAGCGGACCAGGACCGCGCACTCATCGACAACAACCTCTCGTTTGAGAAGGACATTTATGTCAAAAACTTCGAGATCACCATCCGCATGCTGGGCGGGCTGCTGAGCAGTTATCAGTTGACGGGCGACAAGCACCTGCTCGCGCTCGCCGAAGACTTAGGGAACCGCCTGCTGCCTGTTTTCGATTCGCCGACGGGAATGCCGTACGTCAGCGTGAATCTGGAAACCGGCGGCGTACGCGACACCGAGACGAATCCCGCTGAAGTCGGCACCCTGATCCTCGAATTCGGAACCCTCAGCAAGCTAACGTCAAAGCCGGTCTACTTCGAGAAGGCCAAGCATGCCCTCGTCACATTGTTTAACCGGCGCTCGAAGATCGGGCTGGTGGGAGGGGGGATCGATGTGCGCAGCGGGAAATGGACCGACCCGGACAGCAGCGTGGCCGGAGGAATCGACTCCTACTACGAATACCAGCTCAAGGGCTGGAAACTGTTCGGTGATGCGGATTGCGAGCGAATGTGGAAAGCGAGCCTAGAGGCGCTCAATCAGTACGTCGCCGACGATGCGCCCACGGGCTTCTGGTACGGGCATGTGGACATGAATACGGGAAGGCGAGGGGCGACGTATTTTGGGGCGCTCGATGCGTTTTTTCCCGGCGAACTCGCTCTGTCGGGCGACATCGAACGCGCCCGTCGTCTGGAGGAGTCCTGCTACAGGATGTGGACAACATTCGGCATCGAGCCCGAAGTGATCGACTACGCCACAATGAAAGTCGTTTCGCCCGGCTACGCACTTCGGCCGGAGATCATCGAGTCGGCCTATTACCTCTACCAGTTCACGAGCGATCCGCGCTACCTTGCCATGGGGCGCACCTTCTTCGATAGCCTTGTGAAATACTGCCGCACGGAGGTGGGCTATGCGTCTCTGCGCGATGTGCGCACGAAAACGCAGGAAGATGATATGGAGAGCTTTTTCCTCGCCGAAACCCTGAAGTACCTGTACCTTCTCTTCGCGCCCCGCAATACGGTTGATCTGTCGAAGGTGGTCTTCAACACGGAGGCGCATCCGCTGCGAAAAATCCAATGATGTGGGCCACGGCGCCCGTGATCCAGGCCTTCCGCAGAGCGTGGGTTGACCACGCCTTGCGGACATCGCTTGCCGCGCTTTCCTCCGTGCTGGTTGGTGGGCTGCTGCGTTTGCCGGAAACGTACTGGGCGGCCGTCACGGCCATGATCGTCATGCAGTCGACGCTGGGTGCGGCCCTGGCCGTATCCTGGCAGCGGTTTGCGGGAACGGCACTCGGAGCCGCGGCCGGCGCATTGCTGGCAAGCTACTTCGCATCGAACCTGCTGGTTTTCACACTTGGCGTGTTTCTTCTCGGGCTGATTTGCGGAGGTCTGCGTCTGGATCGAAGCGCATACCGATTCGCCAGCATCACGCTGGCCATTGTCATGTTGATTGCTCGCACGCGACCGGCCTGGATCGTGGCGACTCACCGCTTTGTGGAGGTTTCTGTCGGAATTGCCATGGGACTGCTCGTGACGGCCGTCTGGCCTGAATCCACCCCGGGAAAACCTGCGTCGGACCGAACTTCTCGGAGCCTTCCCGACCATTAGGTGGGAATTTTGAGGAAGAAGTAGACGGCCAGGAAGCCGAAAATCGCGTCCGGGGCCCAGCCGGACAGAACTGCGGGTAGCAGTCCCACAGTCCCCATGGAGTCCAGGAGCGCGGCGACGGCTCGATAGATGATGCCGATGGCCACGGCGACAGCGAGCCCGCCGATTGCGCCGCGCGTGCCCACCAGAAAGGCGAATGGTGCGCCAAGGCAGACGACGATTACCGCAATCACTGGGAATGCGAATTTTTCCTGCCATTGCACGCTGAGACGAGCGGTATCGAATCCGGCTCCCCGGAGGTTGTGGATGTAGCTGCTCAACTGCCGCCAGTTCATCTGGTCGGACTGCAAAACCTCGTGGCGGAAGTAGCTGGGCGGCTCGGAAATTTCGGGGAAAGAGTCGGCCCGAAAGGTGGAAAAGCGAGTCACGTGGCCGCCCTGGAAGTCGCGGACCCAGCCCCCCGTGAGGATCCAGGTGTTCTCCGTGGGCTCCCACCTGGCCCGCGAGGCGAAAACGCGGCGGCGAACGTCAAAGGTCTGAGGATCGAGTTCGAAGACGTTCAACCCGCCGAAAAGCTGTCGCTCGGGATCGAACAGTTCGTAGTTGTAGATCTTGGCGTGCTCGCCGAAAATCCACTGGTGCGTCGGTTCGAAGTAGGTTTGCGCGGGCCGGCCCTTGATTTGATTGCGCAGCGCGTCCTGGCGCTGATTGGCGTAGGGCAAGAAGGTTTCGCCCATGGCGAACATTCCGCCGGCCACCAGGCACCCGGCCACGGCCAGTGGAAGAACCAGCCGATACAGGCTGACTCCGCTTGCTTTGAAGGCAATCACCTCGTTGTTCTTGGTGAGAACGGCGAGGGTGACCAGCGTGGCTACCAGAACGGCGAACGGCGCGAGGACATAGACCATGTAGGGAACCAGGTAGCCGAAGTACTTCAGGACGGTGAGCGCTCCAATATCATTCTTCGAGATGTCGCTCAGCAGATCGAACAGCGTGAACGCATCGAAGATCAGAATGAAGCCGACCAGGAGCACAAACAAATAATAGGAGAAACGCTTGAGGAGGTAGATGTCGAGCAGGGAAGGGAAGCCCAGTCCTCGTTTGGCGGCCTTTCGCAGGCTCGAGGCATAGTGCACGACGGCCGCCGCCCCATTGGCTCCCAGGCCGTTCCGCGCTCTGCCATTCGAGCCGTTGGGCAGAACGGGCGAGAGGACAAGAGATTCAGAGGCCGTCGACTTTGACTCTGCCCGCCCGCGGCTGCGCAGAGAGTCGATCCAGCTCAGCAGGCGATTCGGGCGGCGGATTTGCTCGATCTGGCGGAGGAAGGCAAGCCCAAGAACCGCGGCGACAATATTGGCGGCCCAGATCCCCTCCCAGGGCGATACGGCGCCCTGCCGCGCGAAGTGGTCGCCCGTAACAAAAATGAAATAATATCCCCCGATGAGAACGAGCGTGAGGATCATCCCGGCCGCGCGCCCCCCTCGCCGTGGCCGAACGCCGACGGGAACTCCTAGGAGGGCGAAGACCAGGCAAGCGACGGGAAACGCGATTCGGCGCTGCAGTTCGAGATGAGCGTCTCGCCAACCTGGGCCGCGAACGGAGAGCAGGGCGGGCAGGAACTTTTCCGCGTCGGTCATGGCCGGCCCCGCGCTGTTTGTGGGGGAGCTCGAAAGGTCGATGGGAATGTCGGTTTGGCCGAACGTGGTGACGTTGTAGCGGGTGGGCTGCGAGGGGTCGTACTGGTGTGTATTGCCGGCGCCGAGCTGAATTTCAATCTGGTCGTTTTGCACGCCGGACAAGACGGCGGCGTTCTTCGCCGTGGTGATGCTGGAGACTCGCACGTCACCCGTGGAGGCAAGAAAAACGTCGCGCCAGCGAGTGGCCGACGCACTCACGTCTTGCACGTATAATACCCAGCCGGGGAACCGCTCGTCGAAAACCCTGGGCTGAACGGCGAAGGGGGCCTGCGAAGAGAGGATCTGGTCCTCGAGCCGATGCATGGTTCGCACCGCAAGAGGACTGATCCAGAAGGTGACCCCGAGCGTCACGAGCGAGGCAAAGGCCGCCACAAACCCGACGGGAACTAATAGCCGGCGCAAGCTGATTCCGCAGGCGTGAACGGCAACCACTTCGCTGTCGGCGGAAAGGCGGCCGAGTCCAATCAGCACGCCGACCAGAACGGCCATGGGAATCGCGAAGATCAGGACCGGCGGGACGATAGAGACAAACAGCAGCGCGACATGACCAATTCCCCCGGCGTGGCGAACCACGAGGTCCATCAGGCGCACGAGTTGGGGCACAAAGAACACGAAGGTGAAGACGGCAAGTCCTAGCAGGGCGTGGGAGGCAACTTCGCGGCCGATATAGCGATCGAGCAGGCGCATCTTTGCGCGGTGCCATTTTATCACGCGCGATCGGGCCGGCGCCGCCGCAGCAGGTTTTCGGCGCGCAAAGTTGGACAACGATGGCCTGCGCAGCGAGATATTCTGGGCTCCCTTCGTTGAGAAACACCGAATTCGAGGCGAGGTTGCTTGCTCGGGCGAACCCCGGCGAGGCCAGGAGGTCTAGAGGGCAGATGGCGGTGAGCTGGGATCCGCAAGAGAAAACAGCCAGTCGGTCGGGTTTTGTGCGGCATGTGCGCAAAGCGAAGCGAGCGGAGGGCCCGTCCAATTGAGCCGAGTGCACCTGGTCATTCTTTGGCACATGCATCAGCCGCAATACCGCGACCCCTCGACCGGGCAGTACCTGCTCCCGTGGACGCGATTGCACGCGCTCAAGGACTACTGGGGAATGGTTCGCCTGCTCGAGGAGTTTCCCCGCGTGCAGGCGACGTTCAATTTCGTTCCGCTTCTAGCGGCGCAGATCGAGGAGTACGCGAGCGGGAGATTCAATGAGCCATGGTTCGAGATCGCCTTCGCGCCCGCGGCGGGGCTGTCCCGGGACCAGAAGCGCGAGGCGCTCGATCGCGCCTTTCAAGTCAACGAGAATTTCCTGCGGCGTTGGCCACGTTTCGGGGAGCTGCATGCCGAGTTTCGTTCGCATGGCGCTGAGAGCTGCATCGCGCATTTCGTCGAACGCGACTGGCGAGACCTGCAGCTGCTCTCGCAGCTCGCGTGGATGGATGAAGAGTACCTTGCGCGTGATCCCGTCACAAGCGCGCTTTCCGGCAAAGGGCAGAACTTTAGCGAACAGGACAAGTTGGCGCTGCGCGAGAAGCAGCGGGAATTGCTGAATGCCGTTCTGCCCGCCTACCGCCGGGCTGCCGATCGGGGGCAAATCGAGATTTCCACCACGCCCTACTACCATCCGATTCTGCCCCTGCTCTGCGACAGCGATATCGCGCAAGTTGCGAACGCGAACGCGCCGCGGCCCTGCCCGCCTTTTCGTCATCCCGAAGACGCGCGTGAACAACTCGCGCGCGCGCGGACCTTCCACGAGCGCGTTTTTGGGAACCTGCCCAGGGGATTGTGGCCCTCAGAGGGGTCGGTCTCCGACGAAGCACTCGAAATCGCGATGGATCTCGGGTTTGAGTGGTTCGCGACCGACGAGGGTGTCCTTGGCCGGACTCGAAACATCGGTTTTTGGCGCGATGCGAGCGGATACCCCGAAAACGGGCCGGAGCTGTACGTTCCGTGGCGACTCGCGCGGGCCGGCCGCCAGATCACAGGTTTCTTTCGCGATCATTATCTGTCGGACCTGGTCGGATTTGTCTATGGACGCATGGACGCGCGGTCCGCGGCGGAGGACTTGCACCGGCGAATCCGGGCCATCGGCGATCGCCAGCCGTCAGGCCTCACGCCGACCGTAAGCCTGATTCTCGATGGAGAAAATGCCTGGGAATATTACCCGGGCAATGGCCGGGAATTTCTCCGCGAGTTCTACGGTCGCCTCGAACAGGATCCGGACATTTCCGCGCTCACCGCAAGCCAAGCGATGAAGGCAGCCCCGGCGGGTCCAACCTTGCAGGGCATCTTTCCTGCCTCGTGGATCAACGCGAATTTCGACATCTGGATTGGGCACCCCGAGGACGTGCGCGCCTGGGATTTATTGCGGGACGCTCGCACTGCCTACGGAAATGCTTTGGACCGGGCCCGGCACGGTTTGTCGGCTGACGGAGCCCAATTGGGGCGGGCCTACGAATCCGTGCTCGCGGCCGAGGGCAGCGATTGGATGTGGTGGTTTGGTCCCGAACACGCCTCCGCGAATGACCCCGAGTTCGACGCGCTGTTTCGCAAGCATCTGACCGAAATCTATGCCGCTCTCGGCGAGCAGATTCCCGACTCGCTTGCGCATCCGATCAAGCATGCACCCGAGCACGCCCGGCGCGAGGCACCCCTCGCGTTCCTGGACGTGAAAGTCGACGGCCGGGAAAGCAGTTATTTCGAGTGGCTTGGCGCTGGCTTTTATCTTCCCCGTCGGCAGGGCTCGGCCATGCACGGGCGCATCTTCGCGCTCAGCGAGTTCTTCTACGGTTTCGGTGCCGAGAAGCTGTTCCTGCGCATCGATACGGTCGACAAGACTGTGGCGGCCATGCCGGAGTTTCAGTTGCGGATTACGTTATGGGATTCGCGCGAGACGCGCCTGACGGTGCGGGTCAGAGGGGGCAAATTGCAAGATTGCATTCTCGAACAGGGTGGCGCGTGCCTGCTTAAGCCGGAACGCCTGGTCGAAGCAGGGTATCAAAGGATCCTCGAAGTAAGCCTGCGGCGCGAACTGTTCGATTTGGTCGACCGCCGCGAGTTGTTGCTTCGTGTTGGACTGTGGGCGGGAGGTCTACCCATCGACGTCCTTCCGGCCGAAGGTGTGCTCAGCATCGCTTTGGGCGAGGAGAGCTTCGCTTGGAGCCCGACGCCTCACCCGTCGTCTGCAACCCAACTCGAGGCTGCGCCAGAGCAAAAAAGCGAGGCCTGAGCCGAGACCAAAAAGGCCACGGGTTAGTCTGCTCCGAGCCGTTCGATACGACCTTTTTTCCGCCCAAGCCTCGCTCCGTTCCTTAAAATGCCTCTCGGGATTTTGAGGGTAAGTTAGAAGCACCTCGGCTGTCGTGTCGTCATGCCCAAAAGCTTGCTGCGCATTCCCGTCATATCCGCTCTGCTCGGAGCGGATTGCTTCCTCGAGCCGGCAGTTCGTGCAGAGCCTGGCCGCTCGGCTGATTCTGGGTTCCCCCTGGGCGTTCCTGCCGGCCTGCGCTGCGGCTGTTCTCTTCCTGGTACGCGTTTCCTCCGAAGACCGCACGCTTTCGAGCGAGCTGCCGCGCTATGCCCACTACGCGCAACGGACGCGGAGTCGGTTGTGTCCCGGCGTTTGGTAACCAGTCCGGCGCGAGGACTCCGGGCTCAAAACAACTTGACCGCGAGGTCACGGGGCCGCGGCCCGACCGCAATCAGGGTCATCGGGCTACGCGGTGGTGCGAGGGCGTTTCCGGCGGGCTGCGAGGTGCGCGTGCGGATCACGGCCAGATCGTTCGAGCCGGAGTCAACGACCAGCAACTCATCACCGTCCGCCGCGAGCAAGCAGGTCCCCGGTGCTTGCCCGACCGAAATCGGACGCGCTACTTGACGCGTCTCGATGGCAATGGGCACCACATCGCCTCCCGCTGTGTCGGAAACGTACAAGATGCCTGTGCGCGGCGCGAGCACGGCGCGCTCAGGCGACATGCCAGCGAGTCGAAAGTCGGCCACCTCGTTGGTCTGCGTGTTGACAATGATGAGGCCATGAGCGTCGCGCGAAGGGATGTACAGCTCCCCGCCATCGGGCTTGAGGACCAAATCGTCCGGACTGCCGCCCAAATCGAGCTTGGCAAGCAGCACCTTGCGTTTCAGGTCGGCCACAGAAATCTGGTCGCTTGCTCCCGAGGTAATGAACGCTTTTGAGGAATCCGGCAGAATGGCGATCTGCTCGGGGCGCGGCGCGACCTTGATGATCCCGAGCGGTGCGAGAGTCAAAGCATCGAGGATCGACAGGGTGCCATCATCGCGATTGGAAACCACCACCAGTTTGCCGTCGGGCGAAACCCTGGCGACGGAGGGCCGTCGCCCGACCCGGCCGCGCGCGAGGATCTGGCGCGAAGCACAGTCGATCGAGACAACCGAGTTTGACCCGGAGGCTACCGCGTAGGCCCGGGCGCCGTCCGGCGAGAAGTCGAGCGCAGAAGGCTCACGCCCCACAGGAATTCGGGCTACGACCTGATTCGTGGTCGCATCGAGAATCCAGACATAGCCGCCTTGAGAACTAAGGCCCCAAATTTCGTCGCGTGTCGGGTGGGCCCGAACACCGGCCGGCCCGGCACCGACGGCGACCGTGGCGACGGGCGCAAGTCTGACGAGGTCAAGCGCGGTCAGCGTTCCGTCGCCGGTATTTGCTACATATGCGAAAAGGTGCAGATCTGGGCGCAGAAACCTGGGCCGCAGTTCGACGGCAACCTCGCGGGCGGCCAGCCCGCCGAGAAGCGCGAGCAAAAAGATCAGGCGATAGTTCAACCGGGGGTAGAGTAGCATGCTCGTCGATCCATGAACCCAGGCATGAAGATACAGGAAGGCGCTAGTTCAGGGAAACCTGACGCACGGTTGTGAGGGAGGTTCGCTCGGATGTCCGAGCCCGTTGTCATGCGGGGTAAAGCTGATAAACTGGGGCGGAGCCCCTGCCACGCAGCGGAGGCAGAATGAGCGAACTGCGCGTTGAATGCTATGCCGGGCACCGCGCCGACGAACGCCCGTTACGCTTCACCCTGCGCGGCCGGATGTTCGAAGTCCGCGAGCTCGACGGCCGATGGTACTCTCCGCAAGCCAGTTATTTCCGCGTCCGTGCCCACGACGGAAATTTCTATGTTCTTCGTCACGACGAAGGGCAGGATGTCTGGACGCTCGACGGTTTTCGCGCTGGGCGCTGAGACTGGCCGAACATGCGGAAGCCGGACCTGCGGCGCCATCAGCGCATCCTGATCCCCTCCGGTCATACCATGGCCGTGCACGCAGATTCCGAGGCGCCGGAATTCGAAGGAACGGTCACGGTTATCGGCCTGGGCGGCATGTTCATTCGAACCCGGAGTTCGCGGCCGCACGGGGCCGTCTTGCGGCTTACCGTAGAGGATCCGCTCGCTCGATTCGAAGCCCAATTTACCGTCCGCAATGTTGCGGATACGGGCCTGGGCCTTGAAATTACGAAGATCACGCCGGAAAACGAGCAAAGGCTCCGGGCCCTGCTGCTTCGACTCAAGGCCTAAAAAACGATCGGGGCGACTAGTGTCCAGGTGAGGTTTACTCGTTCGCGGAGCGTGCAACTTTTCACCTCCTTCCGGGTTTAAGCTATTTCAAGGCCGATGAATCACATTCCTCGACGGAAGCCTTCAGCCGCATGGGCGTTTTCGCGCCCGGGCCCGAGCCCTTCGCGTCACCGGCTCGACGCGGTCGGCGCCGCCTTCCTAGGCGCGGCGATCTTGTGCACGCTGACGGGTTGCCTTGCCTTGGCCGCCCTGCAAGCTCGGGCAAGCGATGACGCAGACCGCGCTCGATCCGGCGCGAACACCCTCGACAAGAAGTTTAGGGGCAAACTCCCGATTACCCAGCTGACGGAGGATGAGGCGATCCTTCACGCCTTGAATCGCCTGGCCTACGGCCCTCGGCCGGCCGATATCGAGCAGGTCCGGCACATGGGGCTGGCGAAATGGATTGACGCGCAGCTCGACCCCAATTCGATTGACGATTCCGCCCTCGATCAGCGTCTCGCACGGTATCCGACGCTGGGGATGAGCTCGAAGCAGCTCCTCGAGGACTTCCCGCCGGCCAACCAAGCAGCCAAGAAAGAGGGAGTCAGCAAGGAGCAATACCAGCAGGAGATGCGACAGAAGCGGCAGGATTCGGTCGTCGGCATGCTCCCTACGGGCAACGACAACTTCGATCGGGCCAATACGCAACTCGCCCGGCTTGTGGGGCCGGGACGCATTACCGCAGAGCTCGCCATGGCCAAGCTCGACCGCGCCGTCTACAGCGAACGGCAGCTTGAAGCGGTCATGGAGGACTTTTGGTTCAATCACTTCAACGTTTACGCCGACAAAGGTGCGGACCGCTGGCTGCTGACGGCCTATGTGCGGGACACCATCCGCCCCCACACGATGGGCAGGTTCGAGGACCTGCTCATGGCCACAGCGAAGAGTCCGGCCATGCTGTTCTACCTCGACAACTGGTTGAGCGCCGACCCGGTAGCCTTCGCGCGCATGCAGCAGGAGACGATGATGCGTCGACAGCGCTATTACGGAATGTTCGGTGAGATGCCGCCGGGTCCGCCGCCTGGATTTCCCGGCGCGCAGGCCAAGCAGCCGACTCAGCAGGAGCGCGGACTAAACGAAAACTATGGTCGCGAAGTCATGGAGCTCCATACGGTAGGTGTTGACGCGGGGTATACGCAGCAGGACGTGATCGAAATGGCGCGTTGTCTTACCGGCTGGACCGTTCACCAGCCGCGCAAGAACCCGGAATTTTTCTTCGACGATCGCATCCACGCGCTGGGCAGCAAAGTAGTCATGGGGCATCGGTTCAACTACGGCGGCATGAGGGACGGCGAGGAGGCCCTCAGAATGCTCGCGAGTGACGCGCACACCGCGCATTTCCTCTCGACCGAACTGGCCCGCCACTTCGTCTCGGACAATCCGCCCCAGGCGCTCGTCGATCGCATGGCAGCGAAATTTGCTTCCTCGGGTGGCAACATTCGAGCCGTGCTGCGGACGATGATCTACTCGCCGGAATTCTGGTCGCGGGACGCGTATCGCGCCAAGGTGAAGACCCCGTTTGAACTCGTGGCCAGCACCGCTCGCGCGCTCGGCGCGGATGTGGAGGTCAGCTTGCCGCTCGTCCAGTGGGTGGGGCGTATGGGCGAGCCTCTGTTCGGGTGCCAGCCGCCGACGGGTTACGCGGATAAAGCGCAAACGTGGGTGAACTCGGGCGCGCTGCTCAGCCGGTTGAATTTTGCGCTCGCGTTTGCGACCGACCACATGGGCGGCGCGGAGGTTGAGCTCAAGGACGCGTTCGGCGCTGCGGCCGCTGCCGACCCGAACGCAGCGCTTTCCCGCGCGCTCGACGCTTTCCTGGGTGGCCAGGTTACGCCGGGCACCAAGCAAACCCTCGAAGGACGTTTGAGCGATCCGCAGGTTTTGCAGGCGCAGCTCGATGACCCGGTCAAGCAGGTGAACGAAGGGCTGATTGCGGGATTGGTTTTGGGGGCGCCCGAATTTCAGCGTCGCTGAAGCTGATCTCCTGGGTCCACGCCGGGCAGTGCAAACGCCCGGCCGGGTACCCCGGTCGGGAAAGGAAGTCGACGATGCACATATCGCGACGTTACTTCATCAAATCGGGCGGCATCGCCATGCTCGGGATGGCCTCGCTGCCGTCGTTCCTTCAACGCGCCGTGGCAGCCACGGTTTCTCCGAACAAAAAGAGGACGGTCGTGCTGTTCCAGCGCGGCGCCATGGATGGCCTGAACGTTGTGGTGCCTTTCGCCGAGCCGAATTATTATGCGCTGCGACCAACCATCGCCATCCCGCAGCCGAGCCGCGGCGGCACGGACGCTGCGCTCGACCTGGATGGTTTCTTCGGCCTGCATCCAAGCCTTGCACCCTTGCACCCTCTGTTTCGCAATGGCCAGCTGGCCATTGTTCACGCCGTTGGGTCCCCCGACCCCACACGGTCGCATTTTGATGCACAGGACTACATGGAATCCGGCACGCCGGGAGTGAAGGCGACCGAAGACGGCTGGCTCAATCGCGCCATGCAGTCGCTGCCCGAAGCGGAGACCTCCCCGTTCCGTGCGGTTGCCTTCGGGCCGTACTTGCCGCGCACGCTTCAGGGAAGCGCGCCGGCCGTCGCCATTCCGGACCTCAAGCAGTTCAAAATGTACGGTCCGCCGCAAGTGACCGAAGGTGGATTCGAAGCCATGTACGCGCAGACCGTCGATGCGGCGCTGCGCGGCGTCGGCCAGGAAACTTTCGAAGCCATCGACCAGCTCAAGAAAATCAATCCGGACACCTACCAACCCGAAAACGGCGCGGAGTATCCCAAAGGCCGTTTCGGGCAGAGCTTGATGGAAATCGCCGAGTTGTTCAAGGCGGATGTCGGGCTGGAACTCGCCTTCCTCGATAGCGGCGGTTGGGACCATCATGTCAACGAAGGTGGGGTGCAGGGCCAGCTCGCGAATTTGCTGCGCGACCTGGGCCAGGGACTCTCCGCTTTCTATCAGGACATGGGCGACCGCATGGCGGACATTGTGTTCGTCAGCATGTCCGAATTCGGACGCACCGCGCACGAAAACGGCAATCGTGGTACCGACCATGGGCACGCGAATTGTATGTTTGTGATGGGGGGCGACGTCAAAGGCGGACGCGTGTACTCGCGGTGGCCGGGCATGAGCGAAGGCGACCTCTACGAGGGCCGCGACCTCGCCGTCACCACCGATTACCGCGGCGTGCTCGGCGAATTGATCGCGAAGCACCTGGGCCAGGCGAACCTGAATTCCGTCTTCCCCGGCTTTGCCAATGATCCCCGCCAGTTCCCGGGTCTGCTGAAATCCTAGCCTGGCTCGAGCCGGGACTGGCGGCCTACCGCCCGACCCAGGCGGGTTGTCCCACCTCGCCGCGATTTCCTCGCATAGCATTGCGCACGGATCCGGCCGCGAACTGCCGCGATGGGATTGACGATTGGCGCGTTTCGATACAGCATCTCGCTCGACAATGGCGGCGATGCCGTCAAATGGGGACGAGGAGGAGACAGATGCTTGCGGCACAGGCTTGGGAAAAACTCGACAGCGAAGAATTGAGCCCGGTAATCTCGCGCAATATGGTCAGCGGCAACGATGGGACCCTGGCGCGCGTCGTGATCAAGCGCGGAGGCATCGTGCCGCGGCATTCGCATCGCAGCGAGCAGTACACCATGATTCTGGCCGGCGCGCTGAAGTTTATCTTTGATGATGGTGAACTGGTCGTGCGTCCCGGCGAAGTGCTTCTGATTCCGGCGCATGTGCCGCACGCGGCTGAGGCCCTCGAAGATACCGTGGATATCGATTTTTTCGCGCCCCGCCGCGAGGATTGGATCACCCGAAGCGACGAATATCTCCGGCGGGGAGTTCGCGCCTAGGAGCGGATCATGGACCTCGGATTGAGCGGACGTACGGCGATTGTTGCCGCGGCAAGCCAGGGGCTCGGCCGAGCCGTTGCGGAGGAGTTGGCCAAGGAAGGGTCGAACGTAGCGATCTGTGCGCGAACGGCCGCCGATCTCGAGCGCACGGCCAAGGAAATCGAAAGCGCGAGCGGCCGGCACGTGTTCTGGCGCGCGCTCGATGTCCGGAAACCGGACGACGTCCGCGCGTTTGTCGCCGATGTAGACGGCCGATTCGGCCGTGTGGACATTTGCGTGACCAACGCGGGTGGGCCTCCGTCGAAGAGGTTTTTGGACATCACCATCGAGGAGTGGCGCACGGCTGTCGATATGACGCTCATGAGCGCCGTCTATTTCGCCCGCGAAGTGCTGCCTCGAATGCAGCGGAACAATTGGGGCCGGTTCCTGACCATCACCTCCGTATCCGTCAAGCAGCCGATCAACGGTCTGCTGCTGTCAAACTCGCTGCGCGCGGCCGTGAGCGGTCTGGCCAAAACGCTCGCCAACGAATTCGGCTCGAGCGGAATTACGGTGAACAACGTTTGCCCCGGCTACACGCGAACGGCGCGACTCGAGGAAATGGGTGAAGAACTGGCGCAGGCGGCCGGCCGGAGGCTCGAAGACATCATCGATGACTGGAGCTCCGAGATCCCCATAGGCCGTATCGCACGCCCGGAGGAATTCGCCGCGCTCGTGGCCTTTCTGGCCTCCGAGCGCGCCAGCTCCATCAACGGGACCACCATCCCTGTGGACGGCGGCTGGATCAAAGGCTTACTCTAGCCGCCGTCGGCGGCTACACGCTTTGCGGTACAGTCGCCACGCACGAAAGCGCGTAACCCCGGCAGTCCTTGGCATGCAGGCCAAGGCTTTAACAGGGCTCCGGAAGCCTTGCGAAATGGAAATGAGAGGGCGACTTGGCGGACATCAAACTGGCGATCGTCATCGACGCTGCCCCCGAGAAAGTCTATCCGTTGATCGCGACGGCACGCGGCCTCTCCCAATGGTGGGCTGCCGATATGACCGAGGCTGGCGATGTCGAGCTTGGGTTTTTCCGTCGCGCGACCGTCTACCGGTTGCAACTGGTGCGCGCTGTCGAGCCCCGCGAAGCCGAGTGGCAATGCGTGAGCGGCCAGGAATGGAACGGCACGCGACTCGTGTTCGAGCTCAAGGACGACAAAGGCAAGGCCTTGTTGCGGTTCCGGCACGCGGATTGGAAATCAGAGACCGACTACTTCGTGATGTGCACGGCAACGTGGGGCGAGCTGATGTACCGGCTGAAAGCGACAGCGGAGGGCAAGTCGCCGGGCCCGCTGTTCTCCGCTGACGGCCTCGCCTATTAACCAGAGAAGCCCAAAGTGACCCCGGGGGCGCTGTTCGTTCTCTAGAATGGATATCCTTACTCCTAAAAAGGGCTCAGTCGGAAAGGAGAATGCGCAGGTCGCGAAGATTGTTTCCGGTGGGGCCTATCACGATGGCATCGCCGAGACGCGCGAAGAACGTGTAAGCGTCACTGCGACGCAGAAAATCGCCCGGATCGAGCGCGGCCTCATTCGCCCGGGCCAATGATTCACCGTCAGCTGCCGCGCCCGCCGCCGGACTGTTTCCGTCGATGCCGTCGGTTCCGGCGCTTAGGACGGCAATTCTCTTTCCCGCAATTTTTGGCACGCAGGTCAGGACAAACGCGGAATTGCGTCCGCCGATCCCGTTGCCGGTGACTGGGCTGATCACTTCTCCGTCCGCCAGCACGGCCACCGGGCGGCCGGGATGCGCCGCCTTGTGCGATTCGAGCACGGCGAGCAGGTGATCGGCGGCCTTCTCGAGCGGCCAATTGTCCGCGCAAACATCCACGAGGCTGATGTATCCCTCCGCTTCGCAGGCATGATGCGCCCCATGCATCAGGTCGCGCTCTCCCAGTAGCAGTTCGAACCTCGAACGCGCGAACACCGCGTCGCCGGCCTTCGGTGTCTCCTGCAACTGATGCTCGAGAAAGAGTCTCCGTATCGACGCGGGCAGGCTGTCGAGCAGGCCGTAGCGCTCGACGATGCGCTCGCTGTCGGCAACCGTGCTCGGATCGGGCAGGGTTGGGCCGGAAGCGAGCGCGGATTCCTCGCCCGCCGGCACATCGCTGATGGCGAGGGTGATTTTCAATGACCCGGATGCGGCGGCGGCGAGCCGACCGCCCTTGATGGCTGAGAGGTGCTTGCGAACGACATTGATCTCCTCGATCGGCGCACCGCAGGTGATCAGCCTGGAATTGAGCTCTTGAAAGTCTTGCAACCCGACGCGGGAATCGAGGGGATGCTCGACCAACGATGAGCCGCCGCCGGAGATCAGAAAGAAGACGAGCGTGCGCTGGTCACAACGCGAAAGCCGCTCCAGAATGACCCGCCCGGCCCCAAAGCTCTGGGCACTCGGCAAGGGATGTCCGCCGATGAATGTCTTCCAGCCGTGGAGTTCGCGCGGGGGCAGGGAAGGGACAGCCAGGACACCGTCCAGGGAAAACTCGGGTGCCAGAGTCTCGGTCAGCGCCTCCGCCATCGGAAATGCGGCCTTGCCGAACGCGATGCCCACAATCCCACCGCATCCAGAAAGATCGACGGAAAGGTCGCCTAGACGGATCGAAGGTCCATCACGGTCCAGTTTGCGCACAAGGCTCGCGGGAATGTCGATGGCCGCGAGCGCTTGATGGAACAGACGTTGTGCGGTTTGCTTCACGCCCGTTCGAGTGCGGCCGCGCCGGCACGCGCCACATCGAGATCCTGTTCTTCGCTGCCGGCGCTCACGCCGATGGCCCCGACAACCTCGCCATCGACCAGTAGCGGGACTCCGCCGCGAATCGGTGTCTGTTGCGCCGGACTCGCCGCGGCGAGCCCTAGGACCAGAGGCAGGTTGACCTGATCGCCGATCATGGCGGGACCGGTCGGCGAGCGGCGCATGGCTGCGCTCTGCGCCTTAACCAGTGCGATGGCGATCGAAGAAGGCTTGGCCCCGTCCATGCGCTCAAAGACCAGCAGATGTGCGCCGTCATCGACGACCGCGATGTTCATCGGGCAGTGTATTTCTTCCGCTCGTCGCTCCGCCGCAGCCAGCACAGCTCGCGCACCTTCGAGCGTCAGCTGGGGACGATGGCGGGTGATGAGCGGCATGAAGAAGGCTCCTTCTATTTCAATCCGAGCGCATCGGCATTCAATGCATTGGGAGGTCGTTTCCCGTGAAGCACCGCGACCACGTTGTTGGCGGCCATGACGGCCATCTTCGTGCGCGTATCCAGGGAAGCGCTGGCGATATGCGGCGTCAGGATCACATCTTTGCGTCCGAGCAGCCCGGGATGAACTTTCGGCTCGTGCTCGTAAACGTCGAGCGCTGCGCCGGCGATTTTCTTCTCTTCCAGGGCCGCAACAAGAGCGGCTTCGTCGACCACCGGCCCCCTCGACGTATTGATCACGTAGGCCGTGGGCTTCATCTTCCAGAGATTCTCCCTCGAGATCAGGTGGTGTGTATCCGGCAGCAGCGGGACGTGCAGAGTGACGAAATCGGCATCGCGAAACAGCTTGTCGCGATCGACGAATTCGGCGCGAAGCTGCTCCTCGACATTCGCCGGCGCGCGTACGGCGTCGCTATAGAGAACGCGCATGTTGAATCCGTAGGACCGCCGCGCCACGCCGCGCCCGATTCGGCCGAAGCCGAGAATCCCGAGCGTCTTGCCCCAAACGTCGCCGCCGCACAGTTGATCGAGATCCCAGCCGGGCCAAGTTCCCGAGCGCATCCAGGCTTCGCCTTCCGGGATGCGTCGGGCGATGGCCATCAGCAGGGCCCAAGCGAAATCCGCCGTGGTGTCGTCGAGCACGCCGGGCGTGTGCGTGGCAACGACGTTGCGTCTCGTGCAAGCGTCGACGTCGATGTGATCGAACCCGACCGAAACCGTGGCCACCACGCGCAGATTCGGCGCCGCATCGAGAAGCTCAGGGTTGATTTTTTCCGTCAGCAGACAGATCAGACCCGCCTTGTCCGTGACGCGCCGGAGCAGTTCGGATCGCGGAATGCTCTCGGGCTCTCGCCAGTACTCAACGTCGAATTCGTCATCGAGAATTTTGCGGGCGGCGGGAAATAGAGGACGGCTCGAGAGAACTTTGGGCTTGGCCAAATCGCACCCCAGCAACACCGGCCGGCGCAGCAAAATCTGAGTAACACACCACGCGCAAAGGTGTCAACGAAGGCGAGCGATCGAGCGAGCGGATCAGAAAATCTCTGGGGCCAGGGCAGCGGCAAAAGCAACATCACGCGGTAGACAGCGCAGACTCGGGATGCGCAAACTGCCGCTGGTATAAGTCCGCGTAAATGCCGGATTGCTCGAGAAGCTGTACGTGCGTACCGCGCTGGACGATGCGGCCCCCCTGTACAACCACGATCTGGTCAGCCTTCAGAATGGTGGAAAGACGGTGCGCGATCACGATGGAAGTTCGCCCGCACAGCGCCGTTTCCAGGGCCTTCTGAATCGCGGCTTCGGATTCCGAGTCCAGATGGGCCGTGGCCTCGTCCAGAATGACAATGTCCGGAGCCTTGAGCAGAAGCCGCGCAATGGCCAAGCGCTGCTTTTCGCCCCCGGAAAAGCGATAGCCGCGCTCGCCGACCAAGGTCTCGAGTCCCTTCGGCAGAGACTCGACAAGCGAAAGTATCTGAGCCGCACGCAGGGCTTCGGTGATTTCTGCTTCGGTCGCCTGGGGCCGGGCATAGACCAGATTGGCGCGGATTGTGTCGTGGAAGAGGTGCGCATCCTGGGTGACCACGCCGATGCGCGCGCGGAGCGATTCGAGTGTGGCGTCGCGAATGTCGACGCCATTTATGGAAATCGATCCGCTTTGGACGTCATACAGCCGCGGAACGAGCTGCGTAATCGTCGTCTTGCCCGCGCCGGACGGGCCGACGAGCGCGAGCAACTGCCCCGGCTCTGCCGTGAAACTGATGTCCTCGAGGACGGTTTTCTCCGGCGTCTTATCCGGCACAGCAATGGCTTCAAGCGAGGCGAGAGAAACCTCGGAAGCGGCCGGGTAGCGGAACGACACGTGATCGAATGAAACGGACGCCGGGCCGGGAGCGATCGAAACCGCGCCGGGCTTCTCGCGGATCATGGGCGGCAGGTCGAGCAGCTCGAACACGCGTTCGAAGGAGACCAGGGCAGTCATAACGCTGACTTGAATGTTGGAAAGCCCCACGAGCGGGGCATACATGCGCGCCAGGTAGGACACCAGAGCGACAACCGTGCCGACATCGAGAACGTGCTCGACGGCCAGCACCCCTCCCCAGCCGTAGGCGAGGGCGGTCGCGAAGGAGGCCATCAGAAGGAGGGCGGAAAAGAAAAGGCGCCCGTAGACGGCGCTTTTGACGCTGATGTCGGAAACCCGCGCGGCTTTACTTTCAAAGGTTTTGCTCTCGTCTTGTCGCCGGCCAAACAGTTTGGCGAGCTGCGCTCCGGCCACATTGAACCGCTCGACCATCAGGCTGCTCATCGAGGCGGTGAGGTCGTAGGTTTCGCGAGTAATAGCCTGCAGCTTTCGTCCCCAGAAGCGTGCGGGCAGAATAAAAAACGGAATCAGAAGCAGAGCAGTCACCGTAATCCGCCAGGAGAGGACGAACATGGCGCCCACGATCAACGCAACCGTGATGACGTTGCCGACCACATTCGAGAGAATGTCCGTGAACGCCGTTCGCGCCCCGCTTACATCGTTGTTCAGCCGGCTGACCAGGGCGCCCGTCTGCGTCCGCGTAAAAAACGCAAGGGGCATCTGCTGGATGTGATCGAAGAGCTTCACGCGCAGGGATAGCACGATGTGGGCCCCAATTTTTGCCGAGAGATAAGATTGCGTTAAGCCGAACGCTCCATCGAGCAGGCCGAGTCCTGCGACCAAGAGTGCAAGGCGGATGACAAGGGTGGAGTTGCCCTTGAGGATCCCGTTGTTAATGATTGCGCGGTAGATCAGTGGATTGATGATTCCGACGGTGGCGTCCACAACGACCACGGCGAGAAACAGGAGCAAGAGAGGGGTATAGGGAGCCGCGAAGGCCAGCGTACGTTTCGCCGTGCCGGGCTTCACCTTTTGCTTCAAGACGGATGCGTCTTGGCCAAATGAGCGAAACGCAGACAGCATTCCTGACGACACGCCGCCCTTCCTGTCGATTCGGGCCGCTACCGCAGCCCGTTGAGTGTACCTGCCCGGAAGGATCGGTTCAAACGAAGCTTGCGGACGCCGGCTGTCTCGCTCCGCGACCCGGAAGGCGAAGGCGTCCGCCACCGTTGTGGCCGAATGCTGGTGGCTCCAGGTGAACCAAGACAGGAAACATTTGCGCGCATCTGGCGGAAGGAATATCGTTTTGGGCGCGACGGAATCGAGAGGACCGGCCGGGCCGGGAACAACCGAGAAAGGCGCCGGAGCAAGGTTCGATCGGGGGCGGTCGGGATGAAGATCGTCAAAGCGATCCTAATTACGATATGGTCCGTGGCTTCTCTTGCTGCGGCGAGCGCGCAGGACCATGCCATCGTCATTCATGCGGGCACCATGCTGGACGGCAGGGGGCATGTACTCCACGACGTCGACATTGTCGTCGACGGCGCAAAGATCGCCCGCGTCGAGCCACACGACGGCGGTGCTGCTCAAGCGAGCGCCGCAGTATACGATTTGGGACGCTCGACGGTGCTGCCCGGCTGGATCGACGTTCACGATCACATCGTTTGGCACTTTGGCCCAAACGGTCGCTTCGGCGACAAGAACGAGAGTCCCGAGCAGGCGACTCTGGCTGAGGCCTCGAACGCGTGGGTCACCCTGAGAGCAGGATTCACCACCATACAGAGCGTCGGTTCGCCGGAAGACAAGGCTCTGCGCGAGGCGATTGCCGCCGGCACGCTGCCCGGACCGCGAATCCTCACTTCGCTTGAACCGATCGTGGATCCACGGCTGACCCCGGACCAGCTCCGCGAGACGGTTCGAACCCGGAAGGCGCAAGGCGCGGATTTGATCAAGATTTTCGCGTCGAAGAGCATCCGTGAAGGCGGTGTGCGCACGTTTACTGACGAGCAGCTGCGTGCCGCGTGCGGGGAAGCGGCGGCCCAAGGCCTGCGCACCCTCGTCCACGCCTATCGGGAAGCGGTGCGCGCATCCTCGGCGGCCGGATGCACGGAAGTCGAGCACGGCGACTATGCGACAGCCGACGATTTGCGCCTCCTCGCTGACCACGGAACCTACTTCGATCCGCAAGTCGGGCTGGTCATCCACAACTATCTCGACAACAAGAGTCGATATCTCGGAGTCGGCAACTACACCGAGGACGGCTTCGCGAAGATGGAGGAAGTTCTGCCGGTTATCCAAGAACTGTTCAAGGCCGCACTGGCCACTCCCGGACTGAAGATCGTTTTCGGCACAGACGCAGTCGCCGGCGCCCACGGGCGCAACGCGGAAGAGCTGATCGATCGTGTGCACGCAGGACAGAGTCCTATGGCCGCACTGGTGTCGGCCCAATCTCTCGCCGCGGAATCGATGGGGATCGAAAGCGAGGTCGGCTCGATTGGGCCCGGAATGCAGGCCGACATCATTGCTCTGGGCGGCGACCCGCTCGCCGACATCACCGCCGTGCGTCGGGTCGTGTTCGTCATGAAGGGCGGGAAGGTCTACAGGAATGACGCGGTCGCACGGTAGAACCTCGAGTCCGTCGGCGGACCGGGAGCCTCAATCGGAAGTCAGAATCAAACCCTCAAAATGCTCGGGTTAGCGCGGGGGCTCCGAGTCTGTGGCTGTGACAGAGGACTTCGCTAGAGGCGAGTCGTTCGGAACAGGCTGCCTGGCCACAAGCCCGTTTCCGGCCACTTCGAAGAAGAGGAGCTTGCGTTTTTGCCTTCGATTGCTCCTTGCCGACGAGCTGCTCCCCGACTGAGCCGTCGGAACCTCCTCAATGACGATGCGAAACGATTTTCCCTCCACGATCGTGTGCAAGTCACCGTCGTTGTCAAGAATCAGGTCCCCGCGAGACGCGGTAACCAGGATTTCGTGCTCGCTTGTGATGGCGACCTGCCCCGAGGTCGCGTTTTCTCCGGAACCACGCAGAATGCCCGCGGGCGTTTCCAGCTCAAATTCGATTGGATTCGGGAGTGAAAAACTGGCCGAGCCTTTGACGAGGGTGACACTGGCCAAGCCGTCGCGCTCTTCCAGGCTCGCATAGCTTGCCGCGCTCAAATAGAGCTCACCGGCACCTAGGCGCAGGCGCAGGGTGCCGTTGTCATCCGTCTTGACAAAGTCGCCGGCGAACACGTTTGCCCCGATGGCAGCGGAACTGGTTCCGAGGTGAGCGCGATTGGCCTCGGCTACCATCCCCAGGGGCTTCCGCGAAGGCCCGCTGGCTAGGAGCGGGGTCGCGCACAGCCCCGCAGTGAGGAGCAGGGCGAGCGATTGCCGACAGAACCGTACGTGAGGACGCCAAAGCATGCCCCGACTTTGAATGGGGCTGACGCTCGGGTCAATGGACGCCAAGGACAGGTTATTTCCACACCTGCAACAGGTCGACGCGGGAGTCGGGTGGCGGCAACTCCTCTACCTTCTTTTGATTACGCACCCCCTCGGGTAAGGCCTGTCCGGATGGCCGAATGCAGGGAACTACCCTCCCGAGTGGCGCCGGGGGAACCCGTTTTTCCGAGGATACGTATGGACAATCGAGCTAGGAAGCGGGTACCTTGTAACCCTCCATGATCAAGCTTCTGCTCTGGTGCATTCTTCTGGTGCTGTGCTGGCCGCTGGCGCTCGTGGCCCTGGTGCTGTACCCGCTAGTTTGGCTGCTTCTTCTACCCTTCCGGTTGGTAGGCATAGCCATTGACGGTGCGCTCGAACTGGTCCGCGCCATCATCCTGCTTCCCGCCCGGCTCCTGCGCGGGCCACACCACGCCTGAACGCCCTCCACTTTGCAGGGGGTTTTGAATTTGTGCTGAGTCGAGTGCGAACGACGCAGCATCCATTAAGCAATTTTGGTAGATTCGTGTCTCTGCGCGTGGGGCGATCTGAAAAGGAGAAGAACGTGGCCACTCCAAGCCGCTACTCGATCGATTTGGAACCGAAGTATCGAGCGCTCGAGCTGATCGATATCCGAGCTGTCGTAGCCAGCTGCAAGGACAGGTGGAGCAACCGGACACTTTGTCGCGTAAACGACTCCGTCGTGCGGCTGGGCGTCGTTCAGGGTGAGTTTCATTGGCACAAGCACGATGACGAGGATGAATTCTTCTATGTGGTTAGCGGCAGGCTCCTGATCGATCTGGAAGGCCGGACCGTGGAGCTCGCCCCGAAGCAGGCCTTCGTGGTCCCCAAGGGCATTGTTCACCGCACCCGGGCACCCGAGAAGTCGACCATTCTCATGGTGGAAGGCGCCGGCATAATCCCCACGGGAAACTGAAAGGAATGATGATCTCTCCAGGCAGGAAAACCGGACTTGAAAGATCCAAACCTCGCGGCGCCGAGCCGTAAGGACCCTGTTTGGCTACCGCAGCTGCAAACGGCGCAATCGCCTTTGATCATAGTGCCTGGCGGCCTCGCTCGAACCCCTGGCTGATCGCGCTCACCGTCACGCTCGCCACCTTCATGGAGGTGCTGGACAGCTCGATCGCCAATATCGCGTTGCCGCACATCGCGGGCAGCTTCGGCGCGAGCGAGAACGAGGCGACTTGGGTCCTGACGAGCTACCTTGTGTCGAACGGGATCGTGCTTCCGGTGAGCGCCTGGCTCGCCACGCGATTTGGCCGCAAGCGGTTTTACATGTTCTGCGTGGCGCTGTTTGCGAGCAGCAGTTTTCTCTGCGGTCTTGCTCCCACCTTGGGCATGTTGGTTCTGTTTCGCATCCTTCAGGGCGCCGGGGGCGGCGGGCTGCAACCGAGCGAACAAGCCATCCTCGCTGACACCTTTCCGCCCGCCAAGCGCGGCATGGCCTTTGCGGTCTACGGCATGGCCGTGGTTGTGGCTCCTGCGATCGGCCCGACCATCGGCGGTTGGATCACGGACACCTACAGTTGGCGCTGGATTTTTTATATCAACGTGCCGATCAGTTTGATTTCACTCTATCTGACACACAGGCTCGTTGAGGACCCGCCCTATCTACGCGTCGAGCAAGAGAGGCGCCGCGGCGCAAAAATCGACTACTGGGGCCTCGGCCTGCTCTCCCTGGGTGTCGGGAGCCTGCAGCTCGTTCTGGACAAGGGCCAGGAAAAGGACTGGTTCGGGTCGCACTGGATTCTGGCTGCAACAGTGCTAGCGGTTATCGTTCTCCTGATCTGGATTGTATGGGAATGGCACCACCCACAGCCGATTGTCGAATTGCGCTTGCTGAAAAAGCGCAATTTCGCCGCCGCCGTGTTTTTCATGTTTGTGCTGGGCATGGTCCTTTACGGTACGACGGTGCTGATCCCGCAATACCTGCAGCTCTGGATGGGCTACTCGGCAGTGCTCGCGGGCGAGGCCTTGGCCGGAGGCGGCTTCATCATGATGCTGACCATGCCTTTGTCGGGGACGCTCGTCTCGCGCACCGACCCGCGTCGCGTGATGTGCGCCGGATTCGCCATCACGGCCATGGCTTTGTTCTATATGTCGACTCACCTGGTGCTGGGAATGGACTTCCGAACCGCGGCGCTGCTGCGCGTTTACCAGACTTTTGGCTTGGCCTTTATCTTCATCCCGTCGAACACGCTTTCTTATGTGGATATTCCGCGCGAGAAAAACAATCAGGTTTCGAGCATGATCAACTTCGTCCGCAATATCGGCGGCAGCATTGGAATCGCCCTGATCACCACGCTCATCGTTCGTACTTCGCAGGTTCGGCAAAACTATCTCGCTGCGCACATGCAGAACGGCAACCCGCAGTTTCGGGGTATGGTCGAGGGGTTGGCTTCGACCCTTCGCGCTCAGGGACTCGGTCCGGTCGACGCCATGCGCCAGGCCTACGCGCGAGTCTATCTTCTCTTGCAGCAGCAGGCTTCGGCGCTCGCCTACGGGGATGTCGTCTCGCTCCTGGCTGTCATTGTTGCTTTTCTGGTTCCACTGGCATTCATCATGAGAGCTCCCTCCAAGGCGACCGGGGCGCCCCCAATGCACTAGTGCCAGTAAATCCCGTGCTCACCTGAGTTGCGGATTCAGGCGTATCCACAACTCGCGTCGAATGAAATCTCCCGTCCAGGTAAGCAGATCTCTGTATCGACGGACCCCCGGCAGGCCGTGTAGGTTGCCCTGATATGAGGATTCTGCTGGCGGATGATCACGAAGCTGTCCGGAAAGGTTTGCGCGCGCTGCTTGAATCGCGGCGCGAATGGAGGATTTGCGGGGAGGCCGAGGACGGCCAGGACGCTGTCGAGAAAGCAGAGCAACTCAAGCCCGATCTCGTGATTCTCGATCTCTCGATGCCGAAACTGAGCGGGTTTGGGGCAGCAAGACGGATCCGAGAGTGCTGTCCGGGCGTTCCCATCCTGATCTATTCCATGCACCGCTCCCGGGCATTCCTGGAAGAGGCGCGACGGGTCGGCGTCACCGGTTACGTCTCCAAATCCGAGAACAGCTCGACGTTTCTCGACGCTGTCGACGCCGTCCAGCACCACCAGCCGTTTTTCGCCGCATAGCACTGGAGGAATTTCCCGCCGCGTGTCTCCGTTCGCCACCGGCTGCCCGTCTACCCTCCCCAACCTCGTTCGCACCCGCGCCGCGATTGCGGTCAGTATAAATACCCTGTGTTATGCTCCGTTTTGACAGGGAAGGGAATTGACCGAGCGGCTTTACTACCACGATTCGTTTTTGCGCGAGTTCGACGCGACTGTCCTCGCGTGCGATCCCGATCCGGAACACCCCGGCGAGCGATGGCGGGTCGTGCTCGACCGCACGGGGTTTTATCCGACCTCCGGCGGGCAGCCCCACGACACGGGGAGGCTTGGTAGCGCGGACGTTGTCGAAGTGGCTGATTCCGAGGACGGCCACGGCGTCGTGCACTACACGTCCGCTGCCGTCAAACCGGGGCCGGTTCGCGGCACGATCGATTGGCCTCGCCGCATCGACCACATGCAACAGCACACGGGACAGCATCTGCTGTCGGCCGCATTCATTGAGCTATTCGGTTTTCCGACCGTCTCGTTTCATCTTGGCCGTGAGGTCTCGACGATCGATCTGGAGGCGGCATCCATCGTTCCGCGCCACCTCGACGAGGCCGAACGCAGGACCAACGAAATCATTTTCGAGGACCGCGTCGTGGCGGTTCGCTTCGGGACGGCGGAAGAGCTGGCGGAGGCGGGTATACGGAAAAAAGTCGATCGCAGGGGCGTTTTGCGTGCGGTCGAGGTCGACGGGTTCGATCGCCAGCCGTGCGGCGGCACACATTTGGCGCGGACCGGCCAGGCCGGTGTGCTGCTCATCCGCAAGCTCGAGCGGCGGCGCGAGGCGTGGCGCGTGGAATTCGTGTGCGGCTTCCGCGCGCTGGCGGCCGCGCGTGGCGATTTTACGACATTGACGCAGACCGCCTCGCTGCTGAGCTGCGGGCTGCCCGAAGTGCCCGGCGTCATCGCAAAGACGATCGACGAGCGGCGGATGCAGCACGCCCGAGCGAAGAGGCTCGAAGAGCGGCTGGCTGAATTCGAGGCCCGCGCGCTGGTAGCGCAAGGCACAACCGGTGCGGATGACCGTCGTGTGGTCGCCGCTGTCCTCGACGATGCGACGCCGGCCTATCTCGGATTGCTTGCTGCGAAGATCGTCGCGGAAGGGAACGTGGTCGCACTGCTGGCGGGCCGCACCACCGGCCACGTCGTGTTTGCGCAGTCAAAAGGCGGTAACGCCGACTTGGGCTCGCTTTTGGGGGCGACGCTGCGCGAGTTTGGTGGCAAGGGCGGCGGCGCGAAGGATTTCGCCCAAGGCAGCGTCCCCAAGCCGTCGGATGCGGATGCGATCGTTGCGCGTTCGAGGGAACGGCTCGGGTCCGTTGCGCAAAACCGCGGTGCTTAGGGGGCTCTGCCGGGCCAAAAGAACGATGAAGGTTCAGCCCGGTCGCTGCTAGGTGTGGCAGGGACAGCGGGCGACCGCTTACCGATGTCGGTCGTCGGATACTAAGAGAAATGGTCGCTCAATTGTTCAGAGGATTGCAGTTGCTGCACGTTGCGGTTCTCGTTGTCGGTGCTATCGGATTCTTCATCTTCTGGGCGCGCACGAGGTTTTGGCTTCCCCAATACGCGCACGTTCTCGCTGCAATCGGCCTTGCGGTTGGGATATGGTGTATCTCCACGCTGGCGCCGAAGGCACCCAACACTACGCGACTGATCGGAACCGAATAGCAATTCGGCTTGGGTCTAGGCTCGTGCGCCCAGCGCAACGAGCATTCGTTTGAGAGCGACCAGCCGGTAGCTGGTGTTTACAAGCTCCTTGACGACGTTCCAATCAAACGTCGCATCAACCCAGAGACTGAGCCATTGGCCGCGGCCATACGGCGTCGCAAAGAATCGAGAATTCCTAGACAGCCGCTCGATATTGTCGCGATCCAATCGGAACGCGATCGAGGGTCGCCCATTGAATTGCTCAAACGTTACAAATGTCTTTTTGCCCGCTACAAAATTCGGATGGCCAAAAGAGTTTCGTTCCATGGTTTCAGGCAGGGAAAGGCACAGGGTCCGCAGCTCTTGGAGAATTCCCTCCGCTGAGGACGTCAGGCTCATGCTCTTTCGGTGTTCGCGCGGGTGCCGCTGATGCCACCGTGCCTTCATATCAGACCGCCAGTGAAGGCCGTCTCGTTCTGAACGAAGCAGAGCTTGTTACCGAGGGGATCGACGCAGCAGAAAATGCGTTCGCCCCAAGGCTGGAGCTCGATCGGCCTCAAGGCGCGGCCCAAAAAGTCACTTGCGGCGCGAGGGGTGGTTGCCGTCACTGGAAGTTCTTCTCCACGACTTGGGCGACCTTCTTCGCGAAGTCGTACGTGGCCCGCAGATTGCCGCCCATGAAGCGAACCTTGCCCGTGACATCCTGAGCGAGTTCGGATTTGCCGGCCTTGTCGGTGAACAGGCAATGCACGTTGATCGAAGTAGCGCCGGAGACGGTGGTCACCTGGCGCTTTTCCTCGCTGCCCTTCTTGAAGCCGTACACATTGCTGTGGAGGATGACGAGATCGGAGTCGGCAGCAGCAGGATCGCCATCGCGATAGACGTGCTGGAACTTGTTGACTTTTTGAATCTGCTCGACCAGGTTTTCGTAAAGTGCCAAACGAAATTCGATGGGAAGCTCCACTTCCTCGGACTGGACCATTAGAATCTGAATCGCGGACGCTTGAATCTTGGGCTGCGTCTTTTCTTCTGCGGATGCTGAGCCGCGGAGGAAGAGTAAAATCGGAGCCAGCGAGAGCAAAGCGATCGAGCAGGCACTGCGATTCATTGTTTCTTCCCCTTTTGCTTGGCCGCTGCCTCGGCTTCGACTTCCACGGGAACGCTGGTTTTGGCGCCCTGGCCAAGCAGGGCTTCCTTGGCGCCAAGCGCATTGCCTTCCCTCAGAGTGAACACCGCACCGTGAACGGCGCCGGCTGGGTCGAGGTATTCGATCGCGAGAGTATCAATTTTGGTGCGGAACAAGCTAAGGAACCTTCCGGCTCCGTAAGGGGCGAACAGAGTGAGGGTGCCAACGGTCCCGCCAATGGTTCGCTCGGTATCCTTTCCGGTGAGAACTTCAGTGATGGAGGAGGCCGGCACAACTGCTTTTGTCTTGCCTTTGGTGAAGACCAGAGACCCGTTCTCGACGGAAAGCGTTCCTGAGGTGTTGTGTTTAAGGCCCTTGAGGCCGAGGACTTGCTTTGACTCAGGGAAGGACATGGGATTGCTGGCGCTCGCATGCTGCGCGAGACAGGGCGAGGGCAAGCCGGCTCCTATCCAAATCGACGCTGCACACAGAATCAGAAGCGCACGAGGCATTTTCGCTGGGATTTCCATTTTGACCTCCCGGATGCCGTACTCATGCATCCAAGTCACTTCCGACTACTAAATTGTTTACGTCGCAGCCCGTGAGACCGTCCAGTTGCAATGCTGTCCGTCCGATACCGCCCCCAGCCCGCGCACCGACCCGCGATCGCATATACCCGTGGGTGAAACACCGTGGAGATTCCGAGAACAGGTGTACCACGTAGATTCTCCCAAAAGAATCTCACCCATCCACATACCGCCAATCAGAAGGCCAAAGACGATACTCAACTTCTTTTCCATGCCGCAGGGAGCATAGCACTTGTCTGCTAGTCGCGAAAAGGAACGCCGGGAGACGGCGATCTACGGAAAAGCCGCCAAGAAACTGGCAAATGCCTGAGTGCATTTTTGGACTTTTCGAAGTGAGCCGTTGTAGACTGGAAAACGTTCTGACCGTTTGACTTACCGCAAAGAGTGGGCGGCTAGCTCAGCTGGGAGAGCATCGCGTTCGCAACGCGGGGGTCGGGGGTTCGAATCCCCTGCCGTCCACCAAGATTCCCGGGG